>CEPX01027985.1_pt1 | contig 15671 bp, 26 predicted proteins | sample 361361 | NCBI WGS metagenome assembly CEPX01 (sample SAMEA2619974, study PRJEB7988) | marine metagenome | biome: marine biome (ENVO:00000447); feature: mesopelagic zone (ENVO:00000213) & marine oxygen minimum zone (ENVO:01000065); material: "saline water (ENVO:00002010), including plankton... | reverse complement strand
AGAGCTTTCGGAAACTGATATCTATGATGAGTGAGATAGTGCTTTCCGCATATTTCGATTTGGTCTTCCAGAGAATATTTCGAGATCCATGTTCCTTTCGGGTCCATGGTGACTATCGGTCGTGTACTCATAATGGTTTGCCTCATAAGTTACGGATTGAGTTATGACGAGGAATGCTGCCCCACGCCCCACCGAAACCAGCGGTCGTAATCCTTACATCTTTACCGCAGAAAGCACAGAAGGCATGTCTATTATGATTGCTATCAGAATATAGAGAGCCTTTGAATCCCTTTTTGATCGATTGCTTATACTGATTGCTATAACCTATCGCTGTCCCTGATTCTGGACAGGTATGCTTGATCATTGCGGTTGCCTCTATATTCATTTGTGTTAGCTTTAGTTCGTGTCTTTTGTTATCCCAGATCGCTTTAAGTTTTTGTGACTCCCGCTTGTTGGTGGGAGTTATTTTTCTGTTCATTTAGAGTGTCACCGGCGGATAATGCGTTAATTTTGTCAGCAGTAAACGCTATGATTAGCTCTGCTAGTTGCGTTTTTGTTATTAGACGAGCTGTGAAGTTTGTCACGCCCGTTGCCCACTCAGAACTATGGATTATACATACTCCATCTGGACATCCAATTACTACGTAAACGTTTCTTCCGTTTTTCCGACGATTGGATAGCCAGTAAATTTGCTGTTTTGATAGGGTTGGAATAACCGTATTGTTTTTGGGGATTCGGTTAGTCCATTTATACTCGATCCACAAGTCCTTTATGCCATCATACCAGCAATCGGCTACTCCTCCTTGACCTGAGTCACGTATTTTCCAGGCATAGCAATCTTTTGATCGTTTTTTGATCTGTTTGTGGACTGCGCGGATGAAAGAGTGTTCGTTCATGAAAAGTGCGGGAGTGGTCGCTGAGGCGCCCTACTCCCGCGAAAAGTTTCAGGCTATGCCGCTTTATTCTGTTTGGCAGCGACGTTTTCGTAAGCCTCTGCACACGCAGCGTGGAGATCTGCGGGAGTAAAGCCTGCGAAGTCAATCTTGAAGTTGGCCCAGGTGTTGTTGTTTTTGGTCTGCATCACATGGGAGATTTGCCATACGGTACTGAATCGATCGCCACCGTGGTCCTTGATCTTGCCTATGATGTTGGTATTCCATCGATCGGAGACGGGGAGTTTGGTGGAACTCATCAGCATTTCGATCGGGGTTACCGTTTTGGATTCAACGTTGATCAAGGCGCAGATGTGATGTGCTGTTTCGACGATGTCGAACTGATCGGCGTTCATCTCTCTGAGATGATCGGCAGCTTCGGCGCGAGTGTCGAATGCACCTTCAAAACCGCCACCGAAATCCTGCTTCTTGAAGACGGTGAAGTTTTTGTAGTAGTACATGTTTGCCACGAAGATGCGGTCGTAGATCTCACCTGTTACCGGGTTGTAGAGGTCGCCGACTTTGGCGGAGTCAACATACTCTGCGCGGGCTGAGTTGAGTTCAGGAGAGAGCTGTTGCAACAGTTTGATCATGGGGCGAGCGACATCGGAGCCGACGTCTTCGTTACCGCGACCACTGCCTTGTGCAGCTTCGGGGAGTTCTTGGGGGAAAAGGTCTTGCGGTACTGATACTTCTTTGGATTGAGTCATTGGTGCCTCTTGTGTGTTTAGTGGTTACTGGTTACTTGATTACTCGAAAGGCTAGATCTTCTAGTTCGAAGTCTTCAACACCAGGGATCTCTATGCCTTGGTCTCGCAACTCTTTGTATCCCGTTTGGAGGACACGTTTTTGTAGGAGCTGTGGCATATTGTTATTCATGATCCATGCGTAAAACGTATCCCAGTCGCGGACGGTTGGAACAGTTTTAGATGTGATGGTTGCGGTGGCGATACCTTCCAGTTTTGAGCCGGAGATTCCGACGTCTCGAAGTGCATCTTTAATGCAGATTTTCAGATCCTTGAAGGCGGTTTCGGCAGCGTCAAATTCTGCTCTCTTGCGATCGAGAATTTGCTTTGCTTCTTTTGCTCGCTCCATGAGTTCACCCAGGACATCTGCATTGGCGACCTGGGTGATGATGCTCATGACTAGACGAACTTCACTGAGGACATCGCTGTCCTCAGTGAGAGCCTGCAAAGGTGCGTTCATCTATGCAGCCTTGCGTTCGCCAGCAGCAGGCTTGTCAGCCTTGGCGTTGTTACCGCCTTGCAGGCCGGTTAACTTGGTAGTGAGTTCTACCATCTCAGCATCGGTCTTTTCGATGTTCTTCTGGAGACGTTCCTTGCGGCGTTCCAGAACAGCCATCTTGTTGACGATTTCGCGGAGCTGTTCAATGAGGGTGGGGGTTGCTTCGGTCATTAGCTTGCCTCTTTATATAGAGTTAATGTCGAGAGAATGCCAAGCAGTTCGTCCATTCTTGATAGTTTGGTATTGAGTCGAGCGTAAACTTCCTCTTCCCAGGTTCCTACAGCAGTAACAAGGATGGTTTCCGTTTTGGCAGTTTGGGTAGCGCGATAGATACGCCGGTTGAATTGCTGGAAGTGTTCAGCGTTATAGGTTGGACTGCACCAGATAGTGGTCCGTGCGCGTGTGAGCGTAAGCCCGTGGGCCGCTGATTGCGGGTGGCAGAATAACACGTCGAGTTCGCCAGCTTGGAACGCCCTAACAATTTCTGTGCGTCGGGCGTTACTGGTTACATCACCATCGATCACTGCGTATCTGAGTTTGCGCTTAGAGGCAATGTAACAGAGTTCGTTGCGTTCGTGTTTCCAATTGAATGCAACTAGTGAGTGGTCTCTGGCTTCGACCAGGTCCATGACAAGTTCATACCTTTCGGTATGGATCTTGTGTACGTCTCCATGTTCGTCGTAGATGGCGCCGGTGACGAGCTGTAAGAGTTTTTTGACTCGTACTCCGGCGTGGATTGCATTGACTATTCCACCATGTTGATCGGTGAAGAGAATGCTTTCATCTTTGAGTTCATGGTATTGATCCATTATTGTTTTAGGAAGAGTTGTGTAGACAGTTCGTACTGCGTTTTCAGGGATGTCTATACAGTCTTCAAACTTATGTCTGATGTTGATATCAGCAATAAGTGAAGCAACGATTCCCGTTGCCTCTGGTTTTTCCCTCCATTCCCGCATCTCCGGTCGTGGTCCCACTTGGACTGGGCTGCACATTGAGGAGCGGAATTGGAAGAAATTTTTGCCAAGGCGATGCCCATCGTCGAGGATGAAGGTGGGATGCCAGGTGTCGAGTACGCCGTTACTGTTGAGGGTTCCGGTTAGCTCGACGATGCGTTCGAAGTGATTACTGATTTCGCGTAATGCTGTTGATCGTTGCGTAGTGCGGTTTTTGAATGCGGTACATTCGTCAATGATGAGGGTGTCGAAACGATCGAGAAAGTGTGGGTCTTCTTTGAGCTGTTTTGCTACCCACTTTACTGCATCGTGGTTTGTAATTGTGATGTCGACAGGTAGTGCAAATGTTTCAGCTCGTTTACGTGCGTAGGAGCAACTGTAAGTTTGATCGGGGGTAAACTGTTCAGTGTCGTTGCCCCAAGCTGGTTGAAGGATTGATAGAGGTGCGAGTACAAGAGTTGCTCCACCAAGTGTTATGATGGCGTCTAGTACTGCGCGTGTTTTGCCTGTGCCAGGATCAGATGTGACGAAGCACTTTAGTGTGCGACGAATGAAATCTGTCATTTCACTTTGATGATTGTACGCTTTGGGGATCATGCAGTGGTTACGCCTTTGATAGAGTTATATTAGCACAGCTAATGTCTACAGTAAAGGAGAATATTAGCGCTGCTGATAGTTTGTAGCGGTGTTCCGAGAATTCCCGTCTTTCTTAATTAAGGGGATCGACGGTTTGTGCATGCCACAGGATGTGTGCAAAAAAGGGCATCCTGTGGTTAGCAATTTGTCAGCTTGTTAGGGCGCGGGACCGCTGCACGTCCTGAAGGAAATGACCCCCAACCTAATTGTATGGTGCTAAACGAAATGTTCGGAATAGTAGATCGTCTAGTACAGCTTGAGGGCCGGGTAATAGGGTTCCATAACTAGAGTGTTTGCGCATGGTTGAACGCATTTTCTCTCGAACTGCGGGGCCTGTGTTACCTGCGTTGGTTGTAGTGGTGAACACTGTATTGAGTTCATCGGAGATGAAGTGGACTCTTTTAAGGGGAAGTAGCTCCCAGTGAGTTGCATCCCAATCAAGGTCTTCGATTTTCGCGAGTCGTGTAATGTTCATTACGCGGCCAGTGCCAGGAATGGTCTGCTGGTGATGGTGCGTCGGACTCGTTCTTCACGCTGGTTGATGATCGACGGTCGGTTCGCTTCCCGTGACTGGCGCACCTCGTCATGTGACGACCAGTACGTGAGCGCGTTGAACAGTGCCCATTGCGTGGCGCCTAGCTCGTCTTTTTCATCTTTCCACATGAGTTGGAGTTTTTCTTCAAGCTTCTTGTTGATACCAGGAAGGGCCTGGATCACAGAGGTGGCTTGGGCGTCGGTAATCTGGTTTGAAGCCCATTTTATCCATTGCTGGGTTTCATCTAGGTAGCCTTTGATCCCGGCAGCGAGCTGAGTTACGATGCGATTGACTTTTAGGTTGAGGGTGTTTTTGCCGTAGGCTTGTGCGAACTTAGTGCCTACGATCATACCGTTAGAGCATACCATTCGGAACGCGCCGAATTGGAATTTGAGTGCGCTTGATCCATCATAGGATGTATTGACGAGAAGTCGAAGCATAATTTCGTCGCTGGAGTCTTTAACGGCAGCCATGTGGGCTGGGAAGAAGTATTGTCGGAATGTTCTGCCGCCGTCATGAGAGATTTCGTCTTTGACTTTGAGATCGGTGAGATCCAGGGATGAGGTTTTGAGGGCTTCGTCGAATGCCGGGAAGATTTCAGCGTTCGGTGTTAACTTGTATGAACTGCCATGTATACCAATTGTGTCACCAGTATCTTCATTGACGACTGCTTGAAATCCGTCAGAGTTGAAGGACCGTCCATCCTGGTCGATGATGTCGATTTCGGCGACTGTTTTAACCGGAAAGAAGATCGGTGAGTTGGCGTTGAAGTCTTCGCGGTAGTTTTGTAACTGAACAACGTTAGTCATAGTACAGGCTCCAGCATTGCTGCATGTTGTACGCTTCCATTGCGGAATCGTGAAGTGAGTTGTGCGCAACAAAACTCTTCTGAGTTTCGCCCCACACAAACTTAGGGTGAAAATCGAACCAGGTTCGGATGTCTCTGATGTTTTTGTAGCTCCAGGGGGATGGGAGGCCGAAGTTAAAGCACATGTTGTCGATCATGGCGGCATCAAAGTGGGGGCCTCTGCAGTACCATAGTGTTTTGCTTAGTGGCAGTTCGCCGAATGTTTGGCTCAGTATATGTCTGAGTTGGGCTGGATCTACTGTGCCGTTTAGTACCGCATCCTGGGCTTCTTGAGATTGTTGGGTCCACCATTCGAGTGTAGCTTCTGATACTGTGGAGCCGCGTTCTTTTTGGCTGGCAACATCAAAGATGATGTTGGTGCCGCGATCAACGAGATCTTCGAATGAGTCTTGGTCGGTAATTCGAAAGATCGTGGCACCAAATGACAGCACTACGCCGGTCGGTTGAATGTCGAGTGTTTCGAGATCGAATACTGCTCGTAATGGTTCTTGGGGTTTAGCAAGTTGGAACGTCATATACACCTACTCTTCGTGAGCCCACTCGCAGCGGCCATCCGTGTATGGACAGAATCTGCAGTTGTGACGGCTTGGGTTTGGAGAAAAGGTGGTTGCGGTTGTTAGTGCGAGTGCTCGTTGTTCGAGCTTCGGGAGCATTAGCATTGCTTGCTCTCTTGTGTATCGTTGTACGAGGTCAGGCATGTCTTTGTCCGTAAAGACGAGCCGGGTTTCGATGAATTGCAGCTTGGGGTACTTTAGGAGTGTGATGACGGCATAGGTCATCATCTGGTCGGCGTATTTGAATTTGGCGATATCTGATCCGCCACCTGTTTTCCAATCGATTGCACAAGCTTGAGTTTCATCATCGATGAATTCCAATACATCAAGTAAAAGTCTGCACCACACATCTTTGGCAAAGAATCCAGTTTCGTGCCAGTCGATGTTGAATCCCCATTGTTCTTCGATGAGCACTGTGCCTGGTTCGTTAATACGTTTTTCTTGTAGGCGTTCTAAGAGTTTCGTTTTCTTTTTGAGGTGCGCATCTGGAATCGTGTCGGTTTCACCTTTGATGAACTGTTCAGCTTGTGAGTGGACTTCTTTGCCTCGTATTGCAGCGTCGTTTTCCTGTAATTCTTTTTGCTTTTTGACAACCTGGAGAAATAGTCGGTATTGGCACTCTTCGAATGTCTTGAGGCGATTGAATGACCATGCTGGTATGTCACCTAAGATTGGAGTTGTTCGATATGGATCGAACATTACTTTTTCAGACATGTTGCTTCCTATGCGGCAGCGGGTTTGATTGGTGAGACATTGAGGTATTGACTATCTATTGTAGTGAAATGTTCTTCTATAAGTTGGTCTTTTTTGTAGTTGTGCAGTTTCCATGCGACTTTCCACCCATCGCGTTTCTTGTTGTTAAGTTTTATCCGAGTGGGGGTAGGTATGCCATAGTGTTGCAGCATGGATTTGAGTTTGGCTGGTTTGAACTGGGAAGTTGAAATAGCGTTGTGGATGATAACTAGATCAGATACATGTATTCCTTGGGATTTTGTATCAATGGAGTCAAGCCATACTTTGACAATTTGTTTTGCAGGTCGAAGGTTGATATCGTCCATGGGATGAGTAGCTTCGAATTCTAGAATGTTTGTAACGAAGTAGTCGAGGTTTCCTTCACGTAATGCAATGGCGAAGGCTTCGATAGTGTTTTCGGTAACTTTGTACATCTTGGCTTTTGCGTCATTACTCAGCGCGAGACTGGCAAGTTTAATGTCTGTGGCGTACGTGTTAGCAAAGCGTACAAAGTTCATTAACTCGTTTGGGAGTATGTCGCTTACATCATCTGTGAAGTTGGGGTACTTACGGTTGATCGGGGTTTCTTGACGAGGTGCAACATTGAATCGTCTGTCAGTAGGTTCGATCTTTTGGACATCAAATTGATTCGAGAACATTAAACAGTTGCTATGACTGACAACGTTGTACGGGTCGGTTCGCATCTTGCGAGCCATTACAGTTGGTTCGGTGATTAGCGACTTGATGAAAGCGTTCAGCTTTGAAGAGTTACGTGCATCATCCAGTTTGAACTCGTCGAGACAGAAGAGGACGTTGCATGTTAACCAGTCATTAAATTGGTCTTCGATGGTTTTGGTGTTTGCGTAAAAAGCTTGTTCGCCGAGAATTGGTCGCAGTGCGTTGTGGAATAGGACGCCCTTTCCAGTGCCTTGTACTCCTGATAGAATCCATGCGGTTTTTGTTTTGATGCGGTGCTTTATAATTACGCAGAGCCAGTTAATGAAGTGTAGCAGTTCTTGTTCGCTCTCATTCATTAAGTGGTTGATTGTTTTGAAAAGCACGGGACAGATTGTCTGTAGTTTGGCGCCGGTTTTGTAGCCAAGGTTTTCTATTTCGAGTGTTTCATCGCAGAGTATATACTCTGTTGGTTTCAGTCTGTTCACCCAACCTTCCTCTATGTTGAGTCCGCGCGTGGTGTTTGGGGTAAATCTAAAGTCCCAGGTTGGTATGGGTACTGGAAGCACATGATTGTGTTGGATCATGAATTCAGCAAGATCGCCTTTACTTGCGGGGAAGACGTTTTCGAGAATTAACGAGTCTTCATGGTATAGGCCATTCCAGTGTATGCCGGTTCTGAAGTCGCGGAACACAAATGGTACTAGTTGGGTACTATCGAAGATTCGTTCGGCGTATGTGTCTAGAAACCATTCGTAGAAATCAGGGTCTGCGAGATGCATTGGGAACGCAGGTTCGCCTTTGAAGTTGTACACGTTGTACGGGTTCGAGATGGTGGTGTAGTAGGCGTTACTGTCACCGCCGTTGATGTTGAAGTAGGCGAAGTCTCCGTTTTCGTAAGCCATGGTGATGTTGCAGCGATCGGGGTTTATGAGTAGTTCTACTTGATCACCATCGTATGTGAATGTCTTGAATTGACCAGCTTCTTTTTGCAGCCCTTGTTGTCTGCGTAGAGCGTTGGTTTTTGTGTTAATAGCATTTTGGTTAACGGCAGGTTTTGCTTCCATTATTAGGGAGAGTAGGTTTGCTTCAGGCTCTGTCTTTTCTACGAGAATCAATCGCTGTTTAATTGGATCAGCGGTGTTGTCATGGAACATAGGTGGTGCTATATAGACGATTCTGGTGTTCTGGGCCATGCAGATATCGATTGGGAAGCGTAGTGACTTGCCACTTGGTGTTAGTTGTAGTTTTGTTTCGAATTCAGGGACCATGAAGTTGAGGTGTGTCAGTATGTCCTTCTGAGTTTTGGGGTCGACTGGATGATCAAGCATGAAGAAGATATGCAGAGATATCTTGTTTCCTTTGAGTCCGAAACTGGCAGAAGCTTGTGTTATATATGAGACATTGTGAAATTGTTGGGGCAGATAGCTGATAATGGTGTTGGCGTAGGATCTGAGGTTAGCTTCCGTGACTGGGATGCTTACTTGTGTATTGGGAAGTTCTAGCCCATCAATGTCTAGTAGGAATATTTGGTTGGGTTCATGTTTTTGTCCTTTACCGGCTCGGGATTCATTGTTGAGTGGTTCTGATAACCCGCCTTTTAGTAGGCAGTGATTCTGTTCGGCATGGTTCTCGATGTGGGCATATAGGTCTCGGATTGAGCTGATTTCGTGGGTGTGAGATGTGAAGTTCTTAGCGTTAGGATATGGGGTTGTACCGTTGTTTGAGAATATCTTTGTGAGTGGCGCACTGTGTTCAAGGAAGGTTATGTGCATTGGGTATCCTGAGCTAAGTTCCTATGCAAAAGCTGACCTTATATAATATCAGCTCTGTTAATATTTTTCAACGTCTTTTGCCTCTATTTGCGATAATTAAGTCCACAGCGCCGTCACCTACCAGTTCTCTTAAGGCGCGTTCACTGCGTGGATCTGGAGCTACTTTGATCCAGCCGGTTAGATATGAGGCTGTCATCAATTTGGGCTTATGGCGTGTCTGCTTTTGTCTTGCCATGTCATTTCTTGTATTGATCGCCTACTACTGTTTCTTGATCAAGAGGCAAGTTAGGTGCCCATGATGGTGGTCTGCGCATAAGTTTTGCAATCATTGCGTTGGCTACTTTTATGGCGTGTTCACTAATAATGGACACGATCTCATCGTGAACAGTGAGTACGACCCATCCAATGTTGTTGAGTCTGAGCCATTTGTCGTATTCCAGCATCTGATAGAATACAATTATACGAGCGAGTGCTTGGATGATATTTTCTACGAGTTTTGCACCGAAGATCTTGACGCGTTTGATTCCATCGAAGTATGACCATTGGCCTTGTGTGCCTTCGATATTTGTTGGTGACCATTTGAGGTTGGGGTAACGTAGAATCATTCCGTTGGGTAGAATGATTTTATTTCGCATGAATGTTAGAGGGCCAAATTGAAGTGGCTCATTTTTAAGTAGCATGTGGGGTAGCCATTGATGTTCGGCTATGCCCCAGAGGTCTTTAATGAAGTTGTTTTCTGGTCGGAATACATCGTAGACAATGTGTTTTGCGTCTGCGTCTGAGATTGCAACTTTTTCGCCTTTTGCACCGGTTCGCAATTCCGTTGCGAATGTTAGCCACCCCATGCCGTAGCCTAGGCCAAGTCTTGCAGTCTTACCTACGAAACGTTTGGTTGGGTGTTCTTTTTTGTTGACAGGGTGTCCGTAGATACTGGATGCAAGGATTGCGTATGTGTCATCGCCATTGCGGAATTGTTCAGTGATGTTATCTTGACCTGCTTGATCACATAGAACTCGTGTTTCGATCTGACTGGAGTCTGCTACTTGGACTTTATAGCCAGGAGGAGCAGTTAGTGCTTTGCGTAGTGGTGATCCACGTTTTAGGTTTTGAAGGTTGATAGCTTCGTCGCCACTCAATCTATGCGAGTTGGCGGCGCCGGAGATCTTGAGGGGTACGGGTAGTTGGTTGTCGTTGAGGGTCGCTTTGAGGAGTCGTTTGCAGCGGCTACGTTCTTGTGTTGATTTGATAATGGTTCGTGCGTCCCAGATGTGTTGGTATTCTGGGTGGTCCCGTTGTAGATCTTGAAAACCTGTATCGTTTTTTGCGAAGGCTGGTATTAGCTTGCCTTTGTCGTTTTTCTTCAGTGGCACTTGAATACCAAGTGATTCTACATAGGCCGGGAATTTTTTTGGGCTCCCTAGTGTTTTAGCGTCGAGCCCACTGGCTTTGATTATACGTTCCCTTTCTACTTGGAGATATTTTAAGTGTGTGTGGACTACTTCTCTGTCCAGTATGAAGTGTGGCTCCGTATACATTCGGATGATTAGGTTGATGAGATCGTGTTCATTTTGGATCAGGTGAGGGCACATTACTTGATGTGAATCGTAGGTGATGTCTACATCATTGATGCAGTAGTTGCCGAGAAGCTGATCAAGTTCAGGAGAGAGGAAACGGATGCCTTTGACTTCTTCTAGTTCTTTGCCTTTACGCTTAGTTTCGTCGTTAGGAAATAGTCGAAGGACGAGACTTTCGAGGGCGGAAGAGAGACCGGGGAAGATCGCGTTACTTTCGGAGAGGGTGCATGCGTAGCGAGCTGGGGTGAAACCTAGTTTCTGTGTTGTGATAATACCGTCAAAGTGAGTATGGTGGGCTAGCAATGTGTTTTGGTTGCCTGGGTAAAAGTAGTATTCTACTGCTTCTGCAATTTCTTTGCCGGTGTACCAAGCTGTTGGATGGTCATCACATTTGATGCCAATTCCGTGAATATGGAATCTGGGATCTTTGATGTATTCTACGGTTGTTAGCTTCTTTAGGCTGTATTGATCGTCGAAGTATGTTTCGTAATCAAGTGTTATTAGAGAGTGCATTGATGAGTTCGCTTCTCATGATTTTGATGTTTTTGGGCGCTTCGATTCCTACCGTTACTTCTTTTGCCCCCGAATTTACTTCAGTGATTTTTACGCGAATGATTTCGCCTATGATTATTTGACTATATTTTGTTTTCGGTGTTCTCCTTAGAAATAACATGGTGCGGCCTATTACAGGTTTAGTGTGGATTGGTCTCCTGTGATGTAAGTTCCTGGTAGTCTTCTGGATGCATTTCTTTGTCGAGCATTATGATGTATGTGTTTAGCAGAACGAATGCTGCTTCAATTGGTGGAATAATCTGTTTGGTTTCGAGTCCATGTTTAGCACGTTCTAGAAGGTAGTCGTTAGCATTTGCCATGTTAGCGCAGAACATGAATTGCTTGTTATAGCCTTCGGATATGAGTCGATCTAGTACTTGTTGTGATACTTTAAGCTGACTGATCGGCAACATGTTGCTTCCTTTTGAGTGCGTTGATTCGGGTCTGAAAGAATTGGTCGCAGTGCGTTGTGAGTTGTTCCATATACTTTACTGCAGTGTTGATGTCAGCGCGGGGGAAGATACGTTGTGTGTCGTATATACCACCGATTTCGTAGCAGATAGCTTGTAGTGTCTTTGGATTGAGGTTCAGTAGTTTGGCAACAGTCTCGAAATTGAGCGGGCTGTTGAGTGCCATGTCAGCGATACATGCTTTCTGTCCAGTGGTTAGGAAGTTGGTGAATTGTTTGGGTTTTGGTTTGGTGATTAAGTTGAGGTTCAGGAGTTGATAGAGGAGGTGAACTTGGCCGATGATTTCGCGCGTGTGAGTTTGTAGTTGAGTGATTAGTGCTGTTCCTGCGCCATAAAAGGTAGTGACCTGTATTGCGGGTTGCGGGATGAGGGTCGCGGCTAGCCGGATGCGGGTCACGGGCCAATTGATCAGTTCAGATAGCTGCTCTGATTCGAGGACGGTGCATCTGACAATGTGTGAGATGGCTTGTTCAAATTCGCGGGTGGATTGTTTGTATTCGTTCATGCAGCGTCCTTTAGTGTTATTGGTTGGTCCCATGTTTTGAGTAGAGCTTGGTTGTTCCAACGAGCTTGTGTTTGGGCTGGTACATCGTAATTTACATTTCTGTTATCTCTAGCGACTTTTTTGTTGTGACATTTTTGGCATCTGTTTTTGCGATCGGCATAGAAATCATTAGGGTCTGTCGTGCCGCAATCTTTACATAGGTGAGTTTTCTGTTTTCGTTTTGCCATGTCGGTTGTATGATCCTTTGCCTTTTTGGGGGCGTTCCATTTTGCTTCGAAACTTGGGTTGCATTACTGCAGCTTTGGCAGATTTTGTTATTGGCTTACTAGATCGCGAATTGTGGGTTGACGATCTTTTTGTATTTGAAGCGTGGGCCGCTGTATCGTCGGTTGAGTTTTTTGGCACGTTGTTTTGCCCCGTAGGTATCAATTGGTTGTTCTGAGCCGGTAGGTGCGAGTGCTAGGTTGTGTGTCATGAAGCGACAGGGCTCCTCTTCCGGCAGAGTAAGTTCTGGCATGACTGCGTTGACTGCTCTATTGATCCAGTGTTCGGCAGCAGTTCTAATTTGATTGAGTATGTCGGCTTTCTTTTGCATAGTCTTGTGCCATTAGTTGAGAAGCGGTGAGTAGAAAAAACTCTTTGGCAAATGCAGGAGTCCACGGTTCTATGGTCATTTTTAGTGGAATAATTCCGAGTAGTAGGCTCCAGATTTCATCTGGGTGGTTGAGTAAGTCGCGTTTTTCGGTTGCTAGTAATATGCGGTCGGCGTGTTTTATGTCGCTAGGTAAAGGGTCTGGTAGACAGAACTCTTTGGCAATTACGCTCCACATTGTGTTTTCGAGTTTACGGTATTCTGGGAGTACTGCTTTGAGAGGTGATGAGATGTCTGTTAGGTATGCTTCGGTTGCGTCATGTAGTAGTCCAGTAAGTTTGAGGTGATTTGGTAGGATGCTAGATACATGGATACAGTGTTGTGCAACAGAGTAGAATTTGTTGCAGTGGCCTGTGAAACGGCATACGTTTGATAGAGCATGGGCAATATCTACAAGGGTGATTTGATCGCTGGATGGTTGTTTGAGATTAACGTGTTTTCCGGTAAAAGTGGTGATCCATGGTTCCATTAGGATGTCTTCTTTAGTGTGTGAGCGTTTGTGGGGTTGTACGGCCAGTGGTTACGTTGTTGTAGAACGGCGCGTCTGGAGGGTTTGTTTTCGGTACGCTTGGTGATATTGAGTGAGGTGATCTTGCCACCGTTTTTGAGAAAGGCTTTGGTGTCTTTTGTAAGCTGAGTGCTCAGTCGTCGTTTGGCGCGGTCGTGTTGGGTTAGAAAGTCAGAGTCGTATATTGAGTTTGGGTCATCGAGTTTTTTGAGCCATGATAGTTGGTTTATTGTGTTGTCTATGTTTGCTGCGAGTGGTCGTTCCATGATTACCTCAGTAGGTGGATAAAGAATATGATGTAGTGAATTGCTATGAAGGTGATTGAGATTACTGTTAGAGCCCAGAAAGTGGTGGTGACTGTGGTGCAGTGCTTATGCAGCAGAGGCTTTAGGTTCCATTGTTTTACGAAGGGCGGCTGCAGCTTTACCCAATTTGGGCCATTCGATGTGGACTTTGGAGTCGATATAGACGACGGTTTGGAATGGTCCATAGTGGTGCTCATAGAAGGTTTCCATACATTCGATTTGAAGGAGTAGTTCTTCTGCAGCTTCACGCAGTTGTTTGTTCATGTTTTGTTACCAAGTTTTTGAGGCGCTCCAGTAGAAGTGAGTCGCCGTTGAATAGTGCTTCATCAATGAGTAGTTGTATTTCGTGGAAGTAGGTCATTGCGAATTGTGGATCGTGCTGCATGATGTTTTTGCCGTTGGAGAGGCAGTCAGCGATTTTGAGGGTATGAGCTGCTGGGGGGCCGGATGCTATGTGTTTGCGATATATGGTTTTGCGGTAAGCTCGGTTGCCGCTCCCTGGTGTTGATATGTCTGAAACAAAGTGGACGAGGCGGGCTACACTTTCACCGAAGTGTTGCCATATTTGGTGTAGGCCATATTCTGTATCTTCTTCTATGTCGTGAAGTAGGCCAGCTATTACGAGATCTTTGTGAGCGTTATATCTTGCTAGGGTTGTAGCTACTTCGATAGGGTGGACAATATATGGTTCACCAGTGTATTTTCGTTTTTGTCCGTTGTGAGCGAGGCTAGCAAAATGAATAGCATTTGTGTATCTAGTGCCATACATGTTGATGAATTCTCTAATTGGGGTGTAGGATGAGGGATGTATCTGTATAGTTATCATGAGTGAGTGTATCCGTTAGGTTCAATTCCAATCCACATGCCGCACCAGGGGATTAGGATGTACGGGTCTATTGAATATGTTGGTGATGGTATTACTCTGCGTCTGAAGTTGTAGTAAGAGGTGCTATTGGCATGGCTGCGTTGGTAGAGTTTGTATACTGCTTCACGTTGAGGTCTGGTTAGGATCATGAGCAACTCGTGTACTGAATTTTGCTAGGATGGTTTTTTGGTTGGTAAGCATGTGGGCCAGGTAGCGGTGGCGTCCGTCTTTGATTCTGAATCGTCCTTTGCCAAGGTTTTGTATTTTGATTGGGGGCATTTCGATGCCGTTAATTAGTGCGTGAGTTGTGTCGAGACCAGTGCTGTTGAGAGGGAGTCGATCGATTTCAATTTGGTTGAGGTTGATTTGTTTGGTTATTTTGCTCATATGCGGTCTCGTTGTTGGTAGGTCTGAACGGACTTGAACTGTCGACCTTACCCTTATAAGAGGTGTGCTCTAACCGGCTGAGCTACAGACCCCAGAAAGTAAATGCAGGACTGGGGGTTACACCCAGAAGGTATCCAAAGTTGGAATCGCCTGCGCACGGCCTTTGGGCTTATGACTTAGGTGGCTGTCCAGGCCATGCTTTCAGCTAACGGGGAATACCGCGCTTCTGACATCTTTACCTTGTCATTCCTGCATATAGGGCGGCTGCTGTATCTGGATAGCGCCGTAGGTCAATGAGGAAACCAGGGGGCTTACAGCAGCCATAAATAGGGTGCGAGTGGTCCAGTGTTGACGGCTGGCAGTAGGGAGCAAGGCACCTTCCACTCGCAGTGTCGCGTCGGGCAGCGGGTAGCTAAATGCGGGACGCGGGTTGCTCATCAGCATTGCTTATATTAGCATTGCTGATATTTCTATGCAATTGTTTGTAGAATTTACTCAGGCGTTCCGTATTTGATTTGAGTTGAAAGTATGCTTCTCGGTCGCGGAATTTGAGTGTGGTGTCTGCTCGATTTTTGAGTGTTTTTAGATCTAGTGTGATCATGATGTGATGATTCCATCTACGGTTATAGTGACTTCGTAGTGGTGGAGTCTTTCAGCTTCCTGGGTGTCGATGAGTTGCATACAGAGGCCGGGGGTCGATTCTCTGCAGATGTCCTCTGCTAAGAGTTTGAGTTCGTTGAGATCGTCACTGGAGTCGAACAGATCCTCGTACTCCTGCTCTATTAGGTGGTATCGTCGTTTTCTTGGGTCTGACATGTTTCTTCCTCTGGGGTTTATGAGTAGTTCTACTTGATCACCATCGTATGTGAATGTGGTGTCTGACATGCTTTCTCCTCTGGGAATAGGCCGTCTGAGTTGACTCGTTTATGAAGGTATTCTTGGGTCACT
>CEPX01070712.1_pt1 | contig 15675 bp, 14 predicted proteins | sample 361361 | NCBI WGS metagenome assembly CEPX01 (sample SAMEA2619974, study PRJEB7988) | marine metagenome | biome: marine biome (ENVO:00000447); feature: mesopelagic zone (ENVO:00000213) & marine oxygen minimum zone (ENVO:01000065); material: "saline water (ENVO:00002010), including plankton... | reverse complement strand
TCATCATCGTACCGCTCATATCTATCATCATCGTACCGCTCATATATTGAAATAAACAATATAGCTCCAATAATAAATATTGAAACGATTGTAATGATTATATAAACGAGTTTCTGTTTTTTCGTAGTCATGACTTAATCATAATATATGTTTATAATACTTTCCATTTTTAAGCGGACGGACAATTTCGCCTAACTGGTAAATATCGAAACGACTACGGGGAAACACCTGCTTACGTATTCACATGCACGGTCCATGGCATATACGACGGGTTTCAGGATGGCAACGGAGGTTTAGAGCAGAAGAAGCAAGTAAGTCTGGAAAATCCCGTAGTCACCGCCACCCCTCCACTGTAAGGGGTGCGCTCTTTTATTCTCCTTTATTTAAAGTCAGTAGTTAAGAAAACTACATTAAATGGGTAGCAATAGACGACTACACTTGCGTATTTAGATAAATCCGTACCTTCTGGAATTTCATAATTTTGACTACCTTTATTTCTTTTTAATTTACCAAGAAGCAAGAATCCATTGTCCATTACCTCCGCTTTGTTTCTTGGACTACCATTTCAGAAAGTATTACACGGAGGTCTGGTCCGTTTGTAACGGAGAAATCTTCAAAACGAAGTATTTTTTTCCATCTGGAAGCTCATATGCAGTAGCCGTACCGCTTCCTTTGTGAAATGAATCAGCGTCTTTAAAAGTTGCTCTTGTTAGTGATTTTGGTTGTGGCTCTGACTCTTGTGTGACCTGTCTTATTACAGGCATCATTTCCTCTATAGTCTTGTCTGGCATCTCTGCAGATTTAGACAATGTCTCTTCTCTTATCTCCTCAAGCTCTACTTCAGACATTTTCTCAAGCTCATCATCACTTGGAATAGATATTCCAGGGAATTCTTCATCCACCACTTCGTCAATAAAAAGTGGTGATATGAAAGATCAACCCGCCCCAAGCGCTATTATTAGCGCCGCTAAACTTAGAAGTCTCTTGTCCATATCTCTACCCTAGAAAAAAATAGTAAAAGAGAGCAAGTGCTAGCAACACTACAATTATCAAAACATTTCTTTTCTTCCTGCTCATATCTTATAGGAAAAGTCCTCATTCATTACATCTTCAAGATCTTTAACTCTTATTGAAATATTTTGTACTCCTTCCTCATAAGGCGCAACTTTATACGGTTCAAAGAAAAATATGATTGATCCATTGTCTAGCACGAAACTTTCATAGTTATCAGAGATAGGAGCTGAGCCCTCTCTAATCCAACCTTCACTAGAGCCTATGTCTTCTTTAATATTAAGAAACTTCTCTGATACCTCCTCTGCTATAGTCTCAAGCGCGCCTACGCCAATGAATATGTCGTCAAACTCCAGACGTTCTCCATTTTGAAAGTCGTAAATTCTGGTAACAACTGTCTGGTTAGGCCTTGGTCCTCCTGCGTCAATTGAGAAAGTAAATTTAAAACTCAGAATGTCAGGCTCAAAACTATATGCTTCTGTCCTTATAAAAAGCTCGTAAGGAAATTCTATTCCGTCTCGCGCTGATGAAAAGTTTTTAAATGACTCAATTTGGGAAAGTACGTATTCCTCTACATCACTGCTAACCGAGCTGTTCCTTGTTACTGGGAAAACCACGTCAATGATATACGCCTCTGCCTCTGCATAAATCTGGCGCTCCCCAACTGCTTCTATGACCGCGGCGGGAATATTTTCCCTAACTATTGGATTTAGGTATGCATCAATGCCAAAGAATGCTCCAACTACAAGCACTAGACCGAGTAAAAGCACTGACACATCTTTCATATCGGAAGTATATCACACTGGTAATCAGCACCCTTGCTGCCAGCTGAGATCGTGTTTCTGTTCAGAGCTGCCGGACAGGGACTCGGTGTCAGCTCACTAATTCAAAAACCTTACGATATATCGTAAGGTTTTTAAGAAATGGCTCCTACCCGGGCTCACTCGTCCCGGCATGTCGGGACTCGCTCCGTCTTTCGAGTCCCTGCCGAACAAAGACCATTGTCGCATTGATGCTTCGGATAGATAGCGAAACTGCTCTAGCTGCCGGACAGGGACTCGAACCCCGATTTCTTGGACCAAAACCAAGCGTCCTACCATTAGACGATCCGGCAATATATAGACTATAACCTACTATTATTAAAATATTTGTCCAAGAATTTCTTGGACCTCTGTAATAAAATGCAAGCGTCCTACCATTAGACGATCCGGCAATATATAGACTATAAATTACCCTTAATTGTAAAAATACTCTAGTAAAATTTGCGACTCAACCGGTTGGGTCGCAAATTTTGGCTTGTATATTGACTTTTTTGAGCTAACGTGAAAACATAGCTCCCAGCAAAAGATAATCAACGAGGTTTACTATGAACGCAGTTAAGCAGGCTGACAAGAAAAACGCGGAAGCAGCTCTTGAACGTCTCATCACTAGCAACGGGATGGGCGGTGACCCCACCTTGTCGAATGTTCTCTACTTCATGAGTGCATCCTCCCGCACCGACGCTGATCGGATCGCCTTTAAGGACAGTCTCCTTGAGACCGGATACGCCACAGACGCTCTCGATCCATCTGATGCTGATATCGGTAACGAGTGCCGGGAAAGTCTTCGCAGACTCTTCCGCGCCGCAGGGCGCGAAGTGGAAGAATAACTTGGGCCGCAGAGAGAGCGACAAGGTCGCTCTCTCTGCGGCCTTTGTCATTTCTATTACAACAACTCCATCAACGCTACCTCAAGTGGTAATTGTGGAATATATGAACGAGGGACTTCGTCATAAACTCTTAAAATCTTCTCCAACACGTCAAGCGTAATTCCCTCTTCTTTGCTAAGCTCTTCTAGAAATTTTAAATCCTCTTTTGAAAATTGCTCTTTAAAACTCTCCTTCTGCTCGGGAGCGTGCCTCATTAAAAGTGCCGCGCGTAGTTTATGAAGGACTAAAGTTACAAAGGTCTTAACATCTAAATTGTTTTTTACAACTTCATCAACTTTACTAATTACAGTCTTCTTATCTTTATTTGAAAGTGAAGAAAGAAAATCATTTACCAAAGTGCCTTTAGGCGCTCCTGTTACTTTCTCAATATCCTCCGCGGAGATTTTCTTCCCTTTTGACACTGTCAGAACTTTTTGAAGTATTCCGTGAGCATCCCTGTATGAGCCCTCAGAAAGTATCGCCACTAAATCAGCGGATGGCTCGTCCAGTGTAAAACCTTCAGATTTTGCAACATCTATAATCATATCGCGAAGCATTTCCTGGCTTGGCTTTCTGAAAGTATGAGCTTCACATCTTGAGACTATAGTCTCCGGCAACTTTTCAATTTCGGTCGTAGCAAGAACAAAAACAGCATGCTTTGGCGGCTCCTCTAGAGTCTTTAAAAGCGCATTAAATGCCTCTTTTGTAAGCATGTGAACTTCATCAATTATGTATACCTTATACTCTGAAGAAAAAGGAAGGGTCGCCACTGCGTCGCGAAGCTCACGAATGTCATCAATCCCTCTATTGCTCGCCGCGTCCATCTCATATAAATCCTTTTCATCGCACCCTATTTCACGCGCCAAAATGCGGGCAACTGTCGTCTTTCCGGTACCTCGCGAGCCCGAGAAAAGATATGCATGTCCTATATTCCCCCCTTTTATAGCAGCTTCAAGTACAGAAACTACGTGCTCTTGCCCACGCACATCTTTAAATTTCTCCGGTCTGTATTTTCTATATAGGACTACTTCACTCATGGCGGGAAGTATATCACGAGCTTTTTAGGTATTCCCCTATGATATTTTCTACTTCCGTGGCATTACTCGTTTCCTCAAACAGCCTGTTGCGAAGCTCTTTTGCTCCGTCAAATCCATTTACATACGCTTTGTAATGTTTCTTCATTACTGCAAAATTTTTATGCGGAAGAAGTTCCTCAAAAAGCTTCGTGTGTTCCACCATTACTTTTAGCTTTTCCTCTATACTTGGAATCTCGCCGGAGAAAAGCCAAGGGTTTCCAAAAATCGCACGTCCAAGCATTACCCCATCTGCGCCTGACTCTTCTGCTAGCTTTTTTGCATGCACTAAATCTGCTGCGTCTCCATTTCCTACTATTAAGGTTCCGCTTTTTAATTCGTCACGAATCTTAACAGCGCGCTTAATTACTTCCCAGTGCGCCGGGACTTTTGACATTTCCTTTCTTGTTCTGGCGTGAAGAACTATTGTAGCCGGCTCCTCAGAGAGCAATTCGGGCAGCCACTCCTCAATTTCATTTTTGTTGTAACCAATTCTAGTTTTAACAGACACTGGCAAACCACCTGCTCCACGCTTCGCTGATTTTATAATTTCTTTTGCGCGTCTTGAGTCTTTAATAAGTCCTGCCCCTGCGCCTTGTTTCTCAACACTTCTGTCAGGGCACCCCATGTTTATATCAACCCCATCAAAACCAAGCTCTACTGCAAGCTTTACAGCTCCTTCCATATTTACGGGTTTTCCTGTAAAAAACTGCGCAACTATTGGCCGTTCGCTTTCGGTATAGAGCAAATCTTTTTTAAGAATTTCCTTTCCTTTTTCGTCAGCAAGCAAAAGCCCGTCGGCTGAGACAAACTCGGTGTAAATAACGGAAGGCTTCCCATATTTTGCAACAATGCGCCTAAAAGCTGGATCAGTCACATCGGCAAGCGGAGCAAGCATAAAAAACGGTTTCTCTAATTTTTCCCAAAAATTCATATTTATTTGAGCTTGTAGTAGATCTTATTTCCAAACCTTAAGTCAATATAATCAACAACTTTATCATTGGAGAAATCCTCTGACTCAATAATAGATCGAAGATTTTCAACTATCTGAGATAAATCACTTTCTCTTGCAACGAGTATCCGGCTTTCGTCTTCAAAACCAACTTCAAAGTCTGTCTCATCAAGAATTGATAAATATATCGGCTCCAAATTTATACTTCTAAGCATCTCTGTAAAAAACACGTATTTCTCAAATTCATTTGGTAAGAATGTATCTCCAACTGGGTTCCTTTTCACACCACTCCCATAAAACCTAAAAAACGCATTTCCCGAGAAAAATGGAGCAATTCCATAAATGAGCCCATTATTATTCATAAAGTAGCACTGCTCACTTTCACCGATAACGTCTCCACACCAAAGAGAATCTGGGCTGTATTCCTTAATCAACATTTTGATTCCTTTTAGTCCGTCTCTTTTTATCTCTATCTCCTCTACCCTTTCAAAAACATCTAAGACCCCAGCTTTTATTGAGCGTTTAGGATATATGAATGAATTTTTCTTTGGGAAAAGCCAGAAGTATCTGCCACTAAGACTTTCCTCTGCTAAAGTAATAAGCTCCTTGGCTGTTACCACAGAATTGCCTTGTGTCTTCACTGAAGTTATTAGGATACGGTCCATCTCTGAAAGAGTAGAAAGCCCAAGTACCAATGAAAAAACAAATACAATTGCGAGCGCACATCTAAATATTAGTATGTTACGACGCCTCTTTGCCAAATGTGGCGTACGCAGGCGACGTCGCGGAAACAGCCGCATACTAACTCTCTATTACCTCCTTTCCAACGTATTTTTGTAGTACATCAGGAACTTTTATAGACCCGTCTTCCTTTTGATAGTTTTCCATTATTGCTGCAAGCGCCCTTCCCATTGCAAGAGCTGTAGCGTCATTCATATGTACCGGCTCCATCTTTCCGTCTGATTTTTTTATTCTGGTATTTAGGCGTCTTGCCTGATATCCATTCATCAAGTCTGACGTATGAGTTTCTCTGTATTTGTGCTGTCCCGGCATCCAAGCCTCAATATCAAATTGCCGATAGTCTGGAAGTCCCATATCTCCAGTACAAATTATCACTACTTGATAAGGGATTTTAAGCTTTCGCATTATGTATTCTTGAATTCCAACAATAAAGTCCTGCTCTTTAAGAGAGTCTTCAGGGCGCGTAAATGTCTCCATCTCTATTTTGTCAAACTGATGCTGTCTTATTATTCCTTTTGTGTCTTTTCCATATGAACCAGCTTCACGTCTAAACGCAGGAGTGAAAGCAACATAGCGAAGCGGCAAATTCTTATCTTCTATGACTTCATCCATATGAAGAGGCCCTAGAGTATGCTCAGCACTTCCAATTAAAACTAAATCATCTTTCTCAAACACATAACGCTCGTCTATTGGGTCAAGACGGGCCATTCGGTTCATCACAGCAGTCTTCATCATTAGTGGCGGAACTACCGGAACAAAGGGTTTAACACTAATGTCTGCGCCCGCCTCGTTTGCTATCTCTTTTAGAGTTTCTTCATTGGTAAGAACATTCATAACAAAATGGAAAAGTGCATACTGAATCATCGCTAAATCCCCTTTGAGATACGTAAATCGCGCACCCGATATGTCTGCCGCTTTCTCACTATCAATTACACCAAGTTCCTTCCCCAACTCATCATGCTCTTTGGCTTTGAAATTAAATTTAGTCTTGTCTCCCCACTGACGAACTACCTTATTATGAGACTCGTCAGACCCAATGGGAGTATCGGGAGATGCCACGTTTGGAATCTTTATCATTAGGCGAACAAACTCTTTTTCTATCCTATCTAGTTCGTCCTCGGCTTTTTGAAGCTCTACGCGAAGTTTTTTCCCCTCATCAACGTTTCTTTCCTTAGCGGCGATATTTCTTTTCTGGTTTATTTCTGTTACTTTCTGCCGCAGTTTTTTTCGCTCCTCATAAAGCGACTCCAGTTTGCCTAAATCAACTGGTTCTCCCTTCTTATTCTGGATCGTCTCCTCAACGATTCTCTTATTTCCTAGTATGAATTTTATGTCCAGCATATGCGTGTAAAATGTATAGTAACGTGGAGTATCCCTTAAAACAACTCGCTAAAGATGAATTCCCCGCTCTACTTAGCGAGATTCCTGACGCTCCAGAAAGACTATATATAAAAGGAAAACTCCCCAGACCTGAGACAAAGCTTCTTTGTGTGGTTGGTTCTCGCCGCTATACACCTTATGGGAAAGACGTATGTAAGAAATTAATCACAAACCTTCGTGGCTCCCCTGTCGCCATAGTATCTGGCCTTGCTTTAGGAATGGATTCTATCGCTCACCATTCTGCAATAAATGCAGGACTTCAAACTGTTGCGGTTCCAGGTTCAGGTCTTGATAAAGAAGTGCTTTACCCTCGAATGAATCAAAAGCTTGCAGAGGATATACTTGAGTCCAGAGGAGCTCTTCTTTCAGAGTTTGAACCAAAATTTAAAGCTACTCCTTATAGCTTTCCGCAAAGAAATAGGATTATGGCAGGAATGAGTCACGCCACCCTTGTAGTTGAGGCCGGTGAACGCTCTGGAACTCTAATTACTGCAAGACTTGCGACTGAATACAACAGAGATGTAATGACAGTGCCCGGCTCTATACTCTCAAGAAGTACATATGGTCCTCATATACTTATAAAAACAGGCGCGATCCCCGTTACAACTTCAGAAGATATTTTAGAAGCTTTGGGAATACCAAAAGAAAGCGTTACTAACACAAGTAATTTGCAAAACATCACCGATGATGAGAGAAAGGTGCTACAGCTTCTAAGTTCTCCAATGAAAAGAGATTCCCTTATAGAAACTCTTGGAATGGATATAACAGAAGCAAATATTCTGCTTTCTGTAATGGAACTTAAAGGACTGATAATAGAGAGACTTGGAGAAATTCAATCTGCCTGATTTGACAGCTGTGCCAATATAACGTAGAAGTATACGCTGTACATATATATATGAATCCCGTTAGAGATTACCAAAGTTTGTTAGCGGGGTTATTGTTAAAAAATACAATATGTATAAATGGTCAGTTTTATAAAAAGTAAGTAACGGAAACGACCTTGTCGCTTCCTATCTCTAACGGGATGAAATTAGTAATCGTTGAGTCGCCCGCAAAGGCTAAGACAATAGAAAAATACCTTGGGAAAGATTATTCAGTGCGCGCCTCAGTTGGCCACGTACGGGATCTGCCAAAAAGCAATAAAAACGCCATAGATATAGATGGTGGTTTTGTTCCTAATTATGAAATCTCTAAGGGCAAGGAAAATGTAATAGACGAAATCAGGGACCTCGCAAAAAACGCAGACGAAGTGCTTCTTGCAACTGACCCTGATAGAGAAGGTGAGGCTATTGCTTGGCATGTAAAGGAAGCGGCAAATATAAAGAATCCAAAAAGAATCGTTTTCTATGAGATTACAGAGGACGCCGTAAAGGAGGCAATAAAACAGCCTAGAAAAATTGACGAACATTTAAAGGAGGCACAGGAAGCAAGGCGTGTCCTTGATCGCCTTGTTGGGTATGACTTGTCTGGCCTTATTTGGAAAAAACTTCGTTATGGGCTTTCTGCTGGGCGCGTGCAATCGCCTGCGCTAAGGATTCTCATGGAGCGCGAGCGTGAAATTCGCGCTTTTGTCCCTGAAGATTATTTTGTTATTACCGCAGAGACCAAAACAAAGGACAAAGAAACTTTACTTCTTGAATGTTCCGTACAGCCAAAAACAAAAGAAGAGAAGGACGAGATTCTTAAAAAAGGAAAGGAAGGTTCTTGGAGTGTTTTTAAAGTAGATGAATCTGAAGCAAGACGCTCGCCAAGAGCACCTTTTACAACCTCGACACTCCAACAAACTGCAAGCACTAGACTTGGTTTTGCTCCGTCAAAAACTATGCAAGTGGCGCAACGTCTTTATGAGGCAGGTCATATTACATATATGAGAACTGATAGCACGAATATGGCAGGCTCTGCCGTGGCTCATATTTCAAAACTAGTGGAGTCAAAATACGGCAAAGAATATTCTAAACCTAGAGCATACAAAACTAGAAGCAAGACCGCGCAAGAAGCTCACGAAGCAATTCGCCCTTCAAACGTATCTAAAGAAAATGCCGGAGCGACAGAGGAGCAGAAGAGACTCTATAATTTAATATGGAGTAGAGCTGTATCTTCTCAAATGTCTGATGCAAAACTTAAGCGCGTAAAGATAACCGCGGGAGTCAAAGGTATTCCAGATTTTAGTTCCACAGGTTCCCGCGTCATATTCGATGGCTGGTTAAAGGCAGACCCAGCCGCACGAGGTGAGGATGTAGAGCTTCCAAAAGTTTTAAGCGGCGAAGAACTATCCCTTAAAGAGATTGAAGCCGAGGAAAGACAAACACAACCACCAAGCCGCTATTCTGAAGCCGGACTTGTTAAGGAACTTGAAAAGCGCGGAATTGGACGCCCCTCAACATACGCGAGTATTATGCGCACCTTAGTTGAACGCGGGTATGTTGATAAAGAAGGTAGGACCCTTTTCCCCACTGACACAGGGGATGCTGTGAGCTCTTTTCTTGAGGATCATTTCTCGAAGTATATAAGTGACTCATTTACTGCCGAGATGGAAGACGAACTTGATGAAATAGCCGATGGAAAACGTGAGTACGCAAAGACTCTTAAAGATTTCTACACTCCATTTCAAAAGGATGTTGAATCAAAGGAAGACATGCCAAAAATTACTGACTTGGGTGATGCTCCAAAAGAGTTTCCTTGTCCAAAGTGCGGAAAACATATGACTATAAAACTTGGCCGTGGAGGTAAGTTTATGAGTTGCTCCACTTTCCCAGACTGTGATGGCGCAAGAACAATTGAAGGCAAAGAGCTAAAGCCTGATGATCCAATAGGAAAGCATCCTGAAAATGGGGAGGATATCTACGTTTTAACAGGCCGCTACGGACCTTATGTTCAGCTTGGTCTTAAAACTAAGGAAAATCCAAAACCACAACGTGGAAGTATTCCTAAAGAAGCAGATTTAGAAAATATTCCGATTGAAGATGCAGTTAAATATTTAAGTATTCCGAGAGTTCTGGGAGAACATCCAGAAACTGGCGAGAAGATAACTGCAAGCATTGGACGTTTTGGCCCTTACATTGTGCACGAATCAGATTTTCGTTCACTTAAGGAAGATGATGTCTACACTATAGAGCTTCCGCGTGCACTTGAAATATTAAGTCAGCCAAAGCAGCTCCGAAAAGGAGTAGAACTTGCAAAAGAATTGGGAACGCACCCAAAAACCAAAAAGCCAATAAACGTATTTAAATCAAAATCCGGACTTCATTTAAAAAAAGGTCTAAAGAATATTTATATACCTGACAATACAGACCTTGAGAAGTTTAGCCTTGAAGATGCGCTAAAACTTTTTGATACAAAAAAGTAGAGGTCGGCTTTTCATCACCGACCTCATTTTACCACCTGCAACTTTGGCCTGACTTCAGGCGACATCTCTTCTTCGAGAGACTTGGGCCGGACAATTGCCGATTGCAGGTTATGCTCCCTGCAAAGAGGGCATTCTTCTCCAGCCCTTCTGTGGGCCGCAAACTCCACTGCCATATATCCGCAGGCACAGTACACAAGCCTGAATCTTTCTGGTATCTCCATGGTAGTCATTGATCTATACCTTTCCAAAAACCTGAAAAGGTAATATAGTAGAGAATATCTAAAATGTCAAGCTATATGGCCGCGGAATTAAAGGAAATACTAAATTTAATGAGCTCACCCACCAAAGAAGATGTGGCTTTGGTTACTAAGGCATATGACTTTGCTAAAGAAGCCCATAAGGGTCACAAGCGCTATTCCGGCGAGCCATTTTTCAATCATCTCTCTGAAACAGCAAAAGGTCTTGCAACAATTGGAATGGGACCAAGAACTATAGCCGCAGGGCTTCTTCACGACTCAATTGAAGACACTGATGTTACCGGGGAGGAAATAGAGAAGGACTTTGGAAAAGAAGTCCTCTTTTTAGTTGAGGGTGTCACAAAACTCGGGACACTAAAATATCGCGGAGTCCAAAGACACACCGAGAGTCTAAGAAAACTCTTTGTAGCAACTTCACAAGATGTGCGGGTTGTAATAGTTAAACTTGTTGATCGTCTTCATAATATGAAGACGCTTGAATACGTACCAAAAAATAAAAGGAAGAGAATCGCACTAGAGACTCTTGAGGTCTACACCCCTATTGCAGACCGACTAGGAATGGGTCGCCTTAAACGTGAACTTGAGGATCTGGCCTTCCCTTATGTTCATCATAAAAAATTTGAAAAGGTTAAAGAGCTGCTTTCAAGTAGAAGTAGGGTTGGATTAGAAAATCTTCAGAAAATACATAAGCGGGTTAAAAAGGAACTTGTAAAAGAAGGGGTTACAGATTTTAAAACAGAGCACCGTATAAAAGGAATCTATAGTTTGTTTAAAAAACTTGAGAGAAAAAACTGGGACATAGATGAGATTCACGACATAATTGCACTTCGCATAATCGTTCCAGATGTTGCCGATTGCTATAGAGTGCTCGGAGCAATACACAAAATGTGGACGCCTCTTCCGGGAAAAATTAAAGACTACATTGCATTCCCTAAACCAAACGGATATCAAAGTATTCATACAACAATTTTCACTGGCGCAGCCGGAACAATTGAAATTCAAATTCGCTCAAATCAAATGCATAGAGAAGCGCAATTTGGTGTAGCTTCCCACATTAGATACAAGCATGATGATGAATTCTCTAGGAAGCACGCCTTTGAATGGATTTCGCAATTTCTTCCCCTTAGTATTCGTGGCCTTACAAATAGAGGGAAACCAAAAAAAGATAACCGAATAACTAAAGTGGCCGGGTCAAAGCCAAGTGAAAGCGTGCCTAATTGGATACGTGAAATTGCAGATGGGCACCAGAATTTTGAGGGTGAGCATGACTTTAGTGAGGATATGAAAAGCGACTTTTTTAATCACCGCGTATTTGTCTTTACTCCAAAGGGAGACGTCATAGACTTACCAATTGATTCAAGCCCTGTTGATTTTGCCTATGCCATACACTCCGACATCGGCAATCACATATCCGGTGCAAAGGCTAACGGAAAAATGATATCTCTTGATACAAAGTTAAAAAACGGAGACATCGTAGAGATTATGACCAAGGAAAGCGCTAAGCCTACAACTAAGTGGATTGATCTAGCAAAGACAACTCTCGCAAAAAGGCATATACGCCAAGCTGTTGTTAACCAGAAGGAAAGGTAGTTCTAGACTGAAAAATTCTTTAGTGAATAGATATCTTCCTCATCTTCAAGTTTCTCTATTTCTTCTTCCGGCCTATCGTCAACCGGCTTTTCTTTTTTTTCGCTCTCCTCTTCTTCTTTTCTGTTTACAATTGAAGCCACTTTTCCGATAAAACCAGAGGCTTCGGTTTCAGGGTTTGTATTAATCTTCTCTAAAATACTTCTTAAATCCTCCTCATTAAAAAATTCAATCGTGAGCTTTCCTCCAACTTGTCTTGGTTGAATCAAAACCCTTGTGCCAAGTTGCTCGGTAAATTCTTTTTCAAGCTCTATTATCTCTGGTTTTAGGCGAAGCTCCTTTTTCCTTGAACGCTCGACTGCAATTCTTCTTGCTATAGCCTCTGCTTCACGGACTGTAAGTTTATTGTGAACTATTTCTTTATAGAGTGTTCTCTGTTCTTCCGGCTTATCTACTAGCATCATTATAGGACGCGCGTGTCCCTCTGTAATCTTCCCGCCCGCAAGAGCATCCTGTATGTCCTCTGGCATAGTAAGAAGTCGCACCGAGTTTGTCACATACTCACGGCTCTTTCCTATTTTTTTACCTATTTCTTTGTGCTTTAAATTAAACTCTGATGCTAATTGCTTAAAAGCTTTTGCTCGATCAATTGGATTTAAGTCTTCGCGCTGAAGATTTTCTATTATTGCAAGTTCTAGTTTTACCTTATCCCCTTCTTCTACTGTACGTATTATTACAGGGACTTGTGAAAGACCAGCTGTCTTTGATGCACGAAGTCTTCTCTCACCTGCTATTAGTTCATAGTCAACCGAAAGACCCCCTTCCTCTTTTTCAACCTCATGTCTTGTAACTACAAGTGGCTGAAGTACGCCATATTGGCGTATTGAGTCGGCTAAATTACTTATTTTGTCTTCATCAAACTCTTTTCTTGGTTGATATGGATTGGGTCGTATCTTATCTACCTCAACCCAGAAGATTGAATTGTCATAAAACTCTGCCATTGGAAGTTAGTATAACATTTGATTGCCTCCTCCTTAAAATACGCTACACTCATCAATGAGCCGGAGTGGTGAAATTGGTATACACGTACGACTCAAAATCGTATGCCGCAAGGCGTGAGGGTTCAAGCCCCTCCTCCGGCACTAATAAGGAACTCAAAGGTTTTTTCGGTGGATACAAACGGACGGCGCAAAGCGCCGACCAAGGATTTTTTGGCGGGAATGCAAGAGAATTCAGAATTTTTGGCGCGCTGGCGCGCACTGTTTTTTCGCCAAGAAGCAGGTGCGAGCCAAAGATTTCTTTGGCTTTGACCTTTTTCGCAAAAAGGTCATCATCAGAAGCAATTTTGTCCAAGGATTGCGCGTCTTTTAGCCAGTTTTGGAAAGGTGCGAGCCAATCATTCTACTTGTGTGAAAGAGAGGTCATTTCTTCTTCGAGCGACTTCTTTTCAGATAACAACTTTGCCTTTTGATTGCGATAATCTTGCTCATCAACAACTTGGTCTAAATAGCCATTAAGAAGTCGCTCTAACTTTTGTAAAATGACCGATAGTTTTGTTTCCTTCTCTTTCACACAAGCAGTCAAAGACGGGGTGGAATTTTTGTAGTCTTGCAAAGCAAGACGATTTAATTCCTCCGCCCAGTCTTTGGGCAAAGAAACTTTTTTGATTAGAGATGATAACTGCTCATCAAGTTTTTCCGAACGAAGCGACATTTCAGGACACTTCACCACCTTCGATTTTTTTGTGCAACGATAATAAACATAATGGTGAACATTGCCATTTTTCTGTCGCTTCGTTTTGTTTTCAGCAGTTATCATCATTCCACATGAAGCACAGGAAATTAGCCCGCAAAAAGGTTGCGGTTCGTTTTGCGGTTTGCGCTCGGGTTGTCCACGAAACTTCAACATTTCCTGTGCTTCATCAAAAAGTTTCTTTGAAATGATTGGCTCGTGCTTTCCTTCGTGGATTTCACCGCCATATTTGAAAAGTCCGATGTAAAAAGGATTGGACAAAATAAAAGACGCTTTTGTTTTTGAGATTCTCTTTCCGGTTCGAGTTGTAACGCCGGACTTCGCCAAAAATTCTGCAATATCCTCTAACCTTTGATTACCTTTCACATACCGCTCAAAAGCCAAGCGCACAATTTTTGAACGCTTTTTGTCTACGATAATCGTTTTTGTCCGCACATCGTTCAAATATCCTACCGGCGCTTGGCTTGGGAATATTCCCATTCTCACTTTTTGGCGAAGTCCTCGTTTCGTATTTTCGGAAAGAGAATCTACATAGTATTTGCTTTGGCCGAACGCCATGTTTAACATGAATTTTCCCTGACTGGTGTTATCGCACCAAAAGGTTGGAAACTTCAAGCTCGCAAGTCTCCCTGTGTCGAGGAGATAGATAATGCGACCTCCGTCCACCGAATTGCGGGCAAGACGATCGGGATTCCATGCTAGGATATTTCCGCCGTTCTTTTCTATCTCATCCATACTTATAGGACTAGCTCCTATAACGGTCTGCAGTGCGACGTACTTTTTGACAATACTTGTATGCAGGGGATATATTACAGACAATACCGCTCACGTACTGCAAGCGTACTTCAATGGAAACGGCGGCCGATAGGCCGCCGTCACTCTTATTAGCTTTAGAATTATTTATTCTTAAGATAATCAATCATTGTATCTGCGTCGCTTACCTCGAAGGGATCGTCCGGACAATCATCAGAAAAACCGGGTTCAACAAAAGCCTTTTTAATTACTCCGTCCTCAATGTAGAGACTATAACGCCAAGAGCGCTCTCCAAAGCCAAGATTGTCTTTCTTTACCATCATCCCAATTTCTTTGGTAAAAAGCCCCGAACCATCCGGAAGAAGCTTTACACTCTTTACTCCTTGGTCCTTTCCCCATGCATTCATCACAAATGCGTCATTAACACTAAGACAATATACTTCATCTACTCCAAGGCCCTTTATTTCATCATACTTACTTTCATAGCCAGGTAGATGAGTACTTGAACATGTAGGAGTAAATGCACCAGGAAGAGCAAATATCACAATTTTCTTATCAGCAAAAAGCTCATCGCTATTTATTTCTTTCCACTGAAACTCCCCTCCTCCGTCTTGTACGCGGGTCTTAAAAGCCACAGATGGAGCTTTCCTTCCTTCTAATTCTTTACTTTCCATATTTTTTATTCAATTAGAGTTTTAAGCGAATACACTATATCATACCAAGTCATGAGAAGGAAGAAAAAACAAAAAATTATTGTGATTGTAGGTCCCACAGCATCTGGAAAAAGTGACTTGGCAGTTGAAATCGCGCGCAAGCATAGCGGTGAGGTTATTTCCGCTGACTCACGACAAGTATATAAAGGCCTTGATATTGGAACCGGAAAGATTACTAAGAAAGAAATGAAAGGGGTGCCACATCATCTACTTGACGTTGTAAGTCCTAAAAGAGTGTTCACAGTAGTAGATTTCAAGGAAAAAGCTGAAAGAGCTATCAAAGACATTGCGTCACGAGGCAAACTACCAATTATTGCAGGAGGTACGGGGTTTTACATACAAGCCTTCATTGATAACATTGATTTCCCTGCTGTACCTGCCAACAAAAAGCTGCGCGAGAAACTAGCTACAAAGAAAACAGAG
>CEPX01102809.1_pt1 | contig 15718 bp, 19 predicted proteins | sample 361361 | NCBI WGS metagenome assembly CEPX01 (sample SAMEA2619974, study PRJEB7988) | marine metagenome | biome: marine biome (ENVO:00000447); feature: mesopelagic zone (ENVO:00000213) & marine oxygen minimum zone (ENVO:01000065); material: "saline water (ENVO:00002010), including plankton... | reverse complement strand
CAGAGGCAGAAGCTTCAGAAGAAGTCTGCATTCAAACCACTCAAGTTCAAGGAGGAGAAACCCACAGCAGAGGATGTACAGCCACAGCCCGAAGTGCGTCCCCCGAAGCAGGAGTCTGCATACGCAAGTGACCCACGCAACGTGGAGGTTCTTGCCCGCAAGGTTGTCAAGAAGGCAGAGCAGGGTGTGTCATATGACATGACTGAGGATGAGAAGCAACTTGCGAAGAACTTCCCAGCAGAGTATGCGACTGCTGTACAAGGGAGGTATGACAGATTTCAACCCAAGACTAAACCCACTGAGAAAGTAAAGCCCACTGAGGAAGCCCCCAAGGCAAAGCCCCCGAAGGAAAAGAAAGTTAAGAAGGAAGCCCCCAAGGTAGAAGTCCCCAAGATCAAGGCCCCCGTCAAGATCAGGATGAAAACCTCAAAGGGGATTGTCGAGAGTACTGAAGTCGAGGAAGCAACTGCGCCCGATGAGTTAGCAGAATATGTGGGTGGGCTCGAAGCCCCAGCACCTCAACCCACTACTGAACCTATTCAACAACCCACGAAGAAACCTACTGCTAAGAAGAAGGCCCCCAAGAAAAAGGAAGAACCTCCCTCTAAGCTCCCAACCCCTATCTCAGAGAGAACAGATGCAGAACGAGTGGAGAAGGGAACTGTCAGTGATATAAAAGAAGTTATCACAAGGCTGAAATCCGAGAAGGGAGAACCTGCATTAACCCCCAAGGAGAAGCGTCTCAGGAAGTCTGAACTTCAGGAGATGGCTAAAGCCTTGATTGCCCCCTCTAAGAAGAAAGCCCCCGCAAAGAAGAAGGCACTCCCCAAGGCAAAAGCAAAGAAGAGGCTCACCCCCAAGAGTGAGGAAGCCCCAGTACTTGCTACCCCATTAGAACCCACAAAACCCCGAACTGACAAGGAGAAGTCTGAGGCAGAGTTGATGTCTGAGGCAAGAGAACTCTTTGGGGAACCCACTCAGAGGATGGACCCCACTCAGGATGATGTGAAGACCATGCTCAGATATGCTCTTCGTCCTGATGAGCATGATGCCTTCACCAAGACACTAGGGGCTGCTGAGCTTGCAGAACATGAGATACGCTTCGAGCAAACCCTCCCTGATGTAATAGAGGCATTATCTGCCTACTCTGTGATGCTCCCATTCAAGGGGGAGAGACTTGCAAATGTAGACAGTGCCCTCAAGAGAGCAGGGCAGTCCAAGTTACTACCACGTGAGAAGGCAATCTGGATGAGCATTGCTGGGGAGAACCTAAGAGGTGACTTCGCAATGCTCACTGATATTGATGGGTTGTCATTCCATCCCATGAGGAAAGCGAACAGAACCATTGGGTATGGAGTTCGTGATCGGTTTGGGAACCCAGTGATTAATTATATAGAATATCAAAATGACATAAAGGATAAGAAGGCTGACCCAAATGATGCAATCAGCGAGAAGTACTGGGTTAAAGTAAATCCGGGATTCATAGAGAGGTTCCGGATTTATGCTTCTGACCCCAAGGTTATTCTGAAGAAGACTGATGGAGGTTATCTGCAAATACCCAAGGCAGAGATCGACAAGGCAAAGGGGGTTGAACTTGATGCAGAGGGAAACCCTGACATCTTTGATGAGATTGTCCTGAGTATGAATGTCCGTGAAGCTGTGGTAACTGTTCCACGTGAGTTCGCTGGGGATAAGGTTCAGAGAAGCAAGTCCTTTGAGGATTTGATTGCCCTCAACTTTGCAGAGGGTAATGTTGCAAGTAAGAAGGCATTCTTCAATAGAATAGAGAAGATTGACAAGGGGACTTGGGATTCAACAAAGATAGATGTTCCGAATCTAGAGGAGGCGACAACTCCGGGACGTGAAGAGTTTATGCGTGGGGCTGTCAGCGAGATGATAGTAGAAACCACGAAAGGAGGTGCGCTAGAATCCCATCGCAAAACATTCAAACCCAATTTGAATGGGAAGTTGGAACTTCGTAGTGCGATTGGGAAGATGACTAGGAGGCTCCCCGACAAGTATACAGTCGAGGGGATGGAGAATCTGAAGGAGGAACAGCTTAAGAGAAAGTACCTTGGGGTTTTCATCAACTCACAGAGGGAGGAATTCGGAGGGGACATACTCTCAGAATCAGAACTCAATGAGACATCACTCTCAGATTTGCGTGAGAGTGCAGTTGCTCTTATGGAGGAAGCCCCTGACAAGGTGATGAGGAGTAAGGAGGAGATAACCCATAAGGATGTTGACAGTGCAGTTGCAGAGTTCCTTGCAAGGGGTGGAGAGGTGCAACAAGTAACTTCTGAGGACATTAAGACAACCCCCACAGTCAGAGAGACTTTTGATTCAAGGGATGATGCAGTCAATGAGTTCATTGGGATGCTTACAGATGGGAGACTTGAGAGCATATGGGTTGCCCCGAATGAGTCTAGTGGGGCTCCAGTTGTCAATGCAATCTTCAAGGGGGACAAGAACACAAAACCCTTTGTTAAGTTAAGGTTCAAGGAGACAAACTTTGACAACGTACTCAACTTTGTTGAAGGGTTAGCCCCACAGCAGAAGGATAAACTCAGAGACGCTCCTCTCTTCAAGCTCTCTGAGAAAGGAAAACGTGATCGTAGACGCAAAACTGGGATGAGTTATGCGGATGCAAGGTTTAGCATAGATAGTTTCCGTAAAGAGTTTGCTGGGGCAGAGAGTGTGGATTATATGCTCTATGCAAACCCAGAGGAGGCAAAAGGTGTTGGATGGGATGTAGATGAGAGAGCAGTTGGGGCCACCATTGATGTTGAAGACGGATTCGGGCGTCCTAAGATTCTTGTCTTCCATGACCGCTTGAATAATGCAGATGATGCCCGCGCCCTACTCTTCCATGAATCCATTGTTCACTTTGGGATGCGAAGGACAATGGGGGAAGGCGCATTCTCCCGAATGATCAGTGACATTGTCAAGTATCGCTTTGATGATGTAAGAAAGAAAGCCCTCTCCACTCGCCCAACTGGGTTGATGTCAACCTACCTGAGAGCAGCAGAAGCCCCGTCTTCATTTGAAATGAGAATTGCAGCAGAGGAGATGCTTGCAGATTTAGCAGAGGGTAGGGCAAACCCAACACTTGCATCAAAGATCACTCATACGATCAAGTCGTTCTTCTCAAGACTCTTTGGGAGGAACATGACAGACTCGCAGATGCGTGATCTTGTCATCGCAGCAGAGAAGAAGTTCAGAGCAGGGACATTAAGAGAACCACACCCTGCACAGAGGGATTCCCGCCCAAGTGCAAGACCCCCGCAAGATAATACCCCTGCTGATGTGAAGCGTATACGTTACTCCTTGACTGATGATCTCCCACATCTCACTTCAAGACGTGAAGAGGCAGATGACTTGTCAACTGCTCCGAAGTGGATGAATGACGAGCAGAAGAGATTCTATATCAAGATGGGCCCCCCACACAAGGGGGGGATTCTTGAGAAGCAACTAGAGTATCTGAAGACTGACATCTGGACAAAGATAAGACAGGGAGTTTTTGATAGATATGCCTCTGTTCTTGATAGAGCAGGAGAGAAAGCCTATGTCCTCTCAAGGATGGCTAGTTCCTCAGAGGGGGCATTTGGAGCATTGTTCACAAGTGGGGGGATCAAGCTGGATAAGGATGGGGCGATTGATGTGGACAGGAGTAAGAAGAGTCTTGTTGAATCCCTCAAACCTCTAGGGGGAGAGTTAGACACCTTCCTCAGATGGGTTGGGGCAAAGAGAGCAGCACAGTTAAAGACTGAAGGCAGGGATGCCCTTAGATTCCTCACGGACGAGGAAATCACTGCTGGGTTAACTCTCAACCAAGGGCAGACTCTTAACACTGTGACAGGGGTAAATATGTCACGTGAGCAGCTATTCAATGAGGTTCATGCAGACTTGAAGGCAGTGCAGAACTCAGTACTGGATATTGCAGTGCAGACTGGGGCAATCTCAGAGCAAATGCGTACAGAGTGGGATGACAAATTCTATGTCCCGTTCTACCGTGTGATAGAGGAGGATCGCAGTGGGAACAACGGACCCAAAACCATTGACAAGATGGTTAACCTTGAAGCATTCAGAAGACTAGAGGGTAGTGAGCGAGGACTAGGAGACTTGTTGCAGAACACCATGATGAATCTCCATCACCTCATTGATGTCTCACTTAAGAATCAGGCAGCAGTAGAGACGGTGGATGCCCTAGTTCAAAAGGATCTTGCACTTGAGTTGGGTGCCTACCCAGTTAACAAGCAGGAGGTCATTGAATTCAAGAAGCGTGTTAAGAATGGGGATTTGAGTGCGGCAAAGCAGTTACTTGAATCTGATGCAAAGACCATCTATGTGAGAAAGGATGGGGCACGTGTCTACTACAGGATTTATGACCCCTTGGTTTTGGAGTCATTGATGTCAATGAACTCAGTACGGAAGGATAATCCTCTGTACAAGTTTTTCAGAGGGAGCAAGCGATGGTACACACAGGCCGTTACTCTATCTCCCGAGTTTAGATTGGCAAACCTGATGAGGGATACAACCTCAACAATGGCACTTGCCCCTGTTGGGATGAAGGATATGATGGAGTTCAACCCAATCTTCAATGTAGTCAAGGGATATAAGGAAGCAGGAGAGAAGAGCAAGACTTATGGGAGTGCCCTTGCAGGGGGAGGGATGTTCAGATTCGGACACTCGATAGGGACTGATCCTGATCGTGCAAGGTTAATGATAGAGAAGGGGATCAAGCGTGAGTTTGTTCTGGATAATGCAGAGGGCTTTGCAAACTACAAGAACAAGGTCAAGGAGACTCTCAAGAAGGGGTATCAGTGGTATGAGGGAGTAGGGGATCGTGTGGAGAGTGCAAACCGAATTGCATTATACAACCATCTCAAGAAGCAGGGTAAGTCTCATCTTGAGGCTTCATACGAAGCAAGAGACTTGATGGATTTTTCTCTTCATGGGAGTTGGGGGGCCGTGCAGACTCTTGGGGAATGGAGCCCATTCTTGAATGCAAGATTGCAAGGGTTGTACAAACTAGGTCGTGCAGGGTTTACCCCCGGGAGGAGAGTACAGTTTGCAACAGTAACCATGGGGTATGTTGCAGCAAGTATACTGAATCACCTTGCATGGGTAGAGGATGATGACTACAAAGAGAGAGAAGAGTGGGATCGCGACACCTATCACTGGTTTAAGGTTGGGGATACAGCATTCAGAATCCCCAAGGCATTCGAGTTGGGTGCAATCGCCACGTTAGCCGAGAGGGTTGTTGACCAAATGGTTGATGATGAGGCGCACGGCAAGTTGTTTCGAGAGAGACTCTGGCATACGATGCACGAAACCTTTGCGATAGATCCGATTCCCATGCCCTTACGTCCCGTTCTGGATATTTATAGCAACCGGAATCCCTTTACAGATAGACCAATAGAGTCAATGGGGATGCAACGGCTTTCTCCACAAGAAAGAAAAGGCTCGTACACCTCAGAGACAGCAACTCTCTTGAGTCAGATGAATGCAAAAGTAGTTCCTTGGGAGAAGGTGCAGTACTCTCCTGTTCAGATCGAGTATGCAGTCAAGGGGTATGCCGCATGGCTTGGGGGCACAGTGCTTTCGGGGGTTGACAGTATCATTAGAATGATCTCAGGGAATGAACGCCCAGAAGACGGGATGAACAGCATCCCCATTGTTGGGGGGGCATTACAGAAGGGGGCAAGGAGGTTCGTGGTTAATCTGGAAGACAGGAAGCATACAAAGTACACAACGATGTTCTATGAACAACTCAAAGAGATGAACCAAGTGTTCTCTGATATACGTGAGATGAGGAAGCTTGGGGAATTAGAGCGGGCAAGGGGAACAATGGAGGAGAATCGTCTGCTACTTAGATACAGAACGTCATACAACCGCATCGCAAGAAGACTCACCAAGATCAACAATGTCATCAAGCGTGTGACAAATGATCCCAGAATGGATGGGCAGATGAAGCGGCAGAGATTGAACAGGTTACAGCAGTTGAAGAACCAACTGACTAGGAATATCGTGGGAAGATCGCTCCCCGTTTTGCGAGGAGCGGCTTAGCTTACACGAAGGGGTCTCTATCTTGAGAGACTACTGGGGTCTCAGAATCAGACCGAGGCTTCACTTCCGGGTAGATATCCCTCACCCGAAAAGAAACAAAACTCCTTTTCCCTTCCACACTCTCCTTCACAGTCTTGCGGTATGACGCATGAACATGAAGGACATCCCCCTTTGACAGTCTGCGGATAACATTCCCCAAACCGGGACGATCAGGGTTCTCCCAGTACTCGAGATCTGCCCATGATGTGTTCGACTCCCATCCTTCGTCAGTCTTGCGTGGGTTATCCACAGCAAGTCCCATCTTCCAGACGGTTGAGCTTCCTACTTCCTTGGGTTCTGGGTCCGAGCCCAGCCTCCCAGAGAAGATACAGAGGTTTTGACTGAACATAATCAAACCTTTCATGGTTAAAAGTTAATGAAGAGGGTTGCAGGGAGCTTCCTCTTCTCTTGTGGTTGTATGGGGCGATTGGCAGGGAATTGCCAGCCCGCATACCGAAGATTTATCGCTTTACGGTCCATATGATTGGGTCAAAGCATACACCTCTCTAGCAAGGATAAGTGTATCAAACCCCCAACTCTGTTGACTTCTAGTGGAGTACCCTGAACTCTTACATTCAAGGTGCAACAGAAAACCGCTTACTCTGCAACCCTAGTGTGTGGGCTTTTATAACCCCCGCCCACGAAAGGGGTGTGCTTTTGAAGATGCATTGATCTCTTCAATTATCAAATCCCCAACGCAATCTACGTTGAAGTAGTTGACAAGTTTGAACAGGTTATTCAGATTAGGATGGCGATTGCCATTCCTCCAGTGATAAACAGTGACTTTACTGACACCGATCTTCCTTGAAAGATCAGCAGAACTGATGCCCCTGTCATCCATCAGTTGCTTTAGATTGAGGGAGAACATTCTTTCAACAGCCTTGCCGTTTGAGAACCCAAAGGTTCTTTCGAGATACCCATCAAACGCTCCTCTTGTAGAGAAGTCTGACATAGGTGGCTCAGTTTACGGCACTTCCGTTTGTCCTCCCTATTCTACTATTCGAGTGTGCTGGGGTAAAAATCGCAAGTCCATCCTCGTCTTCCCCCTCAAGTACTTCTGAGATTCGGAAATAGCCATTGTATATTTCGACATTGCCGAAGTTATCAAGTGCAGTCTCCTCGTTATAGCCCTTTACGATAACACTGATTTCATAAAGATTCTCTTTCCCAGTACCCGGCATCTTAACCTCGAATGCGGGGTCAATCTTCTTGATTGGTTTGTGTAACTTTATCCCAGACATGGTCCCTTTCTAAATGTTTTTAGTTAGTATACAGCATCAATATGCTGTGGTCAAGTGCAGTGCGCTACTCATAAGTATGAGTTGCAGTGTCTGCGAACAGGGTGTACTCCCCAAGGAAAGTCATCCTTGCCATCCCGGTTTGCCCAAACCGGTTCTTTGCAATAGAGATCTCTGCAATGTTCTTATCCTTAGTATCAGGGTCATAGTACTCATCGCGGTAGATAAGGAAAACGCGGGAGGCAGTCTCCTCGATCTTCCCACTCTCAGAGAGATCAGAGAGTGCAGGGCGTTTTGAGGTTCTCCCCTCAACACTACGGTTAATCTGAGACAGAAGCATGACGTGTATGTTGAGACGTTTCGCCAACTCCTTCAGCTTGTTGACTGCGGCCCCAATCTCAAGGTAACGATTGTCACTACCCCCAACCTGTATGATCTGGATGTAATCTACAACCACAAACTTGACCCCATGCTTCCGAACCATCTGACGTATTGAGGTCTCCACGTCAAACAGATTGAAGGACTTATCATCAACAAACAGTTTATGCTCATCCTTTGCAGTGTTGACGCTGAACTCTGCAAGCTTGTTCAACTCCTCCTCAGTCATGGAGTTCCCCATGATCCTCCCCTCTGGGATTTTACATCTGCTTGCAATCATCTTCCGCATGATCATATCCCCAGTCATCTCGATGCTAACCATCATGGAAGGGATTCCGGATCGTGCCACGTTGCACAGGATGTTTAACCCGAATGAGGTTTTCCCCATCCCAGTTCTCCCTGCAATGATATCCACGTTTCCATACTCCAACCCCCCATCAAGAAACCTGTCAAGGGAACTAAACCCAGTAGAGAATCTTGACTTTGATATTGAGGTGTCAGTCATCTTCCTGAGTACACTCTTCAACCATGCTGTCCCTGAGATGTCAGCACTTGTGTTGCTCTCTGCAATATCAGAAATCCCGTAGAGGTCATCCTCTGCGTAACGTATCACCTCCTTAGCGGGAACTCCCTCTTCAAGTTTGTTTTTAATAGAGTTGCAGTGTGCCGAGAGCTTACTTGCAATACCGTTACCCCGAACTGTCTCTGCGTAAGTCTCAACTAGCGAGGGTTCCCCAGTTCCATGACTGACTAACGCTCTAACGTACCCTTCTTCAACCCTCCCGGAAGCCCGCACCTTAGCGAAAAGATGCGACACAGTTAAGGGTTCCCCTGCCTCGACAATCTCAAGAATCCCCTTGTAACAGAGTTGGTTGCGATCATGGAGAAAATCCTCCAATGAGACTGAGGGGGAAACCAAATCAGCAAGCCCCCCACTTTGGTCAGTCATTAACGCTGACAGTAGCTTGATCTCCTCTGTCTTTGTGTCTGTGTTCATTTGTTATTTTCAATGTGAATCCAATTCAGAAACTTCTAAGTTGTAGCAGTCTGCTCTAAAGTAGAACTTTCCACCAGTATCCCAGAATGGGTCTAGGTCTCCTTTCTTATAGAAGAGTGCTTTTTTATAGAATGAGTCCTTACTAACCTTTCCTAGCCACCATGCCAAGGTGTAATCTTTGAGTACACTTACGAAAGCATACTCATCACACTGCTGTGTGGTGTTGTAATCCGCAACAGAGCAGAAGTAGTGCTTCTGTGGGGGTACAGTCCTGACCTTGGTCTTAACATCAATCTTAGTGTTGTTCTCTCCATAGATAATATCGTAGTCATACTGATCTGCTATTCTCCCACCCAACATGGCGTGGGCAACAGCCTCTCCGATATATGCTGCAATTGCACCTTCCCCACTACGTATGGAGTTGTTAAGCAGTGGGAGCTTGTCTGCCCTCTCCTTTGCTTTTGCTAAGGTGGACTCTCTGACTATGAATCTTTTCATTTTGACTCCAAAATATCTGCACAATAAACTTCAGATTCAGTTTCTACCCAGACTCTAGCCCCACATGATAACGGCTTGTCTGGGGAGTAAATTACTTTACAAGGCCCATCAATCACCGCCTCGTAACAATAATTATTAGATTTGTATGTCTTAACTGTAAGACAGGGTTCCCGTTCACCCGTCTTCTGATTGCGTCTAATGACGTGTTGGTTGACGTGTATTATTTTTTTCATTTCGATTCGGCCTTAACATCCCACTCGATGATGGGTTCCTTGTTAGAGTAGATCTTATCCCTTAGCTCTTCCTTATCTCTTGTCATTGCAAGCTTGTATGCAGAGAGAAAAGACTCCCTGAATTTATTATCTCCACGCTTGTCGATCACAGTCCCAATCGTGGGGTGTGTCCCCTTGACAATGAGAAGGGCTTCAATCATATACGGATCATTCTTAGTAGTGAAGCAAGCACCTCCCTCTATAAGCCTCTTAAGACCCTTGTAGTAGATCAAATCAACCAACGCCTCTTCAGGGGTTCGCCCCGTGACTTGGTATCTCTTATCCATGAAGAAGGCAGTCTCTGTAGCCCAGAATGTCTTTGCCTGTTTCTTCCAGATGTCATTGCTCTCACAATCTGCGATGTAATTGCGTGTCCCCCTTGTCAGTGCTTCTCTGCCATACTTCTCTATGCTCTCAACCCAAGGGTAATACGCAGCAGACTTATTCCCTATCCGCATCCTATCCCTTCCACGGTATAGCTCCCAATCATCTTGGAAGTCTTGAGGATACCCAAACTTGTGAAACCGTGGGATCTTATCTTTCTCATCCATGTCAACAAAGATGGCATTCTCTGGGGAGAACTTGATCATGGTGATTGACACCCAGTTCCCATTGATTCTCTTCGATTCCTTTGTTGTCTCGATAATCTCCATCTCCTTCATCTTATCAAGATAAGTCCTCACTTCTTGACGTGACATCCCGCAAGCCTCTCCGATCTTAGTCTGAGACTCTCTGCACACCCCAAACATATCGCTCGACAAGAGCATATGAAGGAAGGGGTTCCCCTTAACTAAGAAGTTGTAGTGCGGATGCTCAGCGGAGAGGTTCTTCACTTGATCCATGAACATGATGGCCCTCCAGTTTCATGAGATTAAAATAAGATATTCTATGTTTTAAGTTTTCCCCCTGCCTCCGCCAGAAAGCAGGGGGCAAGAAACCGCCCCACTTGTGTAACCAAAACTCCATGTAGCGATTACTTGGGGCCGAATGCCCCTAGCGGTTCCTTGTTCAGAGAATGAACATTAGGCTGAGATTTTCTTCTTCTGTTCTTCGATCATCCCAAGAACAACTTTGGATGGAGATTCATCCTCCTTTGGGAGACGACTGATGATACTGTTTGCTGATACCATCACGTCTGTGAACGGGGATTGTGCGATCTCACGATCCTCCCCCTTGTTGAATGCAGAAGCATACTGCTTGACTGCCTTCTTGAGGCTGTACGTCATCGCCCTGAACTCCTGCTCCTCACCTTTAGCAGGGAGTAGGGTATCATTTGAGGAAACCTTGTCAACCATCTCCTTGAGAGCAGAGTGTGCCTCCCATGCAGCGGTCTCATTCCAAGAACTAACATCTGACTTGGTCTTGGTTGTGGTGTCCTTAGCCTCAAGCTTACTCCGGATCTTCTTGACGTTGCTCTGCATATTCTTACCCGGGTCAACGTCAGACTCATGCGTCTCATCCTCATTATCAATGCGGGGATCATACGAGTCAGTGGATTGCCCCTTGATTGGGATTTCATAGCGGTAGAACATCATGTTCTTGTATGCGTAGCTCTGCATCTTTCCACTGCTCTTGTCCCCAGTGTCCATGCCCTCCCCAATCGACATACAGAAATCAGCATCCTTCTGATCGTCAGAGTTCTGAAAGCACCAGTGATACAGAGCAGTCATGTGTATAACCGCCTTACCCTTCCCATCAACACGGTGTTCCATGTTGAAGTCTATGATGTTATCCACCTTCACGTTAATCCCATACTTCACATGGAGAGCAGAGATAACCCCAAGAACCTGATCAACCCCACGGTAGTCATAGTTCTGAAACTTCTGCTTGCTGTCCTTTGAGATTCCACCCTCAACAAGCTCACGCTTGACGAGAGCAAGCCTCTGCTGAAGTGTGAGGTTATTGATCTTCATAACTATCCTTTCCGTTTTGGGTTCGATACTCGCAGTTCTTGAAGTAGTAATCCTCCTTGAACTTTGAACATCTGAAGTTCTTGGGGTGAATAATCTCAACCCCAAGTTCAGTTCCGGGGAGATTCCCCAGAGAACAGTCCTCGTAAAAGTTCCCGTAGTCCTCCCACGACTGGTAGAATTTGCACTGTTCGCAACTCTTCCTAGTTATGAATCGTGAGATGACTCCGGAATATGCGCGGACCTTTTCCAGTAGCATAATGATCCTCATTTGAGTGCTAGTAAGAAATCCTGTTAGAGTATGTGATGTTCGTATACTCCTCTGCAAGCTCAGGATGATCTGCCCTGAAGTTCTTCACATCAAGTCTTGACGAGGACACCTGTTTGACTGAGAAGATGTTTCTCCCCCTCCATGTCAGTGTCCCATTCCCATCAAGCTTCTTAACAAACTCCTGCTCTAGTGCCTTTGCCTTATCAATGAGTGCCTTTCCTCTCTCCTTCAAGTCAGAGGCTTCAGCAACAAGTTCGTTGATGTTCTGAGTCGCGGGGACATAACTGTGATCCGAATACCCATTCACAGAGGCTTTCGCAGTAGAGTTCCCATTCTTCTCAGGGGGCATATCTCCTCTCAAATAGATTTCTCTCATCCGTATGAGAGTAGTACGTATCTCCTGAATGGTTTCATCATTGCGCTTGATCACGAAACAACGAATCTCATGGGGCACCTCTTCCATGATCTCATCTTCGGGTTCCCCATTCTCCAACCCATCAACTGCCCATGGGATTGCGCTTTCATCATGGATGATCATAACTGGGTTGATCACCCCATCAAGTTCATCCACATACATCTGATGTTGAGACTGTATGTAGTAACTTGGAGCGGTCTTCTCAGAAAGATGGTCACCCAGCTTCTTGCGAATACTCCATGATGATGTAGTTTTGACCTCCATCCCCCATCTCCCTGTGAAGTAGGGGTTGTTTGCCATGTGGAAGTCTTTGGTTGCGGTAACCCATAGATGCTGATTGCTCCCAAGCATCCATGGTTCCTTGAATACATCAACCTCAAGCATATTAGAGGCTTGATTGGCAACCCAACTCTCTGCGAGTTGCCCAAAGCGTATCTTAGGTTTAGTGAAGTCCACAACCTCTTCACCCCGCATCTGTCTGAACACGGACTGTGCCCCGCCATACATCCCAAGCAATGCCGGGGTTTGTGAAGCGGAGAAGTGTCCCATCTTCGAGTACTTGCTCTTGAGATCTGAGAACTCAGAGGAAGACATCTCGTCTATCTTTGCTATCTTTACACCAACAGGGGTGTAATCCTTTGGGGTTACTACTAGCATAAGTTCCCCTAAGAAGGAATTTCAGAAGAAATATCAACCCCATGAAAGCTATGAGGCAGAGAATTAAGCAAGTTAACAAAGCCCCTTGCTGTCATTGCAACAGTGAAGACCTCAATGAGATCTCCATCCTCTACCACTTCCATCATATCCTTCTTAAAGGAATACCAACCTGAACGATTGAGACGATAGATCGTCATCGTGCGTCCGGTTTGCTTTTGGGCGGCCTTCCCAGCTACCCGATACGTCCCCCCTTGAACAGAGACTTCATCCCTCAACATACCTAGCCTTTCTTCATTCAGGAGATTCTTCCTGAAGAAAACTGTTATAGAATTTCGCAATCAACTTAGCGTTCTCCCTAGTATCAATGCGATTCGCAACGTGTTCCCCATCGTACCGATCTTCAACAGCCCAGTACGGACGAGGACCGTGACAGGCTTGAAACCGCCTGACACTCTCAAGTGGGGAGAGCTTCTGATACCCCACATAACCCTTGCTGATCCCGTAAATATCATCGGGGTACTTGACCGACTTCACAGAACCATCTGGATAGATTAGGTTGCATGGAGTCGGAACTGCTTCCTCTGTGTCAACCATCTCCCAACCTGATGGGAGACGATATTCACTGGGATCAACGCTCTTGTATTGAGTCGGCTTGAATGCAGACCTCAACTCCTTCTCACCACAAACTGGGAGAAGCCCGCTATTAGGGAGAGTCGGAAGCTTATGAGTTTCCCGATCCTCCTTAGCAGTCATTACACTATACTCTTCCTCAGATTTACGCTTAGCCATAAAACCTTACAGTTAAATTGTTAGAAAACTAGTACATCCAGATGCCAACAGACATCTTACCGAAATACCAAGCCCCAAAAAGCCCCAACAGCAGTGGGAGCGCACCCCAGAAAGGCCCAGTCATAAGAAAGAAGGTGATAATATCAGTTGAATCAAAACGAGTTCTCACCTCTACCTCATCTTCTGTTACTTTCTTTCTTGGCTTACCAGTATCCATGTAGTACCTTAGTCATTATTGTAATTCTCAGAATACCCACTACTCATCCCATCGCCAGTATCCCTCATTAAATTCTCTGCGACAATCAGTGCTGTGCTTAGCATAGTGAGAAAAACAATAAAACAAACAGCCGCGAAGTCATTCATTGTTAATCCCTTTCTCATGTGTTAAAACTTGCTATCCGGATTTAGATTAGAAAGTTTTTCCTTAACATTGTACTCTTCCAAACTCTCGATAAGTCTGAACATTAGCTTGGCAATTGTCCCCCCATCCGCTGGTTTGGCAACCCTCAAACCATTGCGGGTTACTTCTTTCAGTATATTCCCTCTACTAGTAAGTATCAGGTCAGAACCCTTGCCGTAGAACTCTTCTACTTTTATCTCCTTTACATCATTAGACATCTAACCTCATTAGGTTAAGGTTTGCATTATTGCTATTTAAGTATCAGTCCTCGCACTCACAGATAAGTCTGTCACACTGAAAGCAGAACCCGTCATCCACCTCTGATAACTGTTGCTCATCCAACCCAAAGATCTCTGCAAGAGAAACTGCCCTGTTATAGAGATGATTGATTACAACACCATGGTTCTGTATATCGTAATGCTCTATCTTGATATTGATCTCCCCATCAGACGTGTATTTGAACACACGATCTATGAACCTGACAATACGGTTCTCCCACATATTGTTCTCATACCGAGAATTTCTTGTGAGCATCATAGGGGACCGAAGTAGTTTTCTAGTTCAAAAGTCCATATGAGGGCTTTTGCAGCAAAGAATCCGAGCATCAAAGATAGCAACAGCATTACCAGTGGGAAGGCTACCGACACTAGCCATTCCCATATTGGACGAAGTTTGTCTTTCATCACTGGCTCTCATCATTATCTGATGGAGGTGCCCCTATGAACGAAGAGTCTTCAACCAGATTGTACTGAACCCTGTCGATACATCGCCCATCGAGTATCTCAAAGTCCGCATTGAAGGGGTTGTACTCTGCAACACCATATTTGATAAGCATCTCACGATGTCGCATATCAGTAATGGATGCCCCTAAGATAGCCCCAATTGCCAAGAACGATGCCGCTATTGATGCGGCAACTATAACATCACTCTTTTTCATAACATCCCCTTGTTTGTTAAGGTTTCACCACGATTCAATAGCACTAAAGAAGTCCTGTAATGATCGTGGTGATGTTTTACGTGACCTCTCAATATCAAGAGTGTCACCATACAACTTCGCAAGTTCCTTCCTATCCTTCTCAGAGTTCTTACTCAGTGAGAGTGATTCAGGAGTTTGTGAAGCGATCCCAGAGTCAGGCATAACCCTCTCAATGACTCCTCCTCTTGCAAAGAACTCCTCCTTCTTCGCATCAATAATCTCTTGGGTGATTGTCATCCCCTTAACCCTTACATTAATCTGACTATCTTCTCTTCTTGAGAACGTGTTCTTTGAGGATGGTCTCTGCTTTCGTTTGGGTTTCCTTACACTTGATGTTCCCTTTGAACTGCATGAATGAGAGCAATACTTCTGCTTCTCATATCTCTTAGGGATGATGTATGTCCCCTTACAAAACTGACAGACCTTTGATATTGTTTGTTTTATTCTGGGCATATTTCCTTTCTAATGATGAGGCTGACCCTGAAGGGGGCATCACTCCCCACTCGTGGTGCGGCACCAGAGTCACAAGGTCAGCCAATCGTTTTCAAGAACTCTTCGTGTTTACAAACTCAACTGCAAACGTGGGTAATTCACCTCGCAATGCGTCAAGACGTCCCTCCAAACTCCTCTGCACACGTGGGTAAGTCGTTGCCCACTCCTGAATGTTCTGTGCGTAGTGCCAAACTCCCCCGCGCACGTGGGTAAGTCAATGTCCCCGGCGGGGATGTCCTTTGGCTGCACCAAACTTCCCTGCGCACGTGGGCAAGTCACCTCATCCCAAGCCGTTACCTTGCGCACGAGCCAAACTT
>CEPX01160823.1_pt1 | contig 15719 bp, 12 predicted proteins | sample 361361 | NCBI WGS metagenome assembly CEPX01 (sample SAMEA2619974, study PRJEB7988) | marine metagenome | biome: marine biome (ENVO:00000447); feature: mesopelagic zone (ENVO:00000213) & marine oxygen minimum zone (ENVO:01000065); material: "saline water (ENVO:00002010), including plankton... | reverse complement strand
AACCTACTTTTCCTTCGGAAAAAACAGAGAAGCTGGCGAAAGTCCCAGCGTCCCCATTCTTTTCTTTTTTATTTCTTTAAGGCTTTCTTTACTTTTAGTAAGATTTTTAATATTGTTGACTTTTCTAAGGTTATTGCTTTATGCGGGCAGAGCTCATGGCAGCAGTAGCAGTTGATACATTTTGATTTTTCTAATACAGGATAATTTTTCATTGTTAATGCTTTTGGCGGGCAGGAGTTGACGCAAATATTGCATTTCTTGCATAGTTCTTTGTTTATTTTGGGGTAAGATACTGATTGTTTAAATATCCAGTTAGAAAAGAATTTGGGAATTTTTGAGATGGTTTTTATGGGTTTCTGGTAATTAATTTTTATTAGGTCGCCGATTATATGGATTGATTCCTGTTTTACAAGCCCTCTTTTAATGCATTCTGTGTTTGTTGGCAGGTCTAATGTGTTATAGCCTATTATTCCGGAAGCGATTATGTCTAATGCTGCGCAGCTTTCTGAGGCTAAGATTATGCCTGTGCTTATTGGATTGCCGGCAGCTCCAGGACCGTTGCCTTCAAGTCCTATGATGCCGTCCATTATGGTGAGTTGCGGATTGATGATTTGGTGGATGTCAAGAAGGAGTTTTGCAAACTTTTCTTTTGAAGGTGCAACTAAATGATATCTTTGCTTTTTTCCTCCAGGGATAAAGCCAAATAGGTTTTTTACTGCACCTGTGTAGAGCATTAAGGAGTGTGTTTTGAGTTTAGGAAGGTTGATGAGCATGTCAACTTTGAATAAGATTTCAGGAAGATATAATTCTTTTAAGACTGTTCCTTCATGAAGCTTTATTTTTCTGAGAGGTGAGGAGTCAAAGTTTATTAGCTTAGCATTATAGTTGTCTGCTATTTGTTTAATACCTGAGACTTCGAAGGCTTTTGTTGTTGTTCCTGTGAAGCCTGAGCTTTCACCGATTAGTATGGTGCAGTTCTTTTCTTTTAATAGCCTGCATATTGCATTGACAATGCTTGGATGGGTGGTGACTGCTTTGTCAGGGGTTATGCTTGAGAGAATGTTTGGCTTTAGAAGGACTGTTTGGTTTTCTTTTAGAGTGAAGTTTAGCTTTTCTAAGGCTTGTTTTACAGAAGTATAAACTTCTTCAGAATTATAAGAACCGCATTTGGTGATGGAAACTTTTTCTGTTTCTTGCATCTTAGAATTTCTTGAATCTTGCAGCTTCATCTATAAGATCTACCTGACCAAGGAACATAGTTCTACAACAGTATCTTTCAAAGCCAAGATCGTCAAGAATTTTCTTCTTGTCTTCGCCTTTGTTTACTTTTTCCTTGAATGTTTCCCAGTGTTGAGCAATTGGTTTGCCGCAACTCCAGCATCTTATAGGTATTATCATCTTTATAGTGTAAAAAAGAGGGGTTTCTTTTTAAAGGTTTCGCTATGATTTGAGGTTTATTGCTCTTGTGAGGTGTATAGTTTAGATAATTCTAGTCGGTTAAAGATGTCAACTTCCTCATGAAAGAAATCAGTTAGCTTGGCTTTGCAGTTTTCTAAAGATATCCATTCATAAGCTGAATGCTCTTTGCTTATTTTTAGATTATTGTTCAGTGCTTTACATAAGAAGATAAGCAAAGTGATTGTCTGCCCATCATCTCTGTTAAAGTGCCTAACATTAATTGGGTGTAAGACTTCAATGTCAATGCCTGTTTCTTCTTTAGTTTCTCTTTTTATTCCCTGTCTTGGATCTTCACCTAATTCCAATCTTCCACCAGGAATTTCCCAAATGTTCGGCCTTTGAACATCAGTGGGAGACCTTTTGAGAATAAGCAGTTTTCCATCTTTAACAATAAATGATTTGGCGGCAAGTCTGAAATTCATCATATTGATTTGTTGAAAGGCAGAGGATTATAAAAAGTTTTGGAGGATAGTGAGGTTATATTTTTAGGGTTATTGATGTTGTTAATCCTTTGATGTGTTCTTCCTTTATTATGCTTTTTATTAAGGCAGAGGGTTCTCTGTACTTCCTTTTGATGTGTGCGCAGAGCTTGCCCTTTTCAGTGAATGCGTTTTTGTGCTTTTGCCTGAATCTTTTTGCATGATACTTGCTTTTTACTGGAGGACCTACTACTTTTTTTGTTTCAGTTAGCTTCTTTTTGTCTATTATGTACCAGAGGATTGCTTTATTTTTTCTGTCAAAGTCCCAACCGTTGTTTTTTATGATGAAATCGTTGAATGTTAATTGGTTGTGTAGGTAGGTGAATACTTTGAGAAGTTTGCAGCCTATGATGTCTTCTTTGCTGCCAGATGCTTTTGCTTCTAATAGGATGAGAGTGTTTGCTTTTGCCTTCTTCTTTAATTGCTGTATGTCTAACTCTTTTTTAGTGAAGAAGCTTTTGTCTGGTTTTTTTAGGAATTTCTTAGATGCTTCTTTGAATTGGATGAATTTTTCTTTGTCTAAGGCGGCTGCAACGTTTCTTTCTTTCTGGACTGGGTCTATTACTATCAAAGGAGAGATGAGCTTTGACCTGTTTAAGCTATTGAGTGCTTCTTTGCTATTCTTGTAGTATTTTTCAGTGTCTATTACGTCATGCTCTTTCCATTTTGATGCACTTTTTAGTAATTGATGGAAGGATTTGTAGTGGATTGCAAGGATTTCTAAGAGATAACCTGAGAAGCCTTTGATGTAGCTTTCAGCGCCATAGACTTTTTGAGCTTTGCAGAATGCTTTTGTAAGCCTTATTTCATCGCAAAGTTTCTTGTGTGTGTTTACCCAGCTTACATGTAGAGGGCTTATGTCTGTTATGTTTAGTGATTCTTCTGCTTTTTTTATGTTAAGGATTGGGACGATTTCAAAGATGTAGCCTTTTTCTTTTATTTGGAAGTAGTCTCTTGAGCCAGGGATTCTTTTGATTGCTTTAAAGTTCTTTTTTAAGGATTTTTCAAGGAGGTCTGAGATTGAGAGATGGTTTTCTTTGAATTTGGCATAGTTGAATAGGACGAAGATGTCAACGTCATGGGAACCTTTGAGCCAGGTTTCTTTTGCTCCTGAGCCGCCAAGGATTGCTTTTGCGTCTTTTAGTTGAGAGTTTATTCTGGTTAGAACTTTGTTTATTATATTAATGAAATCTTTTGCTTCTTTTTCTGAAGGTTTTAAACTGGTTAGTATTTCTGTTAGTATTTTATCCATAAGGGTATTTGAGAACATTATGTATAAAAGGTTTTGGTTAGAATAATTATTACTTATTAGTAATTAAAGACGAAAAGTATTTAAATTGTATTTAATTTTTAAAGGAATAATAATCCAAAGAGTTGATTTTTTATATGAGAAAGGAATTACTTGAAGTTTCAGACATTGCAAATATGCTTGATGAACGTAATAAACGTATTCAGAAGGTTCATGAAAACGCTTCAAATGAATTTGATGATGTAGTGGAGTATGTTTCAACACTTAAATCAAGAATTGTTGAGTTTGTTGAGGTTTTAGTGAAGTCTGAAGATACAATTGACCGGCTTATTCAAGATTGTGAAAGATATGGAATAAGAGATGAGGAATATAAAAAGTTTTTCTTCAATTTTTTAGAAGATAATGAAGTTTCTTATTTCATGATAAAGAGAGGAAAAAGGTATCGTATCAATATATGTATTTGGGAAAGAAAATGGGGATCGTTATGCGATTTAAAGACTTTTTCTAAGATGAAGAATAATTTAAGATTAAAGCATATTAGAAGTGTTCTTGATATCTCAATGGTTAATGGAAGAATATCAGAATTGAGATATTTAACAGGTGTCTATCCCTCAGATTGGTGGTCAACGGAAGGGCTATTAGGCGAATATCATCCAAAATTTTCTGTCAAATTAAAAAAATCCCCGCAGAAGTTTAAGGAATATATTTCCAGGACAAAAACAATAATGGAGGAAGTGCAAACAAAAGGTGATTCTAGTTACGATTTATTGCCTCATCTGTTCAATTTTGCTTTTAATGCAATCCATGAACTACTACCACAGAAGATGACTCCTTATATCCAGAAACGGCATGGGAAAATTAAAGATGCTAATAAGAGTATAGATAACATTGACTACCCTGTTTAAAGCAGAGTTATATTAAAAGATAGAAACCTTGATAGATATAATCTGAAGGATGAGCACTTTAGATAAGCTTAAAAACAAAAACTGTTTTTACTTATTTATATGAGCCTGTAGCGCAGTCTGGCAAATCATAAGATTTGGATAAATAGCGCGATTGCCTCCTATTGAAAAGAAGTAAGCAATAGGTCGTGAGTTCAAATCTCACCAGGCTCGTTTTTTATTTTATTAGAAACTCAGACTTTTCTTTACAATTTTTCTTTTTCTTATCAAGGTTATTTCTTCCTGGATTTCCAGCTGGGTTAATGAAGCGTGTTTGACTGGAAGATTATTATCTCTGTCTGCAAGCTGATTGTTCTGAAGGAACTCAATTATCTGCTGGTCTGGCTGTGTTGTTATTAGTTCTCCAGAGTTGGGAGGAGTGTCTATTCTTTGCAAAGAAGTGTTTTGGTTGGAAGGGTTAGGAGAAGGTGTGTTAGAGTTAGAAGTTTCCTGCTCTTCCTGGGTTTCAGATTTTGATTTTTCAGCTTCTGTTATTTTTGTTATTTCGTAATCTAAGCCAGGAGATAGAAGGCTTGAGTAGTTTCCAGAAGGATTATTATTATCACTGTTGCTGTTGTATTTTACAGATGAGCTGTCGTATTTTATGCCAGAGATGCTGTCTGACACACTGGATGACATACTGTCATATTTCTGGCGATGTGAGTATGATGCGCCAGGAGAAGGGCTTTCTGCTGAAGAAAGAGGTGAATAGCTTTCTCTTCCGGAATTTGAGTTGCTGTATCCGCATCCTGAGCATGCCATTTGGTTTACCGTGTTTACTTACTCTTCATTTAAAGCTGCATGCGCAGCTGCTAACCTTGCAATTGGCACTCTGTATGGAGAACAGCTTACTTCGTTCATGCCTATTTTGTGGCAGAATTCTACTGAAGATGGCTCGCCGCCATGCTCACCGCAGATGCCGATTTCCATGTCAGGCTTTACGCTTCTTGCTTTTTCAACGCAGATTTTCATTAATTCTCCAACACCTTCCTGGTCAATTGCCTGGAATGGATCTCTTTCATAGATACTATTCTCAACATATTTGCCTAGGAATTTTCCTGAGTCGTCTCTGCTGAAGCCGCAGCCCATTTGTGTTAAATCGTTTGTTCCAAAGGACATGAAGTCTGTTTCTTTTGCAATCTGGTCAGCGGTTATTGCTGCTCTTGGGACCTCTATCATGGTTCCGATTTGGAATTTTACTTTTTCAGCAACGTTTAGCTCTTCTGCTACGTTCTTGATTATGTCTCTGATTAAGACGAATTCTTTTACATTGCCTACTAGTGGAACTTCTATTTGAGGTATTGGGTTGATGCCTTCTTCTTTGCATTCTAAGGCTGCCTCAAAGATTGCTCTTGCCTGCATTTCAGTGATTTCAGGGTAGCTTACGCCGAGCCTGCATCCTCTGAATCCAAGCATTGGGTTGAATTCGTGCAATGAGTCGATTTTTTCTTTTAGCTTTTCAGTTTCCATGCCCATGTCTTTTGCCAGCTCTGCTATATCTCCTTCCTCTTTAGGGAGGAATTCGTGTAGAGGAGGATCTAATAATCTTACTATGACTGGTTGGCTGTCCATGACTTTGAAGAGACCTTTGAAGTCTTCTTTTTGCATTGAAAGGATTTTTGTTAGTGCTTTTTTCCTTCCTTCAAGGTCTTCTGCTAGAATCATTTCTCTTACTGCTTTGATTCTTTCACCTTCAAAGAACATGTGTTCTGTTCTGCAGAGGCCAATGCCTTCAGCGCCAAAGTCTTTTGCGATTTTTGCGTCGTGAGGTGTGTCTGCATTGGTTTTGATTTTCAGTTTCCTGAATTCGTCTGCCCATTCCATGAGTTTTGTAAAGTCATCGCTCATTTCAGGATCAATTACTCTAACCTTTCCATCGTAGACTTCTCCAGTTGAACCGTCTAAGGTTATGAAATCTCCTTCTTTGTATTCTTTGTCTTTTATTGTGAATTTTTCATTTTCTTCGCTTACTGAGATTTCGCCTGCACCTGCAATACAGCATTTACCCATACCTCTTGCAACAACTGCAGCATGAGAAGTCATTCCTCCTCTTGAGGTTAAGATACCTTGAGCTGCTGCCATTCCTTCAATATCTTCAGGTGAGGTTTCAGTTCTTACAAGAATTACTTTCTTTCCTTCTTCAGCCATATCCCTTGCTTTTTCTGCGGTGAATACAACTTCACCTACCGCAGCACCAGGTGATGCTGGAAGGCCTTTTGTGATTACACTTGCTTCTTTTATCGCTACAGGATCAAGTCTTTTATGTAGAAGCTGGTCAAGTTGCTCTGGTTTTACTCTCAAAACAGCTGTCTTTTCATCGAAGAATCCTTCGTTTTTCATGTCAACTGCAATCTTTACTGCAGCTTGAGCTGTTCTTTTACCGTTTCTTGTCTGAAGCATGTATAGTTTTCCATTTTCAATAGTAAATTCCATGTCCTGCATGTCACTATAGTGTTTTTCTACAGTTTCATTGATCTTAACTAATTGATCAAAACACTCAGGCATTACTTTTTTAAGTTCAACGATAGGTTGAGGTGTTCTTATTCCTGCAACAACATCTTCTCCCTGAGCATTTAAGAGGAATTCTCCATAGAATTCTTTTATTCCTGTGCTTGGATTTCTTGTAAAGAAAACACCAGTTCCTGAAGTATCCCCCATATTACCAAATACCATGGCTTGTACATTAACGCCTGTTCCCTGAATACCTACTAATTGGTTGATTCTCCTATATGCAATTGCTCTATCATTGTTCCATGATAGAAATACAGCATCAATTGCCATCTTTAATTGTTCTTTAGTGTCATTTGGAAATGATTTTCCTGTTTTATCTTTAGTTACTGCTTTGAACTGTTCAACCAGTTCTTTTAGGTCTTCAGCTGTTAGGTCTGTGTCGTATTCGACACCTTTCTTCTTTTTCATGTCTTCTAGTTTTTCTTCAAATGCTTCATGTTCAATGCCCATAACAACGTTTCCAAACATTGTGATGAATCTCCTGTATGCATCCCAACCAAATCTTTCATTTTTAGATTTTTTTATTATACCTAATACTGTTTCATCATTTAATCCTAAGTTTAGAACTGTGTCCATCATTCCTGGCATGGATAGAACTGCACCTGATCTTACAGAAACAAGTAATGGATCTTCAGAATCTCCTAGTTTCTTTTCTGTCTTCTTTTCAAGTTCATCTAACTTTTTATCAATCTCTTCCTGAAGTCCTTCTGGGTATTTCTTGTCTTTTTCATAGAATTCATGACAAGCTTCTGTTGAGATTGTAAATCCTGGTGGAACAGGTATTCCCATATTTGTCATCTCAGCTAGCTGAGCACCTTTATTTCCTAACAAATCCTTCATATCTCCGTTTGCTTCTTCAAATGAATATACGTATTTTTTTTCAGACATTTTTATTTACCTCAGTTTAGAGAGAAAAATTAGAATTTTCTCTGATTTTGTATTGTTTATATTGTTATAGAAAGGTAAATTTGGGTGGATATTTAAAGGTTACTGTAAGAATAGAAAGAGTTGAGAGCCTTTTACTTCACTTCCAGGCTTTTCTCAAGGATTTCTTTTACTAAGCTGATGTCTTCATCGTTGACTTTGTCTCTTAGCTGCATTCTTGCTGAGGCTTTTGCAAGGCGGATTATGCCGAGCACTATTCTGGGTGAGACTTCTATTAAGTATAGATCTTCTGAGCGCTTTATCTTTTCAACAAGCTTTACTATTATGTCTTCATATTTTCTGTCAAGAGTTACTTTTGAGTTGAGAGAGTGGGCAATGTAGCCTTTGATGAATTCAAGGTCTTCAGGGTTTTGCTTGTGTTCTGATTTGTTTATGATTTTTTTGGTGATTTCTACGAATTCTTTGATGTTAGGCTTTCTGATTAGGAAGACTAAATGGAATCTTGTTAAGAGCGCAGGATCAAAGGGCATTTGTTTCCTTAAGGCTTTTACGTCTCTGCTTTTGAATTTGTCTCCTATAGGATTTGCTGTGGCTAGCACGTTGACTCTTGCATCATATTTGTGATGCTGGCCTGCCTTGTCATAGGTTATAAAACCTTTTTCCATTGCATTGTAGAGAGAGGCATAGTCCTGGGATTTCATTAGGTTGAGTTCGTCAATGCAGCATAAACCTTTGTCAGCTAAGGGCAGTATGCCTTTGGATGCTTCTTTGCCTTTTATCGTGATTGAGAGGCCAACACCTGATGTGCCTGAGCCAAGGCTGAATGATGAGATTGGTGATAGTTCAGATGCTGAGTGAAGTATTTGAGTTTTTCCTGTTCCAGGGTCTCCTAGTAAGAGCAGATGGAGTTGTTCCTGTTCTTTTGCGAATAATTGCAAGGCAGCAGCTTTTTTGATGGTTTCCATTCCTGATATGTTGGGGGCAATGTATTTAGGGATGATTTCTTTTGCCTTTTTTGAGAAGTCTGTGAAGGCTTTTTCTTTTATGTTTTCTCTGATAGACCTGTTGATTCCTTCAAGAAGCTCGTTGGTGTCTTCTTCTGTTCCATTTGATTCTAGTTGAAGGAAGGTTGTGTCATCAATAATCTTTTTAGATATGTTTAGTTTGGATAGTGTGAAGGATGTTTTGCCTTGTTTTAGAAGAGTTTTTATTATTTTTAATTGATTGTCAGAGATACAGCCGGAATTGGATAGAGATAATAGGTTTTCTTTGTTTTCTTCTGATAAAGGCATTAGCCTTTTCATTGTGTTTATGATGTTAGTGATGCTGGGCATTAGGTAAACCAACCATTTATCTTTTGAATTATCTGGCTAAAGAATATTTGAATTTTCTGGACTGGTGTTACATTGTCAAGACTGGTGCTGAATTCTGCTGACTGGTTGTATTCTTTGTTGTTTTCATCTTTATATTTTACCATGAGCTGGAAAGTGTTTTCTCCAATGTTTAGCATATTACCTTCCATGTCAATGATGAATTTCTGATCATTTAATAATTCATTGATGTTCCAGCTCTTGATTAATGAGTCTTTGACTAGTTTTACTTCTACATTTCTAGGATTGGATTCAGAGTGCTTTTCAAGCTCAAAGTCAAAAGAGAATTTCTGATCAAATGAAACGCTGGTTGGGAGTTCCATGTTGTTGATGATTATGAGAGGCTCGTCTAATACAGTTAGTTTCAGAAAGAGGTTTTTTGAGACTTGCTTGTTATTGACCATAAATTTAATTTCTTTTTTTCCGGGAGATGGTATGTTGAGGTTGTAGTTGAGAGTTTTTGTATGGGTTATCCCTATATCAATTGTTTTGCAGTCTTCTTCTAAGCACGCTTTTAAGTCTGTGAGCAGGACGTTGCCCTGGTTTTCTATTTTGCAGTCTAATTTAGGTGTTTCATAAGTGTAAAATTCTATTTTTTCTATTGTACAGTTGAGGCTTAGCTTTTTTGAGTATTTTTTAGTGGATTCTTCTTCTAATTCTTTCTTTAGGCTGTTTATTTCACTGTATTCAAAGATCTGATTTTTTGATGAGGAAGTGAAGTTGATTTGTGATGATGTGTTCCTTGAGGAATATATTTGGATTGGGAAGGTGTAGCTGAACCTGGAGTCAAGGTTTTTGGTGAGATGGAGGATCCAGTAGACTTTTCTTTTTTGGTTGGGCTTTAAGACAATGTTTTTTCTGCTTTCGCCAAGGACTGCGATTTCCTTGGTTTTTGATATGGATAGCTCAGGGGTGAGGTAAAAGTCTTTCAGGTTGGTTATTTCTGCTTCTATGAGGTTGTAGGAGTCAAACCCAACTGATGTTTTGAGAGCTTTGGCTTCTATTAAGATTAAAGGCTCTAGTTCTCCTGTTTTTTCTAATGCTTCGGTTTTTATGTCAAGATTGTTGGTTTCTATGTCTATGTCAACGCCTTTCCATTCATATTCTGTGGATGGCTCGTCAGAGTCTAGTGATTCTTTGAGTTTTATGTGGCCCGGATCGATGAAGCCCATCTGGTTATAGGTTATGTCAAATGGTATCCAACCATAGCCAGGGAAGTATACTTCTGCCCAAGCGTGAGGGCCAAAGTCGTTGAGGCCTTTCCAGTTTGTGTATGCCATCCCGCTTATGTATCTTGCAGGAATCCCAAGGCTTCTTGACATGGCTATGAATAGTGTGGTTATTTCGTCGCAGACGCCTTCTTTTTCGTTTAGTACCCAGGAGGCTTTTTGAGAGACTTCTGCTGTTAGTGTGTCAAGGCTGTATACTATGTTGTCTTTTACCCAGTTGGCTAGAATGTCTATTACAATGTATAAGTCGTCTTCTCCTTCAACTAATGAGGAGCTTAATAGGATGATGTTAGGATCGTCACTGTCAATGTTGCTGCTTGGCAGAGTGTAAGGGATGATTTTTTCAGGGATGGTTTTGATTGGGAATTCCAACTTTTTGGGGATTGTGCTTACCTTGTTTGTTGTTTCAATGTTTGAGGTTACTGAGAAGGCAAGGTTGTTGAATATGTTTTCCCATTTGAATCTTAGGCTGTTGTTTATTTCAGGAGCTTCTGGGACTATGTTTAAGGTGATTATTTTCTGCCTGTCATCTTCTCTTGGGAAGAAAGATAGGTCTGCTTGGATATAGTCTATCTTATAATCTGAAGAAGATGGTGTGAGAGTTATGTTTGAGAATAGAGAGATGTCCAGATTTACCTTTTCTGCGGTTAAATAATCTTCTTGCGCAGAACTGAAAGAAGTTATTGCTAATGATAGTATTAGGATGGTTAAAATGCGGTGTTTATTCATGATAAGAATATATTTAAAGCTTAAGTATTTAAAAGTTAGGTATATAGAAGATTAGGACTCTTTCTTGTATTTCATTGCTGTCTTTACTGCAATAAAGATTATTAAGGCGATTTCTGCTAGTAAGACGAATGGTTTTATGAATCTGTCCATATAGTTGAAATAAGTGGCTGTGCCTATGAAGATGGATACTATACCGCCGATTAGGAAACCAGAGAATATTCCTTCTACAATGTCTGTTTTGGATTTTACATAGAGGCCTACTATTATTGCTAAAACACCTAATATGCTTGTGATGATGAAACCGTAGAGACTATGTTTTCTGTTTGCTTCCTCATGTAATGTTCTGCATGTGCTGCATTCAAAGCTTTGCCGGTAGCCTGATTCATCATATAAGTATTGTATGTCTCCTTCTCTTTCATTGCAGTCTTCATAGTCTGCTTCTGTAGGTTCTATGAGTGAAGGACAGTCTTGTTCTTCAGAAATAGCTTTTCTTAATGGCATGGCTTTCATAGGACAGAAGTCTTCATAGTCTGGCCGTTCGATTACCATGTCAACTATGCTAAAGCTGAAGAAGCCGTATAAGATGGCTATTACGATTATGACTGCTATTTTTTTTACTAGTTCTAACATTTTATTGGTATTGTATGATTAATTATATATAAATTAGTAGGATAACTGCAAAGTGGATGGAAGGTATCACCTGAATATTATCATCCCATCACCTAATGAGTAGAATTTATAGTTCTTTTTTACTGCTTGGTTGTATGCTTTTAAGAGCCTGTTTTTTCCTGCAAATGCGGATGTTAATAATAGTAAAGAGGATTTTGGGAGATGGAAGTTTGTGATTAATGCGCTTACTTTTGATTTGAATTTGTGTGATGGATAGATGAAGAGCTCTGAGCAGCCTTCTTTTGGAAGGAGCTTTCCATCTTTATAAGAAGAGGATTCTAATGCTTTTAGTGTTGTTGTGCCTACTGCGATTATTTTGTTTGATGGTTTGCAGCTGTTGATGGTGGCTGCTGCGGTTTTGGTTATACGGAAGCATTCTTTTCCGGTTTTGTGTTTTGTGATGTCTTCTTCATTTATTGGAAGGAAGGTTGAGATGTCTATGTGGAGTGTTATGAAGGCGAGTTTTACGCCTTTGTCTTTTATCTTTTTTATGAGATTTTTTGTGAAGTGAAGGCCTGCGGTTGGGGCTGCGAATGAGCCTGGCGCAGAGGCGTAGATTGTTTGATAGTCTTGGGGTTTGACTTTTTGCTTTATGTAAGGCGGTGTGGGAAGCTCGCCAATCTTTTTTAATAGATTGTTTAGGTTGGGATTGTTGAATTTGACAAGAAAGGTGGTGGGGGTGTTTTCGCTGATGAGCTTTGCTTTGAGGTTGTTTTTGAAGATGAATTTGTTGCCGATTTTTAGTCTTTTTGATTTGATGCTGCATTCGTAAAGATTTGGCTTGATTTTGTTTGTTATGATGAATTCTGCTTTTGTGCCGGTTGTTTTTTTTCCTGTTAGCCTTGCAGGGATTACTTTGCTTTTGTTGAGGACGAGTATATCTCCAGGGTTAAGGAGGTCTATTATGTTGTAGAATTTTTTGTGAAGGATTTTGTTTCCTTTTATAATCATTAGATTGCAGGAGTCTCTTGGCTTTGAGGGAGCTTGGGCTATTAGCTCTTTTGGGAGATTGTAGTTGAAGGATGATAGGTTCATTCTGTAAAGACTTGTTTTAGGGATTGTTAATAGAAGGTATCTTATTTCTTCATCTTTCTTCTTTCTATGTCTAGCAATAGCTTCCTTTCTGTGTGGGCTACTGTTTGCCTGATGGTTTGAACTGCGTCAATGTTTGCTGAAATGCTGTCGATGCCTGCCATTACAAGGAATTCTGCCATTTCCGGCCTTGAACCTGCCTGGCCGCAGATGGATGTTTTTACATGGTTCTTTTTGCAGACTTTGATTACTTTTGCGATTTCGCCTAATACAGCAGGATGCATTTCGTCAAAGAGTTTTGCGATTCTTTCATTGTTTCTGTCTATTCCCAAAGTTAACTGGGTTAGATCGTTTGTGCCAAATGATATGAAAGTGATGCCTTCTTTGCATAGGTCTTCTATTATCCAGCATGCTGCAGGCGTTTCTACCATTACACCAAAGTCAACGTCTCTGCATGGTTCTAAGCCAACCTGCCTCATTATTTCTTTTGATTTCCTTAGCTCGTCAACTCTTATTACGAATGGTATCATGATTCCTACATTTTTTACGCCTGAGTCGTGCAGCTTTTTTATTGCGTTGAATTCTGCTTTTAGGATTCTTGGCTCGTCTAAGCCACGCCTGATTGCATGCCAGCCTATCATAGGGTCAGATTCTTCAGGCTCCTGGTCAGCGCCTTCAAGGTTTTTGTATTCGTCACTTCTTATGTCGGATGTTCTTACCCAGACTGACTTGCCATTGAAGGCTCTTGCTATGCTTCCAATGCCTTTTGCTAACATGTCAGTGTATTCTTCATCTTTGTTGTCTCTGATGTATTTTGCTGGGTGAATACCGTTTTCAGCTATCATAAATTCGATTCTTACAAGGCCAACACCATCTGCTCCAACGGATGCTGCTTTTTCTGCGTAGTCTGGTAAGTCGGAGACTACTTTTACTTCGGTTGCTGTAACGATATTAGATTGTTGAATTGGTTGGCATGATTGTGAAGGCTGTGATGTTTGCTGTGCTGGAGATAATGTGGTTATTTTACCGTCATAGACGTTGGCATGGGTTGCGTCAACGGTGATTAGTTGGTTTTCTTTTAATACGGATGTTGCGTTGCCTGAACCGACTATGCAGGGGATGCCCATTTCTCTTGAGACTATGGCTGCATGGCAGGTCATGCCTCCTTCTTCTGTGACGATTGCTGATGCCTTTTTCATGGCAGGCACCATGTCAGGGTTTGTCATTTCTGCGACTAAAACATCGCCTTTTTCTATCTTGTTTAGCTCTGACATGTCATGGATGATTTTGACTTTGCCGGATGCTATGCCGGGCGATGCGGTCAGGCCATGGACTATGGCTTCTCCCAACTCTTTTTCTTCTTCTTTAGAGGTTATTTGTATGTCAGCTTCTGCTGTTTCAGGCTGCTTTGGCTTGAAGGTTGTTACTGCCCTTGCCTGGACTATGTAAAGCTTATCATTTTCTATTGCCCATTCCATGTCCTGGGGCTTGCCATAATGTTGTTCTATCTTTTTGGCTAGCTTTGCAAGCTCAACTACTTCTTTTTCGTTTAGGATTTGCTGTTTTATTTTTTCTTCAGGGACGTCTGTCATAATGGTCTTGCCGGTTTCCTTGTCCCTGAACCGCCCTTTTCTCTGCTCTTTTACTTCAATGTCTTTTATGGTTAGGCTGTTTTTGTCAACAAGGTATAGGTCAGGGCTTACTTCTCCGCCTACTATGGTTTCGCCTAAGCCCCAGACTGCTTCGATGGTGATTTCGGTATCGTTGTTTGTGGAAGGATTGATTGAGAACATAACGCCTGCTTTTTCAGAGTTTATCATTTTCTGGATGACTACTGCTATGAAGACTTTCATGTGCTCAAAGTCATTTTTTACTCTGTAATAGATGGCTCTTGCAGTGAATAGTGATGCCCAACAGCCACTTACAGCTTTTATTAGCTGCTCGTCGCCTTTTACGTTGAGGAAGGTTGCCTGCTGGCCTGCGAATGATGCCTCAGGGAGGTCTTCGGCAGTGGCAGAGCTTCTTGCAGCAACGAATGGGTCTTCTATGTCTTTTAGAAGGTCAGAAGTGGAAGTGCTTGATTTTTCGTCTGAGTGTGCTCCAAGGCTTTCATATGCGTCTATTATTTCTTCTTTGATGTCTTCAGGCATTTTTGTGGCTATTATCAGCTTTTGAATGTTGTTAGCAGTTTCCTGAAGCCTTTTTGTGTCTTCAACGTCAAGGCCTGATAATAAAGATGCGATTTTGTCTTTTATGTTTGTCTTTTCAATGAAGTATTTGTATGTTCCAGCGTTTACCACGAATCCAGGCGGGACTGGAAGGTCGATGTTGTACATTTCGCCAAGATTGGCTGATTTACCACCTACTTTTGCTACGTCATCTTTAGAAATATCTTTGAACCATGATATGAATTCCATTTAGGGCACCTCTTGGAAAAGATTTGGTTATTCTATGTATATAAAGATTGCGATTGTTGTGAATATATAGTTGTTAACCCAAAATAATATATAATAATCTGCTACTCCATTGCTTTAAATGCCAATTAAAAGCCTTTCTCCTGAGGAACAGCCAAGATTTAAGCTGGTTAAGTATGGAGCAAAGAATCTTACTGACGCAGAGCTGCTTGCGATTGTTTTAAGGGTGGGAAATAGTAAGGAGAGTGTGGTTGAGTTGTCAAGGAAAGTTCTTAGGAAGTTTAATGTTAAAGAATTGTCAAGGGTTAGCTATAATCAGATTAAACAGTTTAATGGGATTAATGATGCAAAGGCATGCCAGGTTTTGTCTTGTTTTGAGCTTGCAAGAAGGCTGGCTTCTTATCAGGATCTTAGGAGACAGGTTCTTTCTCCCAAGGATGTTGTTAAGATGTTTAAGGCAGAGTTAGGGTTTCTTAAAAAGGAAATATTTATAGGGGTTTATCTTAACACAAGGAATTGTATTATTAAGAAGGAGGAGATTTCAGTTGGAACACTTGATAGGAGTTTAGTTCATCCAAGAGATGTGTTTGGGCCTGCGCTGACTGATGGAGCTAAGTCGCTGATATTGGTGCATAATCATCCTTCAGGGGATCCTGAGCCGAGTGAAGCTGATGTTGAGGTTACTAAGCAGATTAAGAAAGGAGGAGATTTGCTGGGGATTAGCTTATTGGACCATATTATTATTGGGAGCAA
>CEPX01081804.1_pt1 | contig 15732 bp, 30 predicted proteins | sample 361361 | NCBI WGS metagenome assembly CEPX01 (sample SAMEA2619974, study PRJEB7988) | marine metagenome | biome: marine biome (ENVO:00000447); feature: mesopelagic zone (ENVO:00000213) & marine oxygen minimum zone (ENVO:01000065); material: "saline water (ENVO:00002010), including plankton... | reverse complement strand
GTTGAGCGTATCTGTCCCGCGAATGAGCGACGCCGTGAGAAGAGCGTTGCGCGTTCTCGTGCTAAGGCCAGTGGCAAGGCGCAGGCGCAGAGCAAGCGGATCACCAAGGCGTTCACCGCCGTGTCTGCTAACGGCACAGCCGAGGTCGATATGCGTCCAGTGTTCCGTAGGCTCAAGCGCTTGTTGGTAGACAAGGCGCAAGATATTGGCGAACCCGGCACTGCTGTTGTTGACGTTAACCCAGTCGGACTCCACATCACGAGTTCGCACAACCCATCCATCAAAGGCCATGTCAATGTGGCCAAACGTGGAAACCCGCAACGTCAGATGTCGATCATGGCGTGGCGTCTGCTGTACCTGTGGTCGGACGGAGCATATGACTGGTCTGGGAAAAACCTGCACCTTTGGAACACATATAAGCGCTTGTCTTTTGAGTGGTCGAAAGATGCATTTCGGCGCAAGCATGGATTGCCAAAGTTAGACAGGGCTTCCCAGATGTTGAGTATCGATCCCGGTGACCGTAGGCCACAACAATTCACCAACCGACAGGCCAAGGGCTTTGTCTATCTTGGCGCAATTAAGAACGGTGATGTCACAACCGTTGGCTAGTCCATCGACCATGCGCCTTCGCAAGAGGGCGCATTCCGATGCACTTCCGCATCAATAACTGCGAGGTTTTTTCAATGAATCATTTGATTCCAGAACCGGGCGATGTAACCCCTGTCCTTGAAACACACGGACTAAATTATGTCGATAAGTTAGCGCATTGTTTATCACAAATTCGACAACTGCAAAAGCAGGCAGACTCTTATAAAGAGTTGGTCAAGATTAATTGCCCACCCGGCACTGAGGCCATCATGGGTAATAAATTTCAAGCGATGGTTCAGCGCTACGTAGAAGAGCGGGTAAACTGGGAGAAGATCGCTATGGACAGCGAACCTTCTAGTCAAAAAATCTCCGGCAACACTCGCGTCCACAACCGTGAACGTGTTGTCGTACAAGCGCTTGAGGTGTCAGATGAAAAACAATGAGACCTACAATATGTACAAGGGCAACTTGGCAAAGATCGTTGCTATCGGTGGACGTAAGATAGAGTTTCGATCCACCAAGCAGTGCAAGTCATTCCGCAAAAGTTTGTATCAGGTGAGGCAAGAGGCAATATCGAGAAAAGATGTTGCATTGATCGCCGATCTTGATGCGCTGACCTGTCGCGGCGAAGGGCGATTCCTCAACTTTGAGTTGAAGTTTCAATCCAAGACTGACTTGGACTCAGCGCGTGACATCTTCAGTAATCAGTGCGCCGTGTCTGTTCGCAGGACTGCCATTGATGAGTTTCAATCTGCTATGAAAACTCAAAAGTCTGAGGTCATGGGAACAAGCAACAATCCCTTCGGGCGTCCACGTGGGTCGGTCAAGGCTGATCCGCACGACACCGTACTCGACTGGATGAAAACCCACGCCAAGAAACATAACGGGCGCGGTATTCATTCGAGCAAAATCGCCAAGTACTGCGGGGTTGTCGGTATGTCCCATGTGGTTGAATGCTTGTCCACTCTGGAAGGGCTTGGATTGGTTAAGCGTGTCCCCAAGGCCAACGGCGATTACAACTGGACGTTAGGGGAGAAGGCATATGACTGACATCAACCCCAAATACAAGGCGTGGTCAGAAAAAACCACCGACCCTGTAATAGCGGCTGAACTGAGACACCGGAAGATGGTGTCGGATTTCTTCGATCCAAGCATCGAGAAGGTCAGGAAGTCTGTTGCCCTGTCCCCACTGATGGATGAACGCGCAGAGCAATTTTGCCAAGCGCGTGGCTACACCTTCAGTCACTGGGTACGTGGCCTGATCGCCAAAGAGTTGTCAGGAGGTGATCATGTCGGGTAAGCCGCACAAAGATTCGCTGAAAAATTACATGACGCCAACCCAACGCGCAAGCATGGGCAACAGTCCAACATGGCATTCAATATGCTTTGAGAAGACTGGGGTTTGCAGACCCGGTAAAACCCGGCGTGACCGCGCTAAGAAACTAAATCGTCAATAACCCACAACGGCCCCGCTTCGGCGGGGCTTTTTTTTGTCTAAATTTTACGGCCAATGAATTCGATGGCGCACTCAGTCACAGGCGTTAAGGTCTGATCGAATTCGTACCCTTCCCTCAACCTTCTGTGGAAGTCATTGACCAGAGTGATGCGCTCACAGATCATCTTGTCGGTATGGTGCTTGATCAAGTCCACCACGTTGACCGATACAGGCGACCACGAGTCGCGCTTGCAGATTGTGAACGTGTGCTTGTGATCATCGTTGTATCGACTGGGCCACACACCGCCTTCGTACATATCCTCGTCTGGGACGGTGACCACGATGAACCCGCCCGGTTTCACGATTCGTATCCAGTTGGATAGCGCCTCTTGTGGGTTCACCATATGCTCAAGGCAATGACTGGATGCGAGGAAATCGAATTGGTTATCCTCAACCCCTTCCATGTACTGGGCGTCGCCATCCTCCATATCCCACGTTCTGGCGCTCAACATTAAAGAGAACACTCCCGCGTACTGGCCCAGTGGATCGGGCGCACCGCCGATGTCTATTCCCTCGCCACGGAAGTAGCGATTGTGAAATGCTCCATCATTGAATCTTCGTTTGACTGACTTCGATTGCTCGTACATAAGAATCCCTGAGCCAAGTTTTACGTGTTGTTTTTTCTGCCACTTGATGACCAAGATTTTTCGTTGTTTTATCTATTCAGTCAAGCGCTTCCACGGTACTTTATGTAGACATGGCAAGGGGTTACGTGTCTAAACGGTAGGCGTCCCTGTGAAACTCTGGATAATAGCAAGCGCTAGAATTACGCCGACAGCGCACATTATTATCTTTTGTTTCTTAGTGCGCTTGGCAAACCATTCACCAAGGCCACACATCACACATCCGTATATTTTCATACTTCCCCCTTATCCGTCGCCCGTAAGAGCGAATCAATTTCTTCTCGGACTGCTACTTGCGTCCCCATTTTCTGGCACACGACTCCCGCCGCTATATTAGCAAAGTCTAATCCTTCCTCGATTGACATATTCTCCAACTGTGACACAACGAAACCGGCCACAGCGGTGTCACCCGCACCACAAGTGTCTGTTACATCGAACATCTGCTTGGGCTTTCGGATGATTGCTTTTTTATTGCCAGAATAATAGGAAGCACCACCGCTTCCCTCAGTTATCAGAATTGCGCCTATGTCCAAGCGCTTGAGTACAGACGATGGTTTTTCATCACCACACGACTGGTTGTACTCTTGTCGGTTTGGCGTTAGTAGATCAGCCCCCCGATAGATCGACCAGTCAGCAGACTTGGGGTCTACCGCAATGGGCTTGCCCTGACTCTTTGCTGATTTGATGATTTCCTTGGAGGCCTGTTGGAAGTGCTTGCCGTAATCAGAGAAGATCACGTAATCGCACTTCTCCAAATACACACGGTAGTATCGCAAAATATTCTCAAGATCGGTCTCCTTCACGGCGGCTTCGGTATCAATCCTGACCAAATGATGCGACCCAGAAATGATGCGCGTCTTGACCGTCGTTTCGATTCGCTCTTGCTGTAGGTGAAATCGTGATAGTAGAGAGGATATGGCGGCCATTAAATCTTTTCCCGCCTCATCCTGCCCCACAATAGACATAAGTTGTGCGGATACACCAAGTGCTTGTACGTTTGCGGCTACATTGCAAGCGCCACCGGGGCGATCATATGTACCACCAACACGCAGAACTGGCACTGGTGCTTCTGGCGACATTCGATCAACACGACCAAAGGTGTACCGATCAAGAATGGCGTCGCCAATTACACAAACTAAAGAGGTCATTCACCTATCCTCATATACATATATTATACGCTTCTACTGTCAAGCGGTAACGCTAGTAAGCGCCAACATGGCCGGTTTCGTATAAGCGATCTTCCGTCTTTGCCAAGCCGTTCCTAAAACTGTTATCAAGTGATCGCTTGACTAGCGCACTCCATCGACTCACCGCCATCTCGCTTACCCCGTATTTTTTTGCCCACCATTTTTGGGTATGCCTTGGTCGATCTCGCGACCAACTCAAGATGCAGTCACGCACGAACCATCGATCCTTGCCTAATTCTCTCGCTACGTGCCTAGTTAACTCCTCGGTTCCAACAACAGTGCCACCAGTGAAATATGACCAAACTGCCGCCGCCTCTATAGGCGTGCAGGCCCGTTGAAGGTTTAGAATGATTAATGAGGCTTCTGCCAATTTATCCCACCTATTTAGAGTTGGCAGGACATCGTGGTATCCAGTCTTTGAGGCCAACCGCCAAATAGACGGGCTGTCAATGATTGGTGTCTTAGTTCTCCTTATTGCCCAACTAATAGCGTCATATCCTGATCTGAACATAGAGCCTTCCGAAGCCAATCAATTGCACTGCCGTCTTTGATGTGCTTGGAATCAACCCGTAACACTAGGATTCCAAGCAATGCGGCGTTGTTATATTTTTCACAATCGTTGTGGAAACCGACTCCCGTCGTATGACGAGATGTGCGGTACGTTCCACCCTCTACCTCGCAGGCTACTCGTATTTCAGGCCAATAAAAATCAAATCTCCATTTTCGTGTTTCGTGGAAGCGCTTCTCACGCTCTGGAATAGGCAACCCTTCTGCCTTAATCTGAAAAAGAAGTGTCTCTTCAAGTGCACTCAAAACTAAATTCTATTTTTTTGAATAGATGCTTTCGTAGGGCACCTTTTCTAGGTTGTTTTTTCTGCCACTTGATGACCAAGATTTGAAATTGTTGCACATAACCTCTTGTGTGCAACACGTTTTCCAGTACACACAAATCTCGCCACCCTCATCACATGGGCACAAATCTATTCCGGGGATTTTGCGAAGGTCACCAAACATCGCCAAGCCCAAGCGATCCACACGCTGTCGTTCACGCTCATAGTCTGAGCGACACCCCCTACATACACCATCGAACCCATCAGACTTCTTCTTCCACCCCGGCGGGTTAGGTCGAAAGTTGCTTGTGGTTGTCCATTCCCCACACTTAGAGCATTGCTTCTTATTCTCCATAGAATGAGCAATGCCTAAGCGCGTAAGGAAACGGGGGGTATTTCTTAGATGACGGACTACTGGACTGGCAACGGCCTAACCCGGCAGGGCTAGACGTGCTTGGAGAGAAGTGCTTACAGGGGGTACAACTAACACGCGGCTCGATAAACACCTCTCTCGGTTTCCAATCAGGGTCTCGGCGTTTTACAACTGGCTCTTCAAGATCGCCAAACAATCCTTTTACCTGTAAGAAGAAGTCAGAGAATCCATTAACTTTCATCCAATCCCACTTCTCTTTCTTGGAATTAAATTTTATTTCATGGTAACCATCGCCTTGTTGTCTACTTGGTCTCCACCCAAGGGTTTGCCTTATGCTCCGGCCAGACGCGCCCAACTCCCACCCCTCTCGCGTAGGTGTTGGCGACATCGAGTGCCCCAATCATCGCTAGACTCATCAGGTAATCGAGCCAACCCCATATCGGTTAATTTATCGGCCAAGAGCCTCAAATGTTTTTTATCGAAACGTCTGGTGTAGTGCCAATTGCAATAAGCAATATCCGCAACATAGATGGCACCCTCTTTAGAGCAATCAGCACAGTGTCGTTTAGCGCTGTTTAGTGCATCTCTCTGTTGATCGAGTTGTTGCACAGGGTCGCTCCACCGACCTTGGTTCAACCAAGTGCTTGGCATTGGCAATCGAGGGACAAAGATGTCGGCTCGTTTCCTTTTCTGTTGGTCAGGATATTTTTTGAAGATCGAATTTCGATAGGCAACCTGACCGATGATTGCCTTGTTTAATGTTTCTTCTGCAAATTCAGCCCAGTCTTCCTTTGGAATGCCGGGGTCTTTAAGGAAAACCTTTATCCAAGCCTTGAGCGCTTCTTTCTTGGCTTGCTTCTGCCCAGTAGGCCACTCGCTCCACCACTCATCAAAAAGGTCAACCAGTATTGCTTCTTGAGTGCTGTCCATTTTCTTTTCTCCATATAACCATACTTATGCCGAAATGAATCCGGGGCTTGGTGGTTTGGGATCGTGAGCCTTTTGTCGGAAGACCAAGCCAACTTTTATCGACGGTGGTAAGCGCTAGGTTCGAGCGATGTGGGGTTTCCCGTTCCCACACACATACTGACCACCCGTTATCGGAGAATAAGACACACTCTTACAATCTGTCAACCGCTCTTGCACAAGCGCTTGAATGTTGTAAGGGGTTGATTGTTGTTAATCTAGAAACAGGCGTTTCTTGCACAAGCGCTTGAATGTTGTAAGGGGTTGATTGTTGTTAATCTAGAAACAGGCGTTGTATAATGCGGTCACCAATGAATGTGTAGTGGGTGAAAGGTGTGGATACCGAGCCATCTAATTGCAGAGTGACCGAAGAACAATCGGTATTAAAGGGAAAGCGCACCTTGTGGTGGGCGGCGACCCGGCTAACCAAGCCGACGTTAGCGTGAGGCATCACGTTACTTTGTCGATGCTGTATAGGAAGCAAAAAAACCGACAATCCTCCATCGTATACGCAACCCTCAAGCGCTATGGATGGACGCCTGAGTGGGCCACCCTGCAATGGGGCAGACGTGATCCACTCTTGCGTCAATCCTAAATATGTTTCCAAAAAACAGAACATGGAAAAACAAAAAACATCTATCGTGGCTCACGGAAGACCACCAGAAATGCGTCTTGTGTGGCCACCCCGGTTGGGACGAGAACCAACTCATTGCTCACCACGCCATCGGTATGGGCTTGGGGGGGACTACAGGCGGTAAGGCCAGTGATTCACTTGCTATGCCAATGCACGTCTTATGTCACAACCGCTTCCACCAAACACCCAACAAATTCGGAGAGGAGCAATGGCGATGGTTGATAACAACACTCGACCAAGCGATCCAGTGGTACGCCGAGCAGAAGCAATGAATCTTACGAGCAGGGCCGCATTGACCATGCTTATCGTTGAAAACCCCAACGATGTGATGGAGTTGATCCGTCCGATCCTGATGCGCTATGCCGGTGACCAAGCGTTATCGGAGAATGAAATGGCGTTATGCCAATATTTTAACGACTGTATAATAGCCAGAGAGGACGACGGATTTGATCAGCGACGAGAGGTGTGAAAAGGCCATGCGCTATCTGGCGTTAACAGATGAAAATGCCGCTGTTGCCAAGGCCAAAGCAAAAGCCCTTGAGCAGTACGGCAAGACGGTTAAAGCCTTTGGGTTTTTGGATGCATCTGGAACCGTAGCGGAAAGGGAGGCGACAGCGTTGACTTCTGATGCGTACAAGGCTTATTTGAAGAAATATGAAACAGCGGTGATGGACAGTGAAAAATATGCGAACAAACGTGCCACAGAGGCAGGCGTTAGAGAGGTGTGGCGCTCTTTACAGGCGAATAGGCGGCAAGGTGCGTCTTAGTCGAGACCAAAAGATTCGACACGCGGAAGAAGTTTGCCGTCATGCCAAATACTTGGCGGTTGAACTTGAGGGCGCGGTGATCGAACTCAATAGCCTGCATGAGCAATTTGGCTTGGAAAAAGCCGAAGACACCATCGCTTCTATGGACTGGATGAAAGATCAGATCAATTCGTTCAAGGAACACACCAACCAATGGGCGCCTTGCTCGATGACGACATCATCGATGATTGAGAAAGGGTACAACAAGTTCGTCGGTGATGCGGTTAAGATGTCTAAGACCGAGATTTTCACCCGAATTGGGTTGGGAATCATCGTGACTTTTTTGTTAGGGTGGATGGTCTGGGGAGTTGTGTCAGCACCGTCCTATATGTGGAACTAAACAGAGGTTTTATGCGATGAGTGATATAAAAATCATTAGTATTGCGGGAGTGGCACTCGTTTTTTATTTATTATTGTTACTGGGTGGTTGTATTATGGAGATTGGCGGGACAACAACTGGTGTGGAGGTTTGCACGGGCGACACAACCGAATGCGCCGAACATGATGAAAGCACAGTCACGACAACAACCGAAACAACAGAGGCAAGTTAATGCGACCCTCGGCTGAAAATGATTGGTCACCGCCACCCGATCTAGTTGATTCTGGTATTTCGATGTCCACAGAAATATCCCAAATTGCTACAGCCTTGAACAGTGCGCTTTCCGACATCACCGACGCACCAAAGACGGCGACAGCATTCAAGTATAAATATGCTCCACTCGACGTGGTCATGCCGATTGTTCGCTCGGCTTGCCAAAAGCACGGACTTTTCTTATTGCAGTCACCGTGGTCACCAGAACGAGGAGCGCTTGGGGTAACCACACTGCTTACGCACAAGAGTGGGCAGTGGATTCAGACCCAATACGCTATTCCCTTCACGCCTGATGGACAGAACGTCTTCCATCAAGTTGGCACCTCGACAACGTACCTTAGACGGTATGCCGTGATGGCCTTGATGATGCAGTCAGCCGAGGATGATGACGCTGTATCAACCGAAAAGAGGAAGCCCGACCCCAAAAAATATACCCCACCTACGGGGGGTGCAAAAAACATCATCCGAAAATTAACTAAGGTTGCGAAGGATGCAGGCAGAGAGCATCTCGATACTGCCTACCTCGCCCTTTCAGAGGATGAGAAAAAAATGCTTACAGCCGCAGACAAGGCATCACTAAAGGAGATCGCCAGTGCCACACATTAATGTGGCGCAAGGGACGCCGGAATGGCACGAAGCGCGAAAAGGCATTCTCACCGCATCCAACGTGGCATCTGCCGCCGGACTAAAGGGGGCTTACGATTCAAGGACGGCCCTATGGAAGAGCCTCAATGGGTTGGTGGTGAAAGAAGTAACTGCACCGATGATGTACGGAACAGAGCATGAAGAGAACGCACGACATGACGGGGAAATTGCAATTGGTCGCCTTTCTTGGCCTGTTGGTATTTTTGTGCATCCTGAGTTTGATTGGTTGGGTGCTAGTCCTGACGGCCTTCTGGGTAAGACTGCTCTTCACGAAATTAAATGTCGTCCAGAGAATCCCTATAAGGATGTGCCATCTCATCATATGGCGCAAGTTCAAATCCAACTTGCCTGTGCCGGGTATCCAGAGTGCTACTACCAGTCATGGACGCCAGACGAACACCGAATCTGGCTCATCAAAATCAACCAAGACTACGTCAACTGGCTCTTCCCATTTCTCACAGAATTCTGGGGATATGTAACAACGCACGAGGAGCCGCCAAGACTATCGCGGAAACGATCTTACACAGAACCACTTCCATACGAATTAATCTACGAGGGCAAAACCTATGGCGTATGACAAACCTTTTGAGCATAACCCCAACCGGGGCAGTCTCATCTACAATAAAAACAAGAAGACTGACTCAGATGCCAGTTGGTGGGGGTCAGCGAAACTTGACCTTAATGCGTTGGGTATTGGCTCTGGTCAGCACGATGTTAAGTTATCTATATGGGTGGATCAAACCAAATCTGGGGATAAGAAGTTGAACATTGGTTTCCGCTCATCCGAACCTAAAGAGGCACAACCAAGCGCTCCTCAAGATGACGATGACGATATCCCTTGGTGAACAGGCGATTGAGCAACGTGTGAAAAGGGTGCGCTCAATCATACGGGAGCAGGGTGACGTGTTTTTATTCTTCTTCCCAAATCGCGGGTTCATCACAGTGCTCGACACCCTTCCCGTGTCTGGCCATAAGTTCTTCAAAGGAACCCCCTTGTTGCCAGAGCCAATGCTTGAGGCTTTCCCGATGTCATTTGTTGGGCGATACGACAGGAATGTCTTGGCGCGTTGGTTGTTTAGCGATATGCATGGCGCAATCTCTTCCTGTGCGTCCTAAATATGAAACGCCCGAACAAAAGAGGCGAGAGAACGCCGTTATGCGGCGCATTGCCCACTCCTCGCGCATCCCTTTTCTGGCTTACGAGAGGATCGAAGCCATTGCGTATGGAGTGGATTTTTTTTGCACCACTGAACGAGGCGTTTGTGTTACTGAGGTTAAATGTAGAAAGAAGAAGTACCCATCATGGCTCGTTGCCATGCATAAAGTGCACCACGCCTTCAAGTGGGAGCAATCGAGAGTGCCCTGCTATCTTGTCGTCCATTGGGAAGAGGATGACAGCATCTACATCGCACGACCCGCAGGGGGAGATAACCCTACACCCTATTCAGTAGAGTGGAATGGGCGCACTAAGGCTACTCGCGGCGACCCTGCCGACATGGAGCCACAGGCCAAATTCTTACTACACAACTTGAGACATTTTCAATGACGCCAGACATCCACTCACCAACCTTTGAAATGCTAACAACAGCGCAGGCGCAAGTATTTCTAAATGTGAATAGATATACATTTGAAAAACATGTGCGGCCCAACGTCCCCAGAATTATCCTTGGAAGGAAGCACTTCTATACACGGGTTGATCTGGAGGATTGGTTGAAGCAAATGAAAAAATTATGAGCGGCTTATACCTTAGAGGGGAAACGTGGCATTTCCGTAAGCGCATCAGCGTTCCAGAACGCTTTGCAATTAATCCACTGAGAGCGCATATAGACCTCAGTGGAACCACTAGGATGAAAGATAAGGAGAGCGCCGAGAGAATCTTACGTTTGGCTATTCAGCAGGCAGAGGATGAACTCATGTATGGCAAACGAAAAGATTGGCTTTTTAGTGACGCCGTCCCGAAGTATCTCAAGACGAGAAAGAACGGCAAGAGTATGGACGAAGGCATCCGTTACACAGAGGTGCTAACCCAATACTTAGGGGATATCCCGCTGAAATTTATTAATCAGGACACTGCCGAGGTTCAACAACTCATTGATGATCACAAGGCGCGTGGGAATAAGAACGCAACAATTAACCACCACTTGAAGGTGCTTAGAAACGTCCTCAATTCAGCGCATAAGAAATGGAAAGATGGGGATATACCTTGGATTGAATCACCGGGATTCATTGGGCTATTGCCCACTGATGATGAAGCGCCTGCCCACGTCCTGAGTCTAGGGCAAGAGCGTGAACTGTTCGTAAGATTACCCCACGACCTAGCCTTGGCGACAACATTGGCTCTTCACACAGGTCTCAGGGACGCATCCCTTTGCGCGTTAAAGTGGGTACACGCCACAGAAATACCAGAGTTGAATTCAATTGTATTCGACTTACCTAAAGGACATCCCGGCTTGGGTAAAAGCGGCCAAGCGCACAGAGTTGTCATTAACTCTCGCGCTAAAGAGGTGATTAACGAACTGCGACAACGCGAGGGTGAATATGTCATCACGTACAAGCATGGCTATTCATTCAAACCATACGGTACGCTGAATACCTCCTCATGGAAGAAAGCGGTTAAAGAAATTGGGTTAGGTGATTGCCGTGGCGAAGGGAACCACTTCCGCATCCACGATCTACGCCACACCTTCGGCACCCGTCTACGGGCGCAAGGCATTGGGCTAGAGGACAGGAAGGATTTGCTTGGACATAAGAGGGGCAAGGAAGATGACATCACAACGCACTACTCTGGTGCGGAGACAGGCCACCTTATCCAGTGTGCTGAGGAGTTGGTGAAGTGGTACGACAGAACGGCTCCAAGCGTGTATGTAAAGACTGCCTCAGTGACGCGCCTTAGAAGTTATTAAACCCTCTTCCGGTGGGTCTTCTTCTTGTAACCGTTGGCGTATGCCGCCGCCGCCTGTTTCTGGGCCTGCATCTTTGATGGGTACGTCTTCCCCCGATTCCCCCATTTGTAGCCCCCGCTGACTTTCCTCACTGGCATCTTTGATCCCCATAATTGCTTCCCAGTCAACTGCTTCTATCAACTCACTGGTGTTGTCCTTAACCTCGACCTCTGTCTCGCTTTTGGATGGGATTAAGGCCGTGGCGATACGCACATAGGTGCTTGGGTCTCTCTCCCGCACCTCGGCAATCACAGCCTCTCCATGCAGTTCAAAGTCCATCAGCATGGCATCAACAAAGGCGTTTGAGAATTTGTTGCGAGAACCTAGCCGCCGCCCTGCTCGATTGATTCTTGGGTCATTCTTTACGAATGGCTTACCAACTGGAATTTTCTTTTCGCTCATAGATATATATCTTCCGGTAGATGCGCCTTCACTTCTTCCCTTAATACCCATAACTCCTCTGGGGCATCGCTGAACATCCCGTCTTGACTCATTCGGTGGAAGCATACGGCTAATTTAGAGCGAAGAGTTTTCGCTGACAGTAGGCTTCTATGGAGTTGGGGGTGGGTCATTCTCTGAGGGACGGGTAAACGCATAGGATGCACTCTCTGGATATATGTTTTTGGGTTTGAGTTTTCGTAAAACTCGGCTTCGTTATCCATAGTTCCGTTCAAGCCACCTCATGGTGATGTGTTCCAATCGATCATAGTAGCCATGCCCATCTACATCGTGGAGTAGGCAAACACCTCTCCACCAATGCATGACTGTACCTTGGCACCAGTCTTCGACATAGTCTGGATGGACGTAGCACCCGGCAGATAAACCGAAAATGCGCTGTCCTGTAGCGGTAACCCGCTCTGCATGATCGAAGACGTGTGAATGACCTTGAACACAACTACTGTGGAGTTTGGTACAGAGGGCGCGTCCGATGTTCTCCCCCGATATTGGTCTACCACTCACTCCCGTCGCAAAATAATGAACGTAACTTATTCCATCGATTGTTATGGGAACGCGAAAGGGGATAACTTCATCAAAGTATTTCTCGTAATTAAGTATTGAGAGGTCTAGCCACTCGTGTAGTTGGGGGTTACTCTCGCAATGCCGAGTAATACGATGTTCGTGATTCCCCTGCGTAAGTATTTTACGGGGGAGATACTGCTTATCTTTAGACTTTTTGCGCCGTGCATTCCATTTGTTGACTGGCCCCCATAATCTTTCAAGCGCGTCATGGGTTACAGCAACGTCTTCCTTTAATCTACGGCCCTCAAAGGAAAGACCTTCTCCGTGTTGACTAAGGCTAGGTAAGTCAGAGAGATCACCAAGGCAAACAATGTAATCAATAGATTTCTTTCTATCCAAGATGAATCGACCAAGCCAGTCGAATCGATCATTGTCATATTGGTAGTGCGCGTGAGGGTCAGGTATTATTAGTGCTGTTGCCAAGTGTGTACCCCGGCGGCATTTTATTTAGCAGTGTTTCTGTGCTAATAATCATACCCTTTGGTATCCTAGATATTCCAGACCAAGTGTCTGTCTCAGGCAAGTACGAATTGGCTAAAACCATAAAATCTGTTTTACGTTTCGGCCTTTCAACGAGGTAACCCACCGTGTAGATGACCCAAGCGGGATCGCGCTTGTATTCCTGCCATCCACTATTCTCGTCAGCATCAATCCATGCAACCCGCACAAGCCTGAGCAGACGTTTTCTCTTGTCATGGGGCTGCATCAGATTGCTTCTCTGCACCAACCGAAGTAGAGAGGGAATACGATGCCCCCCCGACCTCTAGTGAGGTGTAGTAGGCGCAACCACTCAGACTAATTAACGTCGCCAGAAATATTGCTAGTTTCATTTTTTAGACCTTCTTTGAGTCTTTCTTCGGAATTTCGGAGTTGGCATCACAATGCCCAACACTAGTGGGATCAAAATGAACAGCCCCACTATCCAACCCCCCACTTCCAGAGCCTTAGCGAGAAGAGGCCAGAAGCCATCAACGACTTCCTTCTTCTTTTTTATATTAAGGATAGGGTCAAGAATTAACTCTCCAACCGCGTCCCCAACCATAGCCCCGCCAACCGCTCCTACCGGGCCTGCCACTGCCGCGCCAATAGCCGCCGTCGCGCCAGTGGTTCCAACCTTTGTCATCGTACCGCAACCACCTAGTAGAATTACACAAAGTATGGGACACAATTTAGCAACCAATAGCCTCATAATTTATGCACGCTTCGCTAAAATCAACTTATCCATCTTCCCTTCAAGCCTTGAAATTGATTCCATGATTTGAGAGAAGTCCTCTTTGTTTCTTGTCTCGGCCCTATTCAGCCTATCTCGCAGTTGCCCAATCTCTAGTGACTGGACTGCATCAGACTCTCTTAGGTCGAAAATAAAACTGAACCCACCAACCAGAAGAGCGACAGTCATTAAAAGATGGGTAAAGTTTATTTTTGATTCGGTGGTTTTCTCCATATCAGACGGAACCCTTTTGGTAAGTTGTTGTGAACGCCTTGTAGTAGTCGGGGTCATCCCTCGCCACTTCCTTTTCGCTACCGAGGCCATATCTCCATGCCTTAATAAACCTGTCTGGATCACCACCAGATTGATCCCAAACCAAGTTCAGCAACTTGCTTCCAACAGATCGATAAAGGTGGCGATCCTCAAGAGAGGTTAAATCGCCCTCGCCCCCATAGTCGTACTTCTCGCTATATCCTTCCTTGTCTGGTTCCTTCCCAAACTTTAGAAACTTGTCGGCTTGGTCAATGAATCGATCAACGTAGTCCTCTTCCTTTTCGGTAAGGTTAAGTTGATCTAGGGCGCTCACCATTAAATCTCTGGTGATTTGAAGTGGGCCATAGGCTGACGATCCCTCGGGTGGTGCAAATCGAGTCCTTATGAAGGGTGCCTTTTGATCCCGCCTACTTCTAAACTCAGCGCTAAATACAGCGTCATACAACCCCGGACTTGTCTGCTCTACTATTTCTGTAGGAACTTCCGGTGGAACATCCATCACGACCTTCCCCATACGCGCCTCTGCCATCCTTATTTGCCAAACACCTTTGACGGGTAGTTGCCGAATTCAGCGCGGGTGTCCTCATCAAACTTACCCGCCCTAAGTAAAACCAATCTTTTTGCGACATCAACTTTGTTCTGATTTATCCGATCAATGCGCTCTCTTTTCTCTTCCGAAGACATATCGGGATGCTCGTAAATGCTTTTCATAGCGTTGTTTAGTTCTGTGAAATGAAGTCGCACATCGTTGTACTGCTTGTACCAACGCAAGGTGTCACCATCTTCTGCAACCAACCTCGCCATGTCATCTACTAAATTATTCTTCTTGTAATCATCATATGCAGACTTCAGTTTCGACATCTCGTTCATCTGCTCATAGAAGAGCGTCGTGTACTTGTTACTGCCTCGTGGGTTTTGTCTTATGAATGATCCAATAGGTAACCACGTTCTCAGATCAGAGATACGCATTGAAGGCGGCATAGGTTCACCCTCTGCTAGAGGGCTAAATCTTGGGTCTGTTAGGATGTCAAATGAACCCGTAATCGTTGCACCCAACCAACCGAAATAACCTTTTACAAGGTGATCCACTTGCACTGGAGATAGGTGTGTATCTGTATCTTTTCGCCCCAAGGCATCAAGCAATTCGCCATGCATCCACGATGCTTTCTTCGCAAACTCTGAGGTATAAGCCCTTACACGCCTATGCTTCGGCTTGTTCGCTATCTGCCAACTGATGTTTTCAATCGGGCGATCAGTGAACTTATCTTTATTCCGGTAGACCTCCAACATTGGCTTAAACATCTGTGGTCTATGATCGAAGGCCAACTGGTCGTGTATGATTTCACCGATCCGTTGCCATGTGTATTTGGATATCCACCCAAATCCACCACCCTTGCCGCCACCAAACTGACCCTCATTCATATCCCTAATAAAGTTTTCAGTGATGCGCTCTCCAACCGTCGCTATCGCACCAATTTCAAATGGCTTGGGAATAAAGAACCAGTCTTTAGTACCGGGGATTTTGATCGGCCAGTAGGTATTCTTCTG
>CEPX01155976.1_pt1 | contig 15745 bp, 17 predicted proteins | sample 361361 | NCBI WGS metagenome assembly CEPX01 (sample SAMEA2619974, study PRJEB7988) | marine metagenome | biome: marine biome (ENVO:00000447); feature: mesopelagic zone (ENVO:00000213) & marine oxygen minimum zone (ENVO:01000065); material: "saline water (ENVO:00002010), including plankton... | reverse complement strand
ACGCCCCAAAGCTGCATTATTTTTCAAATAGCTTGTTCAGCCGGTCGAAAAACTCGGGGCCTAGCAGTTCCACAACCTCGGGGCGGATCACGTATTCGCCTTCCAGCATATTGGCCTGAAATTCTTCGCCTTCGGTTTCCGGGTCCGGGCCTTCGACCATGCCGCCGTGGTGGAAATCCCAGCTTCCATCCCATGTCCAACTGCCGTCACCCGGATCATCATCTCCACCGCCGGACGGCGAAAAATCCCCCCATGCGGCGGCGGCGTCACCAGCCTCGGCGGCAGCGGTTGCAGCGGCTGCCGCTTCTGTGCCTACGCCACCTAGTCCGGCCTGATAGGCCATTCCGTCAATATCGCCAACATCCGTAGCGGTCAGCGCGCCAAATCCGCCACCCTGCTTAACCCCATAGCCGTAACCGTAAGGCCCGCCCTTGCCGATGCCCATGCTATCGAACATCATCGGCGTCACTGGGAATTCAGTATTGCCGTAATAGCCAAGGCCGAAGGGCCCGGTCCAATCGTTGGTGGCAACATTCGGATTGTATCCGGTTACATACTCCCCCTGACGCGCCGCCTCCATTTCCGGGGTTAAAGTCTGGGGCATGCCCATCAACTGCTCGATGACTGATGCAGCTTTCATGAAGCCGGGCATCGCAACCGTCTTAGATACGCCCTCAAGGGGGCCGGTCAGCTTCTTGCCGGTGATGTTGCCGGTCAATATCCCGGTCAGCACTTGGCCGATGCGGTCGGGAAGGCTGGTCTCGGCTGCCTTGTATTCAGGCGTTGTGCGGCTTTCACCTGTTTGCGTACCGGGGGCGACGGCCCGTTCGGCGGGTGTGCGGCCTGGATCGGTTGGCGGCCCGATATCCTTAACCGTGACGCCGGGCGTCATACCAAGCCCACCTGACCGGCCTTCACCACGCGGCGCAAACTGCCCACTAGGATTATAAATCTCACCGCCAAACTCCCGAGTGTTACTGCTATCAAAGGGGTCACTGAACATCCCGGTGATGGCGTCCCAACCCGGCAACTCGCTTTCGGTCACGTTCTGCGCCCAGCCGTGCGGCGTGTTGCCCGTCACACCCGGATCGCCACTGTCGCCCCCGAATATGGAACGCGGGCGCTGTGCGACATAGGGCGGCGCGGAAACGGCCTCGGCCAGCGTTTCCGCTTCCGGCCACACGGGCGGCGGGGCGGGGGTGAATATGAACTTATTGCCGAGCCAATATCCCTGTGGTGCTGCCATTATTTTATCCTATTATCGCCACGCGGAATATTTTATCGGCGTTGGCGTCGTTGGCATGAGTGACTGTAACGCTTCCGTTTACACGCCCGCTTTCGGCCACATAAAGCGTGGCAAGTTCCGCCGCCGCGTTGGCCGTGGTCGGCATGAAGAATATTGAACTGTCCCAGCCTAGGCGTTCGTCGGTGAAGGTGGTCGAACCTTGGTTGGCGTCCAGGGTCCATAGGTCCGTATTATTGGACTTGCCCCGGTTCAGCCGCTTTATGTTTTCGCCCAACTGGCGGCGGTGTACCTTTTCATCGTCGCCGTAAGCCGGGGCCGTGGGGAAAGTGGTCATTGCCTATCTAATATCTTCGTGCGGTTTAGAACGTCTTGGTCCCATACCACGAAGTTGCGAGTGCGATCCGAGGTAATTGTTTGTTTTATATTCGGATGCTTTTTAATAAAAGCCTTGGCTTCTTTCATTGTATCGAATGACATTCGCATCGGCCCGCCCGTAACTATGTAACCCCTATTTTTAGGTGTGCGGCTCATCTGGTCATAGTATTTGAGGCCGGGGATGCCCGCTTTGCGTAGGGCTTCGGAGGCGGCTTGGTCGCCACCCATGATGCGAATTAGGGTTTCGCCGGTAGTGCTACCCAACTCAAAGTCCTGCAAGGATTCCCTCAGCATTTTAGTCGTCGGTCCAGTATAGGGATTATCGGGACCATCCAGCATTTCGCGGATTTTCTTCGCCATCAACGGCTGCTCACTCAACGGCGCGTCCCAGTCCAGGAACTTGGCGGCGTCGGCGTCGGGGAGGTCTAGCTTGTAGAGGACGCCCCCCACGTGGCCTTCACCTTTCAATATATTTAACGCCGCTTCTAGGTTACCACCCGCCGCTCTGTTTTCTGGCGGGAGTTTGGCGGCGGTCGCGAGCCTGCTTTCCGCTATTTCAACCGCTCGCGCTCTGTCACCATCCGCCGCGTCCAATATGCGCTTGGCGGTATCTTCTGGCCCAGCGCCACGCCCTGCGCCCAACCCCTCCTGATATGACTTGCCCGTTCCTTTCGCCTCGCCCATATATCCGCCCCACCCGTAAGCCTGACGGCCTTCGCCCTCGCCCATATATTTCAGGTTCATGCGGCCTTGCGGGAAATCCGGTTCCGGCTTCCACGGTGTAGGCCCGCCGTGCCAAGCCGTCACGCCGCCCGGCAAAAACATGAACGGTATAGCCGCCGCGCCGAACAGGCTATTCGTTACCGCATCGCCGTAACGCCCCTGCTTGGCCGCTGTCACCGCGTCTTGCGTGAAGTCCACATAGTCGGCAACATCCGCTTGCGGGCCAACCATCCGGGCGCCCATCATAACCGTGTCATGGGCCGGGCCTAGAATGCCCCTGGCCATCTTATCCGGGCTGTGGCCAAGATACCGCTTTAGGTCGTCGGGGATGCGTTTCAATGCACCTAAAGAATCCTGAAAGTAACTGCCGAACATGCTGTCCATCATACGCCGCCGTCCGGCTGCGTATCGGCGTCAACGCCCTGCGCGTGGTTCCAGCTTGCCGCCGACGCGATGTTCACCTGACCGCGCACATAACGGGCGCTCTGCGTAAAGTGGGCCATGCCGTCCGCATCGATACTGGATGCGCTACCCGTGGTTACGGCGGCGCCCGGTTCGTCCCGGTACTTCAAGGCGATGGTGATATCCGACATGTCGGCAACGTCGATATAGGGCCGGACGCCGTCAACGAATACCCGTTCAACGCCACCGATCTCCTGGGTTTCAATTACCGCCGCCAGATTGTTGCCGGTCAGCGTTGCCAGCTTGTTGGCGTTGTCGAACAGTCCCAGCAATGGCCGCCCGCCGGCATAAACCCTGCTGTCCCAGGAAAAGGTGAAGACCGCCGCATCGTCGATATCGGTGCCGTGCGACGTGTCCAAACCGTCCAAAGTTGATCCCTGCGCGTGGTCCCTGAATATGTATTCGGCGTCAAATTCGGCGTGGGACCAGCGATCTATGGCCCAATTATAGATGATCGCCTTGTTCGGAACCGTGTTGGTGCCGGACGGGTAAATCCAGATGAACAGCTTGTTCAGGATATCAGCCGCCCCTATCACTAAGTGATACAGGTCTTGGTTCAAATCCGCGAAGAAGTCCTTATCCACCCGCTGATCGCCTATCGGGGTGCTGTCCTGGCCGTTGAAGATATAGAACCCTTCTTCGCCAAGATAGGCCGCGAAGTCGCCGGCATTCACAACGCTGTTGGGTGCCGGTGTTCCCCGTTCCCTCTCGACCTCATAGAAACTAAATATAGAAGGACTGCCTTCGTACACAATGCGGTAAATGTTGGTATCCAGAAACGCCGCGCCGTCGATACCGCCCACCGCGCCGATCAAAGCTTGCCCCCAGCCGCCGGGCAAGTCCTGCCGGTCGCTTTGTTTCTGCGCCGCGTCCGCCGAGCCTATGGTGGGCCAGTCGGTGGGATTGTTGATGGCCGGCCACCACGCCCTTGAAGGCTTTGCCCCGTCCGTACCGTCCCAGGTGTTCAGCACCATGACGTGTTCTTTAATCTGCTGAATATGCCTTGCCCGTGGCGCCGCCGCCGCCAAGTTGGCGAATGTGGAACTGGCGCCCATCACGTAACTTTGGATGGCGTCGTTTATGCCGTTACACGACATTACCCGCTCGCCGAACTTGACGAACTCCACCGTGTCGTTGTCTTCGGTGTCGTAAGTGGCGCCCGATACATCGCCCCAGGTGGCCGAAGTCAACTTGTATAACTTGGTAGCGTCACCAGCGAATGTGTAGACGTTGCCCGACTTGTCCCGGTAGCTGGCCGCTCCCTGGCACTTGGCCGTAAGCGCGTCCGAAGTTGCCGACAGCGCGCCGATGGGTCCGTAACTGGTTTTGGTCTTCGGCGTGACGTTTTTCGCAACCGTCGAAAACATGCCGCCGGCATCCAGCGCCGGCTGGTCCGGTGCGTACTCGCCGAAGGGGATCAACCTATCAACCCCAGTTAATATCAAAACGCCCGACGGACGCTAGTGACGGGTCCAGGGTGGCCTTCACGTTCCGGCGGGTGCGGGAATCCAGGCTGTTCAACCATTTCACGCCTTCGTCGCGCTTCGGCGTCCAGAGGGCGATCATGTTCTGGTTGCGGGTGTACACCCCGGCCTCCACCATGCTTGCAAATACGTAAACGTCCGGGGCGTTGGTCAACAGCCAGTTGGTGGCGTCCGAAGTAATATCCCATTTCGAGAAAAACCGCGCCTTCAATGTGTATTCCTGATCCGCCGGCCTATCAAACTCGTAAGTCGAAGTAATGATATAGTCGGACGGCTTGCCTTCGGCGGTGGTCTTCATGTCCGCCAGCTTGGCCGCCGATATCTGTTCCAGCTTGGCCGAATTGTCGCTATAGCGGAGCGATATGTTTTCGATCCAGTCGGTGGGCAGCGCGGCGGTTTCGGCGCTTGCGGACAAAGTAACGCTGGCTTCACTTTCCATCTGCAACAGGCGCAGCCGGCGGTTCAGGTAGGCTTCGCCCATAGTGATGAAATTGGGAATTACGGAAGTCAGGTCGGTGCGCGCCAGCCAGGTGGCGATTTCCGCCTTCAATTCCGTGTAAGTAGTCGGAACGGCCATTCTACTTCCTCTTTATCAATGCGGCGCGCGGCTCGATAAAATCAACCCGGCGCTCGTTTTCTTTCGCCCATTCGGATATTGCGGCCCGAAAGCCTTCATCGTCGGCATCGTCGGCAATGATGGTGTCAACCGCCCAGCCGAAATGCTTGAAAAACCCCACCCTCGACCCCAATTGCCGGGTCGGGCCGTCGTTCAGGCCAAGGGCGAAATTGTGCGGCAAGCCTTCCATGCCCGCCGGGTCGTACCAGCCATCTTTGATAGGACATACGCAAAGGCCGACATTGCTCACCCCGGCTTCCGCCACCAACTGCCTCAATTGCGCGGCGTACAACCCGTGATGCTCCAGGCAATAAACGCGCTGGTCCGTTGCCGCCGCCATCAAAATAGTGGTCAGGCCGGAACCGGCTTCTATAATCGGCCCCTTGGCTTTCCTGGCTAATAGGACGGAGAGCATTAGAACGTCTTCGGTGGCACCAAAGGCGTTGTTCTGAACGTGTTCGCGGGCCTCGGTGATATCCGCCAGGGTTTCCTTGCCCGCACGTATCCGGTCAACCACATGCGACAGCGTGGTGCCTGCTCGGCGCCTCACGGCGGCCCCCAGGCTATCCCTCAAGGTAACCTTGCCGGTGTGCCCCAGAACCATTTCATAATCGGCGTAAACCTTGCCGCCCGTGGCCCGCCATTTGTTGCAAAAGGCCAGATCGCCGCCCCAGCGGTCTTTACCGTCGAACGTCCGCTCAAACAGGATGGGAACGAACTGGCCCGCCTTGTTCTTGAACTTCTCGGCGTTTGCGGCCAGTTCGTCTATGACGCGGCGCTTGATCTTCATAAAGCCGGTTGGGAGGCCCCCGACTTCGATCAGGCCGCCAGCGTCAACCTCGGCGCCCTCAAGCATTCTCACGGGCATTTCCCCGCTGTGCCATTTGTCTTCGCGCCGGTACGGGTAAACCCCGCCTACAATGTCCGTGTCGTGCTGGCACAGCCTAACAAGGTCTTGCGGCTGCCAGCTTACGTCCGCGTCCAGAAACACCAGTTCGGCGCAATCAGACGCCAGAAATTCCTTGACTATGCTGTTTCGCCCGTCGTCTACGTGGCAGTTACCCGATAACAGATAATAGGCGCTCTCTATCCCCGCTTTGCTCAACGCCTGGCGGGAGCGCTGAATGGAAAAGGTATGGCTTGCATCCGGGCTGTCGTATGCCGTGGTCGCGAGACATACCTTTTGCCCGGTGGTTTTGGGGCCGTCATCCTGAAATAGTTGGGACAACGGCCCCTAAACCCTATCCGCCGGTGGTCGTTAAGCCGAGACTGGCAAGCGCCGCAATAACGCGGTTGATCTTGGTCTCGTTCAACGTGGTAGTGGCGGTGGCAGTGCCGACTTCCGTCATGGCAACCTGGACAACCGGAGTTGCGCCAAAGAAGCCGACTTTCTCGGTGGCGGAAAGCCCAAGGCACATGCCGTCGGGACCGTTACCGCCGATATATTCAACAGCCATTGTTTTTGCTCCTAGAAAAACGGGGGAGCCGTTAATCTCCCCCTAGTGGTTAGTTCACGCCGATGCGGCAAGCCAACTCGGGCCGGATTGCCTTGTAGCCGTAGAGAACATCAATACGGCAAGGGAACTTGTCGTTGTTGATGTCATAATCACGAACGATACGCATCGAAATGCCGTCCATGACCTCGCGGGCCGCAAAGTCAACGCCGTTGGGCATAACCAAATCCGCCGTAGCGAAAGCAAAGGCGTCCTTGTGGAAGCCCATGCTGATCTGGTAGTCCGCCGCGTTGCCAACCGCCGTGCTTGCGTCACTTTCCAACTTGTTCAGCTTGGCATTGTTGGCCGGCATGGCCGACACGTTCTGCTTCGCACCGGACGAATACAACGCCGGTTTGAACTTGATGGTCGTGGCCGAAGCTGCGGCAGCCTCGGTGATGGTAAACCGCGCCAACTTACCGGTGTCAGCCTTGGTTTCGGGATGCACCCGGTTGACGCTATCAAACGAGAAGATGTCGCCGACTTTCCAGGTGCCGGCGCCCGTATCGACCGTAATCGAGGTCGAGCCTTCCGCGATGGTGCCGGCGTCGTTGACCTGATAGTCGCCGGTTCCGTCGTCGGTACCAACGGTGTGCGTCGGCATCATCGTATTCTCGTAAATGTCCGAGAATCCGGCGAAGTTGGACGCCACGCGGCCTTCGCGATAGTTCTTGCCCACCTTGGTCTGGTCGTTATACAGACCTTTCAAGGCGTCAACCAAGTCCACGTTGGCCTGGGTGTGCAGCAAGAGAGTGCGCTGGCTATACGGTGCCAGTTCATCGGTCAGAACCTTGTTGGCATTCATCACGTCCATGAAGGCCATCGAAGCACCAACGTCCGAAATCTCGTTATGCACGTCCTTATACATGGAAAGGGCGTCGTTCTCGATATTCGCACCGAGAACCGACATTGCCGGCTCCAAAATACGATCCGAGAAGTCATCCAAGTCCATAGTAAGTTCGGCACTTGAGAAGTTGATGTCCACACCCTTCTGGGTGGCAACCTGCAAGGTCACGCTGGATTCGGTGGTGTCCTGCGTGTTCAGGGTGGCGCCCGTGCGGACGGTGTACTGGTTGGGAAGCCTGATTTTCAGGCTGTCGCCGATCTTGGCGCCGGACTTCGCAAAGCTGCTGTCATACTCACGCACGACATTGCCGACGAAGTTCAGCTTCTGATGCAGAATACGAAGGGCTTCCCTCGTAACTGCGGTCGGGGTTAAGATGGTATTTGCCATTTTTCTTTCTTTCTATGAGAAACCGTCGCTTCACAGCGATGGCGCGGGACTAGGCTTGCCCCGCTAGTTGACGATTGCGCCGCTTCACCCATTCGTCGGTCGAAAGGTTGTCGTGCAACCCGGTTTTCGGCGGTGACTTTTTCGCCTTCACCACTTTGGTGGTTGCCACGTCTTCCGGCTTCAGCTTGGGTTTGGCCTTGCGCTGTTTTGCTTGCAACTGGTCATACAAAAACGCCTTGTGCAGCGTCTTGTGGTCAGTGGGGTCGGTAATGGCGGCCAGGGCTTGCTCGGAATAACCGAGTCCCAAGGCGTAATCCCTTACCTGTTTTTCCACGTCGCCGGACCAGCCGGGAATATCCCGTGTTACGGCCTCGCGGCATTTTTCCTGCGCCTTGGCAAGTTCACCTTGCTGGCTTTGGAGTGCCGTTTGCCGTGACTGATAAAACTGATCTTCCGCCGCCGTCTTGGCGTTCACGGCCATCTGGTGTTGATGGCTTAACCGTGCCGCTTCGGCGGGGTCTTGCTGGTATAGTAAGTCCCAATTGACCTGCTCGAAGGCTTCCACCTGTTGCTGGGCCACTTGGACGGCAGCCAACTCGCTGAGATGAGTCATCTGCACTTGCGCGGCGTCTTGAAGTTGCGTTTCTCTTGCTTCAATAGCCTTACGCTGTTCGGCTACCTCCTGCGTTTTTTGGGTATAATCACCGTAACGCAAATAGCCGTCCTTAATGTCCGGGTGAACCTGATAGGTCTGCCCGTCCAACTCAATTTCCGCCCAGTCGGGCGTTTCGTCTTCCGCTTCATCCTCGGCGGTGTCCGCGTCGGCTTCATCCGTTAGGATTTCCGTTTCGGGTGCCTCGGTTTCTTCGGTGTCGGTGGTGTCGATGTCTTCGGATGCCGCCACCGTATCATCGGCAGCGAATCCCGTAAGGGGTTGCTCGCTCATTTAAAAAGTTCCTTCTAAGGGATGGTTGGCGCCTCACGGCGCGGGTTAATAGACGCCGGGGTTTGGCCCTGGCATCATGGGTTGGGCAACTTTCATGCCCGCTTCCAGGCGATCCGTTTCCGCTTCATAGCGGTTGGTGTCGGCCTCGAATTGCTTGGTGCCGGCTTCCTGTAGTTTGACCTGCAATTCCTGCATCTTGATATTGTGGTCCTTGGCCATAGCCTCTAGCTGGGCCATCAATTGCTGAACCTGTTGAATAAGCTGTTGCTTCTCGGGATCGTCGCCCTTCATCTGCGCCGGCAGCAATGCCTCGAGGCGCTTGGCGATTTCATCGGCGCCCGGCCAGTCCAGGTTGCGGGCCAGGATATCGCCCACATACGGCGCGGCGGCGGGGAAGGCGCGCAACAGTTCGATCATTTGGCTGGCGGATTCTTCGCGCTTGGTGGTGAAACTTGGCCCGGCCTTCACTGTCACGTCATAGCGGCCCGTGGTTAGGTCGTATACCTTGTCGGTTATCTCACCCTGTTCGTTCTGCATCTGGAACGGCTGGTTTACCTGGACGTTTTGCGCCGTTTCGTCTTCGCCGAGAATGCGCACCATGCGCGCTTCGGAATAGACTTTAGGAATAAGGTCAACCAGGATGCGGCCAGTATGGCGAATAGCGCGAACAACATTATCAGGGAAATGAAAAGTTGAAACATCGCCTTCCCTCTGCCGGGCGTTGATGGCAACCCCGCTTGTCTCATTGGACCGTGCGCCCAGGGATGCGTCATAGATGCCAAGCAGCGCCTTCATTTCATCGGATGCGTTCAACGCCTCTTGCAGCGCGCCGCCGGGGATACCGGCAAAGGGTTGGCGCTGGGGTGGCGGGGCGCCGCCTACCGGGTCATATTCAAGCGTTGCGTGGTTCTCGGTGTTGGCCGTGTTCCAGCGGCTCGAATCGGTTTCAAACGTGCCTACCGGGCCGATCCACGGTGCCTTCGGGGAGAGCGCCACTAATTCCGTTGCCGTGGTGCGCCAGTAGTTATACATACGCTGGGCGTCGTGGGAATGATGGGTCAGGTTATAGAACCGCCGCTCGCCGTTCTCTGTATAGTCTATGACTTCCTCGCCGTAGACCGGCACCAGTGGGATATAGCGCCCAGCCCATTCGGTTTCCTCTAGAACCTCCTTGGCGTTCAGGATGCACTGCTTGACCTTGTGGGTTACGGTGGGGCGGGTTTCCACTATCTCCGCGTCCGCCAGGTCAAACTGCATCCGTTCGTCGCCCTCGTACTGGTCTTTCAGGATGTTGATGGTTGTCCCATCGATCAGCCGGAACTTCAACAAGTCCGTCTTGACCGGGGAGCGGGTCCAGTATTCGGCGATGCGGAGGCTGTCCTCGGTAATCCAGTCCTTGTTGCTGTCCCGGTAATCGGAATCCCATTCCACCTTTTCCGCGTCGGGATACTGCGCCTCAAATTCGTCGTGGGACATCTGATCGACAACGAACGCCACATCCCAATCGGATGAATCGGTCTCCGTAGAACGTGGGTCGCCATAGACCGAAAGCGGGTTCAGCACCCGGCGGATGAATATGTCCTTGTCGAAACTGTCATCGGTGGTCCAGTCAACGTCAATGCGCCAATAACCCCAGCCGCCCGATGCGGCCATGTCGGCGGCCCAGTCATAGGCGGCGTCGGCGTTGGACGTGTATTCCACGTTGCGGACCAGGCCGTTCAGTATCTCGGCAACCTCGGGGTCCGCCTTATCATCTACGGGGTGGACCTTGATGGCGGGGCGGTTCAAGCGGATATCGTTTGTTACCTGGCGGATAAAACTGGGCATCCGGTTGAAGGTCAGCGCCGGGCGGTTGGCGCCGCGCATATTTAACGCCTCTTTAGGCCATTGGTCGCCGATGCGGGCAAAGCGGTAGTCGGCTTCAAACAGATCGCGGTTCGTGCTTTCGGCCTCCAAGGCGGTATCAAATGCCTCTTTGGCTTCTTCCACTATTTTATCGTTTTTGTCAGCCATTGCCGCTCCAAGCGTTGACGGGCGTCCAGTCGGTTTCTAACGGTATGCTAAGTTTCGTGGACAATGCTTGCAGGCGCCGCAACCTGTCACTGTCTATCGAAACCACCACCGGGTTGGCGGTGAGAAGCTCACCCCAATACCGGAGACAGTCGGGGAATTGCCGCACGTCCCTGCCCCGTCGCCGCCAACTGTCCAAGGTCTTCTCCCAGTCCCGCATGGTGGTGATGGTTAGACCCCTGTGGGCCTTGATGTCCTGCCAGTTGCCGTCTGTCAGGTGCATGACCTGTAAGCGGCTGCCCAAATGCGGCCTGAGAAGTTCGGTAAAGAACTGTGTGCCGGTATGGGGAACTGTGGCGAGTATCACCCCATCCATGAAACTTGCGGGGGCTGACCGCGCGCCGGCTTCTTGGCCGTGTCCTTCCATGCCACCGCGAAATACCGGAAGGCATCGGCGGCGTGGGATGTCCAATCATGCAGCGGGCGGGATTTGAACACTTTGCGCCGTTCGTCAAATTCTGTTCGGTACTGCCGCAATGCTTCAATCCCCGGCCCGCATTTCTCGCGATCAAACCAGCACATCGGCAAGATGCGCCGAACCGCGTTTATTCCATCGTCTACTTCCTGGCGCGGCACCACCTCCGGCTTGATGCCCAATTCCCGAAGTGTTTCCTCGCGGCTGCGCCCTGAACCTAATTCCCGTACCGTCACGTCATGGGGAAGGTAATGCTTGCCGTAGGAATATCCCCTGTTCTGCAAGACCTCGGCATAATGCGGAAGACCAACACCGGACGCCTCGTAATAGTCGATCACCCGAAGCTCCCTGCCTATCGGCTGGATGAACCAGATGGCGGTGCTGTCGCCTATCCCCAAGTCCCATGCGGTGTGGACGGGCATACCTTCCGCCGGCACCCGCGTAATTCGTTCGTCGCTGTCTATCTGCTTGAACTCGGTGGCGTAGTAAGCGCCCTGAATGGACGCATCAAAGCTGCACTCATATTCTTGCGCGTATTGATCCGCCGTCATATCGCCGCGCGATGCGGCAAGTTCGCTATCGGGCAATATCCCGGTTTCAGACGCCTTCAATTCCAGGCTAAACCAGTCCGGCTCCGCCCTGGCGCGCTGGTAAATGTCATGGAACGTGTTGTGTCCCTTCGGCGTCCCGATGAACACCACCCAGCCTTCACGATCCGACAGGGCCGGGCGGATAACCTCAGACCATGCGCGTGGGTCCATGTCGGCAAATTCGTCTAGCACAACGCCATCAAGGAATATGCCCCTCAAGCGGTCGTAATTCTCCGCGCCATACAGCCGCACCCTTGAGCCGTTCGGGAAGTCAACGCGAAGTTCGGACTCGTTCACCGTCACGTCGGGAATATTGATCGCGTATTGTTTAACGTACTCCCAGGCTACGTCCTTAGCCTGGTTAAAATGCGGCGCTATGTATGCGAACCGCGCGCCCTTCTTCGGTGTCAGCAGCGCGTCATCGATCAGGTCCATGATACAGGCGACGGTCTTGCCGGCGCGGCGGTGGGCCACGATACAGGCCCAGCGTTTTCCCCTGGTATGGAAGTCTATAAACTGGCTGCGCGGCTCATAGCCGAGATCAATCGGCTGCGGATTCTCTTGGGACACCAGTTATTACCGCAAGGGAGCCGCTGTGTTCGTGTTCCTGCTTTTCAGACCAACCCATACGCGCCTTCGACCACCATATCGCGGAGGTGGTGTCGCCGTTGATGGCCTTGTTGTACAGCGTCCCGCCTATTTTGGCGTTAGCCTTTATCGATGCGGTGTCCAGTTCATCGCGAAAGTGTTTGCGAAGCGTCTTAGGATCGATGCCGATTACCCTGGCGATTCCCTCTTGCGGGATGCCGACGGCGCTCATCTGCTCAACCATCTTGCGGTCTTCATCGGTGGGCGCAAATTCGGGATTCATCAAGCGGCCTCTTTTATTAACGGGAAGTTGGCGCCTGTTTCCTCCAGTGCCGCCCGTTCCCCGGTAAAGTTCTGCCAGCGGGTTACGGCCATATCCACATAGGCCGGGCTTAGTTCCATTGCGTATATTGCGCGGCCCGTCATTTCGCCGGCAATGATGGTTGTCCCGCTACCTGAGAATGGTTCGTAAATAGCCTGTCCAGGGCTTGAGTTGTTTTCGATGGGGCGCTTCATACATTCGACGGGCTTCTGGGTGCTGTGGCCTGTCTCGGACTTCATGGGCTTGTCAATGTCCCATACGGTTGTTTGCTTGCGGCCTCCGGCGTAATGGCCTTTTTTATTCTTTCGTATTGCGTACCAGCATGGCTCGTGCTTCGGGTGATAGTCGCCCCGCCCGATAACCATATTATTCTTGGCCCATATGATTTGAGCGCGAATAGCTAAATCGTTTGCCTCCAGGCTTTCGGCTACAATATGCGCCTTGTTACCTGCGTGCCAAACGTAAGCCACATCGCCGGGGAATAACGCCCAAGCCTCTGACCAATCAGCGTTGTCGTCGTTACGAACAGGCGCGAGGGCCGTCGCGCCGATTTTCTTGCCGTTAGCGCGGTCGGCCTCATTACGCCAGTTAGCATCGTACTCAACCCCATAAGGCGGGTCCGTAACCATCAAATGCGGCTCCACGCCGGCCAGGAGCGCCGACACGGCGGTTGCTTCGGTGCTATCGCCGCACATTAGCCGGTGCTTACCGAGTAGCCACACGTCGCCGGGTTTTGTTACCGGGTCGTCCGGCAATTCGGGCGTTTCATCGGGATTGGTTAAACCTTCCGTCTTGTCTACAAATATGTTGGCAAGCTCGTCCTCATCGAAGCCTATCAGGGACAGGTCAAAGCCGTCGTCCTGCAAGTCGCCCATCTCGAGGGACAGCATTTCCATATCCCAGCCGGCGTTGAGAGCCAGTTTGTTGTCCGCGATGATGTGGGCTTTGCGTTGGTTTTCAGTCAGGTGCGAGAGTTCAATTGTCGGCACCGTTTCCATGCCTAGCTTGCGCGCAGCCAGTAAGCGCCCATGACCGGCGATCACGCCTTTGTCGCCGTCCGTTAAAATGGGGTTAGTAAACCCAAATTCCTTAATGCTGGCGGCTATCTGTGCCACCTGTTCTTCGCTATGGATGCGGCTGTTGCTGGCGTATGGTATTAGATCACCCACAGGCCGATCAATGACATCCATTATCCGAAGTCCTTTCGGCTTGCTTCGGTTTCTAAATTTGGTAGCGCCGGAATGTCGTGGCGATCTATCGGCGAACCGTCGTCAAAGCCTTCTTCTATCCAATATCGGCTTACTGTAGGGCAGCGCAGATCAAAGACTGTTTTCGGCAATACAAAATAGCCTTGGCCTTCTTTGAATTTCGGCAAGATGGCCCCATTAAAAAACCCGCCGAAGCGGGTAATTAAGTGTTCGTCGCTGTTGCCAGTGAGTCAGCTATTTCATTTCGCACCCATTCAGGCAAATATCCATGTTTAAGGAAATACTCACTTACATCCGTTTGCCTCAAAGCAGACGACACTATCTCCATACATTTCTGCCAATCTTTTTTTGACATGCAGATTCTCCAATTACGCAGCTTCGCTGAAAGCGGCGGCATCCGGCGGGAGGCCATTGACCAAGTTGGATTTGATCACAAACACCTTGCTTTTCCCAAACCATTCTTGTTCGGCCCACACCAGAACATTGGGATAGCCCTTTTCGTGCCAATATTCTTCAATCCGGGTGGCCAATTCCTCCGCTGTTTCAAATATTCCGGTATAATTGGGGCCGGTCCATACGCCTTTTTTGTTTATTTTCCCACGTCTATCCAAAGTATCCATTTAATAGAACCTCCTATCGTGTGTTAAACAAAAAACCCGCCGGGATTTTTGGTATATTATGTATGTCTGTTTCGGGGGGCTACTACGCCTAGTATGGTGCCTAGTTCCCCAGAATAGAAAAAGAGCCGCACGGCTACCAACCAATAACGGCTCTTTTAATTTAACAGCTCTCCAAGCGGGCTAACGTGCTTCGCGTTGCAATTATGTGGGCTGCGCTACAGCACCCAGAGGATAACGTCTTTCAGAAAACCTATGAGCTCTGCCATGTTTCAGTCTCCGGGCGCACTATTCCCACAAAGCATTTCGGAAATATAGTAATTCTGGAATGCTGAGTCAAGAACTATTTTAGGATAAAATTTTCCTCATAATTTTGATCCCATCGCTGGCCATATCCCTGTAGAACTTATGCCAAAGCATTTGCCGCAAATCGTGGAGCGTATCCGGTTCGCCACCAAAGTACCTAGCAACAGCCGGCGTTAATGGTTCTGTTTCCGGTGGCTTGGGGGGTAAGCCCAGCAGAGATGGTGCTATCACTACTGGGGGCGGCGGTGGGCGCTGTTTGAATTTTAGTCTTGCTGGTGGTTTGGGCTGTCTTCTTCTCGGGGGTTGTTGCGGCGGTTTTTTCCTTTCTTCTTTTTCCTCTAATCGTTTTAATATCGGCGCCATCCTATTAACTATTCTGTTTCCGTGGGCTAAATCTGTTTCCCCCGCACCCCAACTTGGAAACCCCTCCACACCCAGATAGCCGCCCTTTTGTATCACCGAGCGCCAATGCTCTAAATCATCATCCACACAAAGGCCGATATCGCGGAGTGGCAACATTTCACGCCGCCTTCTTTTCGGCCCTTACATACCATTTAGCCAATGCTTCGACACCCATAAAAAACGCCCGTTTTCTGGGCCTTTTGCCGTTTCGGGCGCAGGTTCTTATGCCCCGCTGGTAACAGGCTACGTTATCCACCGCGTTTTTTGCTTCCCGTGAAACCCGCAATAATATTTCGGTGGCCGCTTCGACAAATTCACGGGCGCGGATCATCTGGCGCTCAGTAGGTTCCCGGCCATGCTCCCGGTTGGTTTGGTAGCCGGCGCCATACCTGATCCGATGGCAGCGTGAGTATTCCAAGGCCGCGTTGTATTCATTTTGGGTTATCTGGCCGCGCTCGTGCATGGCATCCAATGGCGTTGTGCTTTGCGTGGGATCGCCGCCGGCAACGGTCACCGCCCGGTGAAATTCAAGCTCGGGCGTCGGCCCGTCGCGCTCCCGTTTCAGTTTTCCGCACTTGTATCGTTCCCCCGGTTTACGTTTGCGCCCCATTTATGCTGCACCCCATACCTCATTCCACGCCCATTGTT
>CEPX01149246.1_pt1 | contig 15752 bp, 15 predicted proteins | sample 361361 | NCBI WGS metagenome assembly CEPX01 (sample SAMEA2619974, study PRJEB7988) | marine metagenome | biome: marine biome (ENVO:00000447); feature: mesopelagic zone (ENVO:00000213) & marine oxygen minimum zone (ENVO:01000065); material: "saline water (ENVO:00002010), including plankton... | reverse complement strand
GTCCTCGAGCCAATGGCACAGGGCGAGGCACCTCCAAAGCAGGACGTGAATCACTGGTCCAGACCAGACGCCATCGAGTACTCTCTGGAGAAATTCCTCGCTGCACTTCTCGAGGTGCTCGAGGAAACACCATAAGACTGCTCTAGCGCCATGCGCATGAAAGAGCGTCACACACAAACACCCTCTCCAATGGAGAGGGATTTTTTTATAATTCTTTCTATTTGCTCCTTTCTCATCCTGTGCTATTCTTGAATCCATGAGAGATCTTCCGTGGTTTAGCATATCGAGATTTTTTCTCTATATTACGCCGTTGGCGCTTGTTATTGTTACAGCATCAACGCTGTTTCCTTTTATTGTAGGAAAGTACGTTTGGTTTCGTACATCAGTTGCTTTAGCACTTATCTTTTTTTTGATTGGAGTCCTTTTTGAAAGTGAAGAGGGAGAGGAATATTTAAGGAAAATAGGCAGAATTTTAAAAACTCCCCTTGGAATTGCAGTAACTGCCTTTACCGCAATATTTATTATTGCGGGAATTTTCGGTCTCCGTCCAGGCTACTCCTTCTGGTCTAACTTTGAACGAGGCGAGGGAGGCCTCCAAATGCTGAATCTCTATATATTTTTCATTTTGCTTATTACGCTCTTAAGAAAAGAAAGCGAGTGGAGAAAGCTTTTTTGGGTAGTATTATGGACAGCGCTTCTTATGATACTGTATGGCTTAGGAGCCGGACTTGGATACAATGGATTTATCGGAGCAGAATTCGGTAAGGACTTTTCACGTTTTTATGGGTCTTTGGGGAACCCAGCCTACATGGCAGGATTCTTAATCTTCTCTTCGTTTTATGCAGTCTACATTCTTACAACGAGATATCGAAAACATCTCTTCTCTCATCCAGGAGCAGTATTTATCTGGCTGCTCCTTGGAATCTATGCAGTAATCTTTCTTTTGGCGGCAACACGAGGCGCCTTCCTTGGAATTATTGGGGGAGCATTTTTGGGACTCGGCTACGTTGGTTTTGTAAAAAGATCTTGGAGAAAGTGGGCAATCACAATCATAATATTTCTTGCAATCACAGCAGGAACACTTATAGCATTTAAAAATTCAGAGTTTGTAAAAAAGATTCCAGGCTCCCGTATTTTTGATATATCACTTTCAACAACCACATTTCAGCATAGAACAATTATGTGGAAGGTGGCATTGGATTCTTGGAAAGAGCGGCCTATCCTTGGGTGGGGACCGGAAAGTTTCGGCGTCCTGTTTCAGAAAAATTTTAATCCAGACTATTTTGATCCAAAAGGAAGTTTTGGCGCGTGGTTCGACAGAGCGCACAACATCTTGTTCGACTACCTCGTATCAACCGGCATTCTCGGCACACTGGCATACATGGCAATCTTCGCAACTATATACTGGAAGATATTTCGAAGGAAGATAGAGGAGCAGACAGGCCTTTCTTCAGGAATTGCAGCCCTCGCTCTTGCTATGCCAACTGCCTACCTTGTTCAGGGTCTAGTGCTTTTTGACGTGCTTTCTATATATCTAAATCTCTTTATATTTTTTGCTTTTGCGTGGTTTTTATTTTATTTCAAAGATGAATATGAATCCCTCACATAACCCATGGAAACAACTACCATATCGTCGAAAACATGTTGGCTGTACACGTCCAAAAAATCTTGGAATGTGTACGTTATGTGAGGGATGAAAAAAGTTCTTAAAAACGCAATAATTCTTGCAGTAATCGTACTCGCCATTTTAGGAGTGTATTTTGGGTCTATAAGAGCTTTTATAAAAGGGAAAAGGTATATTGAGGCGTTAGGCAGAAGAGGGCAGATCGAGTCCACAGAGGAGTTTAGAGAGAATTGGAAATACGCACTCGACTATCGCGCCCCAATTTCAGATGATGAGATAATTAAGTTTTTAAGTGGAGACATAGTAAACATGGCCTCAGCAGGAGAACAGCCTGAAGAGGTTATGATGAGTTTAATCTCATTTATTGAAGAGTACATAGATCAAAACGATGTTCTTCATATACTAAATATTGGAAGAACATATCATTTTATGTGGGTTAACTACGAACACAAAGAAGAATACTATATAAAAGCAGAGGAGTATTATGAAAAAGTTTTGGAAATAGGGCCAAAGCTTCCTCCAGCGCTTTATGGAATACTCGATCTTTATAGAGTAAAAGGCGATGCAAAGAATGCGAAAAAGTATGGAGAGATGGCATTTGAGCTATGGCCTCAGGATGAACGTCTAAAAGAAATACTTGAAAAAATAGAAGAGATAGAAGCATCAGCGCAGGCGCAGTAGGTCTCTCGAATAAATAGCAAAAAAGTAATTACATATTGTCGAAAACATTTTATACAATACACGCGCAATTAGTTCTTGTGCTTGTAGTTTATAGAAGAGATGAATCCCTCACATAACTTGGGATAGAAAACACATGCTTACAGTCGAAAACATTAATAGTACACACACAAGAAAACCTTGGAGTGTGTTATGTGAGGGATGAAAAAAGAAAAAATCGGAATAATTGGACTAGGGTATGTTGGGTCTCCGGTGCAAAAGTGGTTTAGGGATAAGGGGCATGAGGTCTTTCAGTACGATAAGTTCAAAAATAAAGGATCTATAAAGGAGGTAAACAAAGCTGATATTATTTTTATTGCTGTACCAACTCCATTTAATGAAAAAGATAAGGGGCATGATATATCCGCAGTAGAGGAGTCAGTAAAAAACATAGAGGACAATAAAATAATAATTATAAAATCAACTATTGTCCCCGGCTCCACAAAAAAAATCCAAGAAACATATCCAAAGAAAACAATTCTTTACAATCCTGAATTTCTACGCGCAAAAACCGCAGAAAAAGACTATCTGAATCCAAAAATGCAGATATTAGGATATGCAAATAAAAAAGGAAAAGAAAAAGCGCCGAATATTCTTGAGATTCTTCCAAAAGCAGACTTTTCTAAAATTACAACCTCCACAGAAGCAGAAGTCATTAAGTACTTTATGAACTCTTTTCTGGCAACAAGAGTTATATTCGCAGAAGGGATACATGATCTATGTAAGGCTTTGGGAGATGCAGACTATGATGTGGTAAAAGGATGCGTTATAAAGGACAAGAGAATAGGACATAGCCACTTTGATATTCTAGCTGACGGCTATCGTGGATATGGCGGAGCCTGCCTGCCAAAAGACACTAAGGCGCTTATAGAGCGTGCTGAGGAGCTTGGAGTAGACCTCGACCTCATAAAAAAAGTAGATGAAATAAACGAGAAACTTCAAAGAAAAAAACCTGAGTAGAATATCATAGACTGAGTTGTTATGCAGTAAAAAGTCCTCAACAAAATCTGTTGAGGATTTTTGCGCACAAAAAGCCCTTAAAAATTGACTTTTTAGCTAAAATATCGTAAAAAGTAAACCGAGCCAAACACTGGTTCAGATCACAGTACGTTTACAGTACAGGAAACACCGAACAGAAAGAGGAGAGAGCAAGTGAATCTACAGGCAGACCCACAGAAGATCAGACGCTTCTTCAAGGCATTCGAGGGACGACGACATCCCATGGAGATGAAGCTTCTCGAGGCAGCGAAGCTCGTAGGAGACTTCGAAAACGTCCGTCTGCACTGCCGGATTGAGGGGGCAATCGGCGAGATGCTTGCCGAAGTGTTAGGGCTAGACCCATACGATGGCCTGAGTCTAGTGCAGGCGTTCCTCGGCCACGACTATGACAAGCACATGGAACTGCATCCTGAGCACTTCACCCCACAGGAGCTGGAAGAAATCAAACGCGCCCGCAGCACCCTGTGCCTGGATGAGGTTCTCTTGGCAGCAACCAAGCCGGAGTTCGCAGTACGCTGGATGCATGAGCACGATGATATCAGTCTCCTCGAGCAGCTCATGCACTACGTTGACTCCATCTGCAAAGACGACGACATCGTCCCGCTCATGGAACGAATCGCCGAGGTGGAGAGACGGAAGCCCCAGAGAACTGCAGAGTTCTGGGATGCCTTAGGTCAGAGAAGGTACTGGGATGTGGAGCGTGAGATGGGTCAGGAGGAGGAGCACAGAATTTGGGAGCTCCTCACTGCCGCAGGCTGCGAGATCGAGAGCCCAGAGCAGGTGCCCGCATGGATACGTTCGGAACTCGAGGCACGGATCGCAGCATATGTCCCTCCAGAGGACGCTCAGTAGGTTCTGCTGCGCGCAGCCCCACTAAGCTGCACAGAGTCGAAAACACAACACCCTACAGAGGAATCTGTAGGGTCTTTTCTTTATTAAGGGGGCACTAGGGGTTTTGTTTTGAAGTTTTTAGCATATGCCTGTAAAATTCAGCATATAGTAGATTATTAGGGTCAGAAGCCCTGTTTTTCATGAAAAATCAGACTGTTTATTACATTATTCTTGCTTTCGTATTCACTGCCATTACTGCTGTTATAAGTTTTCCTCTTATTTCAACCTACTTAGAAGACGCAGGTCATGATAGTAGATGGTATGTTCTTCTTGCAGAGGGAAGAATAAACGAGGTAATAGAGCCATTTTCCAGCAGAATCCTGCATCCAGCTATTGCAGGATGGATAGATGCATTTTTACCGCTTAATATTGGCGAGTCTTTTTTTGTGCTGGGTATTATCTCTCTATTTTTATTCTTAATACTAAACTCTCTCATAATAAGAAAAATCACACCATCCCCGCTTCTTATTATCCCGCTCATCTTTATCCCATATCTGATTGAGGTGTCGCGAGAATTTTTCATACCAGACATTTTTTATATATTTTTAGTATCAATCTTCTTCTTTGCTCTCTATCACAAAAAGGAAGGCATAAGTCTCGGCATACTCTTTCTTTTATTTTTTGCGCGCGAATCAACCATTCTCCTAGGCCTTGTTATGCTTGCAATAAGCCTAATTCGCAAAAAAAAGAAGCTATTTATTGGAACCCTAATTGTGATAGCAGTATCTATGTTTATTTCCGCGCAGCTTGCTGCCCCGAGCCTGTCAAATATTCATAATGTGGGGGGGTCAGCATACACTGTATTAAAGTTGAGCTATAACTTTTTTAACAACTTTTTTGGAATAAAGCTTTGGGCAAGTACTCTTGCAGGAAACTGTGAGCCAGTTCTAAAAGTCGCGCTTCCAGAATGGTCTTTATTCGGGTCTATTCAAGAGGCAGGAGTATGCAAATGGAATCCTTCTGCTCCTTTGCACTCATTAGCAGCGCTCCTTACAGTTTTGGCATAGCGCCCCTAGTATTTTTATATATTGGAGTTAAAAAGATAAAATTCATTCTCCATTCTGCTCCATTTTGGATTTCTTTAGCCTCCTTCTTTGGCCTCACATACTATATTGTAGGAGTTGCAGCAGGAACTGGTGTTGGAAGGATTATAGGTTATGGATGGCCTGCATTCTTCCTTGCTGTTCCGTTTCTTGTAAATATATTTTTTAAAGTAGATAAAAAGTTTATCATAAAGCTTTCTTTAGCGCAGATCTCTGTCGCATGGCTCTCTTATCTTATAGGTGGCGTGATAGACAATCACATAATAGGCGCGATCATCTCTATTGTGATTGCTGTGCCAGCCTACATTTGGGTTCTTGGTCTGCTTAAAAAACAGCAAAAGAAGATATGATAGAAATTTCAGGCAAAAAAATACTTCTTATAATAGGAATTATCGCAATAATTGTTTTTGCCCTCGCCATTGTATGGAATGACTTAAACTTTTCTTTTTTTGTAAATCTGCTTTTTGTTGATGCTAAAGAGTTTGCAGAAGAGGGGAGTATTACAGCTGACTTTATGCCCATTGGGTACTCAAGCTTTTTGGGGTCGTGCATGAAAATAGGAGGAGCAGGAGGAATCCCAGCATGCCAGTCTCTTGTGTATGCAGGAGTACTGCTCATGGCTTTTTGGTTTTTAAGGCCGCGTGAAGGGGGCTTCAGCATACTGCGAGCGCTCGGAATAGCTGCAGTAGCGCTTCACCCAATGCTCATTTTGAACATCTGGAGAGTTCATGATGGGAATCTAACCACTCTCCTGTTGATGGGACTCTTAGCCTCAGGAATCGCTTTTATACGTTTTAAAAGCATGCGATGGATTATACTGCTTGGCGTCTTCTCCGGGCTTCTCTTTACAGTACGTCCAAATACGATTTCTCTGGTTGTAATTACGCTTCTCCTGCTTCTTGCAGCAAAAGGAGCTGGAACAAAGATAAAGCGCTTAGGAAGAATTGTTATTTTTGCCGCAATCGCTGTCTTTCTAGTAATGGGCGTAAATACTGTGGTAAAACAGGCCCCATCTTTCTTTGCAAGGCACGGCATGTACAACTTATTCGCAGGCACGAATGAGTATGCAGAACAGTATTTGCTTTCTGACTACAGTGGAGAAAATTCTTTAGAAGAGGCATTAAAAGCAAGGGGATTTATAGAAGAAACATTTGAGGAACGGCTCGCATTTCCTTCAGAGACATACAGGGAGCTTGCATTAGATTATGTAAGGGCGCATCCATTTGAATATGCAAAGCTAACTGCAATCAAGTTTATAACCATACTTCGGCCCGGATATCATGTGCCAGATAATTTCGCGTGGGGATCAATGGATGGCGTAAAAAGAATTGTAAAAATAGCGCTTGCGCTTCCGATTCTTATCTGGATATTCATTGTTTGGAAGACCAGAAAAAGTTTCTTTGATGAGGAGAATATATTTATATTTCTTATTGTTATCTTCTATCTTCTTCCGTTTCTACTTGCAAACGCAGACCCGCGTATGCGCTTCCCATTAGATATATTGCTAGTTGCTGATATATTCCGCAGGCTTGCAGAGAGCAGGAGGGCACAAGCAAGGACTTGATTTTTTGTAGCGATTGATGTATAACATACTGGCTCCAATAACAACCAGCCAAACGGTACACCCGTACGCCTTAAGGAGGCGACAGTGGCAGTAGTAGATCTCGCAGACGTCGAAACCCACGTGATTGCCAGAGTGCTCAACGAACGCCTAGACGGGGTGTCCTTCTTGCCGGATGGCGTCTATGAGCTCTTCGCTGAGCACAGCATCATGCCCTGCGTGGACGGATTCCCGGTCCAGATGGGGCCAGAAGTGCCGGAGATGTTGTTCATCCGACGGGAGACGGGAAAGTACACAGGATTCTGGTGGTGCGTTGGCGGTCTCGTCAAGGTCTTCGTCGAGGAGACCGGGGAAGGCGAGAGCTTGAGCACTGCCATGATACGTCACTTCCAGTCGACGCTGGGAGTGGGCATCGTCCTCCCACAGGGATGCGCCTGGAACAAACCCGTCATGGTCGCCCAGCATGCCCCCTACGAGCTCGATGTGGCAGAAGGTGAGTTCGCCGGAGACGAACCTTCCAAGCACTGTATCTCCCCAACCTTCCTTGTGAAGCTGCAGAGTCAGGACTTCGAATTCGGCACCGGAGCTGACGGCAGGAAGGAAGCAGGGGACTTCCGCTGGTTCCCCGTTGACGCACTACCGCCTGACGAGGAGATCGCCTACCGCGGGCAGAACACCGTCCGCGTGATGGCAGAGGCGTGCCGCACGCTCTTCTCGTAAGAGTCGCGCGATGCGCGATGAATTCGAATCAGGGCTTCCCACAGGGAAGTCCATTTTTTTATCCTCATAAACAAGCAGCATATTTTGACCTTTCCGTGTATTTCAGTTAAATTAAAACCTATGAATCCCGTTAGAGACAGCCAAATATTAGATATATTGCATACTGTAGTCACAAGACAGTCGTTATTGCACAGTCAACAAAAAACATCACAGACGTGTTTTAAACACGCTCTGTCTCTAACGGGATGAAAATAAAGAGACTACAACCAGAGTGCAACTTAGATACTATCCGAGATGGGCGGGGCGGTATTTTTACCTTTCATTCAGATAAGCCCATTGTTGAATTTAATTTCCAATTCATCAATAAGGGTAAGATACGGGGAAATCATTATCACCCGGAGTTTGATGAGTACTATCTCTTTACTGAAGGGAATGGTGTTATGGTGACGAAAAATGATAAGGGCGAGGAGGAGTTTCTCTATGTAGGAACCGGAGACTGTATATTTATTCCTCTGGGAGTTTCTCATGTAACCTATGCAATCACTGACATCAAGTATGTGACCTTTCTTACAAAAAAATGGGATGACTGCGAAAAACCGATTGTGCATGAGGACTTGGGAATGGGCAAGGGAAGCCATGGGGAGCCGGACTATAAGGGTCCAAAACAGAAATGAGTGACTCGAAAAAAATTAGATTTGGAATACTAGGCTGCTCCCGCGTAGCGCATAAGGGGGTATTGCCGGCAATTATAGGCGCAGAGTCAGCGGATCTTACAATGGTGGGGAGTAGGTCTTTGGATAAGGCAGAAGAGACTGCAAAAGAGTTTGATTGTGCTAAGTGGGGAACATACGAGGATGTTTTAAAAAATAAAGAAGTAGATGCCGTATATATCTCCATTCCTCCATCACTCCATGAAGAGTGGGCTGTAAAAGCTGCGCAAGAGGGCAAGCACGTCTATTGTGAAAAGCCTGCGACAGTTTCATATGATGAGGCAAAAAGAATGGTTGAGACAGCGCAAAAGAATAAGGTGCGGCTTATTGAGGGCTTGATGTTTCGATATCATCCCCAAAATGAGAAGGTTCGAGAAATGATTGAAGGGGGAGAGTTAGGAGAGATACTGCGATTCAATGGATGCTTTAGCTATGACATGCCTGATCAGGAAAGCAATGCAATGAGTAAGGAGCTGGGGGGTGGTTCGCTATACAGCTGCGGGGTATATCCAATCTCTGCCAGCCGCATGGTGTTTAATGAGGAGCCGATTAGTGTGTTTGCTAAGATGCGTATTGATTCAAAAAGTAAGGTTGATATAGAGACTCATGTAATGATGGAGTTTCCTAATAATAAAATCGCATTTGTGTCCTCACTCTTTGGCGCATACTATCAGTCAATGTATGAAGTTTTGGGAGACAAGGCGCACGTAAGAATGAAGAGGGCATATGCTGTGCCAAGAGATTGGGAAACCAAGATGTTTGTAGATAAAGACGATAAGGTAACTGAAGTAATAATCAAGCCCGCAGACCATTTCAAGCTGATGATTGAAGATTTCTGTGATGAGATTTCAAAGAAAGAGGCGAGCACAAAAGATTACGAGGCTGAACTCCTAGCGCAATCCAGAGTGCTTGAGGCAGTAAAAAGGTCAAGCAAAGAAAATAGAGTAGTAAATATAGAAGAAATAGTATGACAGAAAAAGAAGTAGAGCTGGACATTATAATGCCGGTGTACAATGAGGGGGAGAACATACTCGATGCGCTCGAGGGCCTTAGGCATGGCGTAAAAACGAGCTTTAGAGTGTTTGTCTGCTATGACTTTGATGAAGATAATACTTTAAAAGCACTGGAAAAAGCAGATTGTGATTTTGACATAGTCTTAGTAAAAAATCGAAGCACAGGACCGCACGAAGCTGTGATGACAGGATTTGAAAGATCAAGTGCCGGAGCAGTTATTACCTATCCAGCTGATGAGGCATACAATGCGGAAATTATTGACAGAATGTATGCAAAGTTTAAAGAGGGCAATGATGTTGTTGTGGCAAGCAGACTTACAAAAGGCGGAGAGATGAGCGGAGGACCTCGCTTCAAATCCTTTCTGGTAAGGTCAGGGTCATTTTTTCTTCATCACTTTGCAGCTCTCCCTGCGACAGATGCAACATATGGATGGAGAATGTTTTCAAGACGAATTATTAATACAGTAGAAATAGAATCTACTGCAGGATTTACCTATGCAATAGAGCTTCTTGTAAAGTGTCACCGTCTAAAATGGAATATAGATGAGGTGCCGGCAAGATGGCTTATGCGGGAAAAGGGGGAGAGTCGTTTCAACTTAAGAAAGTGGTTTCCGCTTTATGCAAAATGGTTTTTTTACGCATTAGCAACAACCTATCTGCGAAGAGGACCAGATACCGTAAAGCTGAAACCTGGGGCAAAAATATAAAATGAGTCCCGTTAGAAGTAGCAAAGCAAACTAAATATGCTCAAACATAAATCCACAACAAAACAAAGTCGTACAAACCATAGTGTAAGCTACGGTTTTGTGTGTAGCGCACAAAAACTACTTCTAACGGGATGAGCAAGACAGAAAAAAGCAGAGCTGTTACGCACTGCAAAATATGCGATAAAACGCCTCTGGACTCGATCCTATTTTTAGGATATCTTCCGCCAGTAAATGATTTTCATCCAATCGGCGAAAGGCCAAAAGAGGAGCCTAGTTATCCGGCAGAAGTTCTCTACTGTGATAGATGCCATCTGGTTCAGTCCGGTCTTATTGTGGATCCAAAGGTTATCTTCCCCTCATCATATCCATACACATCAAGTACAACTAAGGCGCTTAGGGATAACTTTGCCGAGTTATATAAAGAATGCACCTCATTATATGAGGTGGGGGCTGATGATCTTGTAATTGATATTGGATCAAATGACGGAAATCTCTTAAGCAATTTCAAGGAAAAGCATAAGGTGCTGGGAGTAACTCCAGAGGATATTGGAAAAATTGCAGTTGAGAGAGGTATTCCAACAATCATAGATTACTTTACAAAAGAGCTGGCAGGAAAAATAAAAGAAGAACATGGAAAGGCAAAAATTGTTACTGCCACAAATACATTCGCGCACGTTGATGATGTAAATGATGTTGCGGAATCTGTTCTTGAGATACTGCAGGACGATGGAATCTTTATTACAGAATCTCACTACATCTTATCAATGATGGAGATGAATCAGTTTGACACCATCTACCACGAGCATCTACGGCACTACTCGCTCCACAGTCTGCAGTATCTTTTTGAACTGCATGGGATGGAAATAATTCACGCAAAGAAAATTCCGTCTCATGCCGGATCAATACGAGTCTATGCTGCAAGAAAGGGGAAGCATCCAATACTTGATACAGTAGCCCCGCTTCTTGAGGCGGAAAAAAACACCATCTTAAAAAAAGAACATCTGCTTGAATTCCGCAAAAGAGTGATTCTGACAAAGCTTGAGCTCGCATCTCTTCTCTACAATATTAAAAAAGAGGGGAAGCGAATCTATGGCATTGGAGCGCCGTCAAGGGGTACCACGCTAATTCATTATGTTGGCATTGATGAGGGAATCATTGACTGCACGCTTGAGATAAAGGGCTCTCAAAAAATGGATAAGTTGGTTCCGGGAACACTAATGCCCGTCTTGGAAGAGTCAAAGCTTTTCACAGATCAGCCAGAGTATGCGTTTATATTCGCATGGAACATTGCTGATACTCTTGTAAGCAAGCTAAGAGAAAAGGGATTCAAGGGGAAGTTTATCGTGCCCTTGCCCACTCCAAGGATAATTTAGGGGCTTGCCCCTCACATAATGCATTGAGTAGGGGCTTGCCCCTCACATAATACGTTATGTGAGGGGTTTACAACTACCGTATAAATTAGTATACATAAGGGTACTTATATATGGATAGAAAGTATGACCTTTGCATTATAGGAGGGGCTGGCCATGTTGGTCTTCCTGTAGGAGTAGCATTTGCAAATGGCGGAGTAAAGACCGCTCTTTTTGATATAAACAAGATATCGCTTCAGCAGATTCAGGGAGGAAAGTTTCCATTTAAAGAAATAGGCGGAGATGAGGCGCTTCAGAGTGCGCTAAAAAGCGGAAACTTGTCTACAGTAGACTCGCCCGAGGTAATAGCACAGTCAAAATTCGTTTTAGTTGTTCTTGGCACTCCAATTGATGAGAACCTAAGCCCTCAGTTTGACGGTATCCTGCGGGCAATTGACCGATATATTAACTACTTTCAGGATGATCATATTATTATTCTAAGAAGCACGGTCTATCCCGGAACAACGGAAAAAATCCAAAACTACTTTCGCGAAAAGGGCAAGAATGTGCAGGTAACATTCTGTCCGGAGCGTATTACGCAAGGCCATGCCATAGAAGAGATAAAGGTACTGCCTCAAATCGTTTCAGCATTTGATGAGGATGCGTTAAAAAAGGTTTCAGACTTATTTAGAAAAATTACTAAGGCAAATATTATTTCTGTAAAGCCAATTGAGGCAGAGCTCGCAAAGCTGTTCACAAACGCGTGGCGGTATATAAAATTCTCTGTGGCAAATCAGTTTTTTATGATAGCCCAAGAGCATGACTTGGATTACGAGAGTATTGAGAGAGCAATGAAGGAGGATTATAAGAGAAATCAGGATTTGCCGTCTCCGGGGCTTACAGCAGGACCATGCCTTTTAAAGGATACGATGCAGCTTGCTGCTTTTACTAACAATAGTTTTATGCTGGGACATGCGGCAATGCTTGTGAACCAAGGATTTGTAAACGACATGATTCGTCTGTTGAAGCGTGAATACGCTAAAGAACTTAAGGAAAAAACGCTGGGAATCTTAGGCATGGCATTTAAGGCAGATAGTGATGACCATAGAGACTCACTCTCATACAAGATACAAAAAATAGCACACGTAGAATGCAAAAAAGTATTATGCAGTGACCCATACATAAAAGATCCGGATTTTGTTTCCAAGGATCACGTTCTTGAGAACTCGGATATTGTAATTCTTGCTGCTCCTCACGAGGAGTATTCGCACATTAATCCAAAAGACCATCCGCGCATTAAGTTTGTAGACGTATGGAACTTCTGGAAAAAGCCGCGTGAGAATGCGCAAAGTTCGTAAATCATTTAAAATAATACATATGAATCCCGTTAGAGACAGTCAAATATTAGATATATTGCATATTGCAGTCACCAGACAGTCGCTATGGTACAGTCAACAAAAAACATCACAGATGTGTTTTAAACACACTCTGTCTCTAACGGGATGAAAATTTTAATAACAGGAGGCGTTGGATTTATCGGTCTTCATCTAACAAAGCATCTTTTGCAGAATGAGGACAATGAAATCACGCTTGCAGACAACTTTTTTCGCGGAGAAAAAGATAAAGAACTGGAGGAGATTTTAAAGAATGACAGAGTAACTCTAATCGAGCTTGACCTTACAAATAAGGATGAGTATGAAAAGCTTGGAAATGGATATGATTATATCTATCATTTAGCGGCAGTAAACGGAACCAAGTACTTCTATGAAATGCCTGAGGAGGTACTTCGAATAAACATTCTCTCTCTCATCTACATACTTGAATGGATGAGGAGCGAAAACAAAGAGGGGAAGCTTCTATTTACCTCATCAAATGAGGCCTATGCAGGAGCAATTGAAGCATTTGGGAAGCTGCCAATTCCAACTCCGGAAAATGTACCGCTTGTTATATCAGATGTTTACAATCCTCGCTGGTCCTACGCAGGCACAAAGCTCATTGGCGAGCAGTTTGTTATTCACTACGCAGAAAAATATAAACTAAAAGCAGTAATTGTACGCCCGCACAACTTTTTTGGTCAAAGAGCGGGCTTCTCACACGTTATTCCGGAGTTTGCCTTGAGAATCGCAGATAAAAAAGACCCGTTTGAAATCTTTGGTACTGAAGAAACAAGAACATTCTGCTATATAGAAGATGCAGTAGAAGCAATGAAGCTCTTGATGGAAAGTAAAAATACAGATACGCATCCAATTGAGACAGTCCACATTGGAGGAGAAGAAGAAATAACAATGGAAGGGCTTGCTGAAAAAATGTTTGAGAGCGCTGGATGGAGACCAAACAAAATTGAGAAAAAAGAAGCGCCAAAGGGAAGCGTGAAGCGAAGAAAGGCAGACATCACAAAAATTAAAAAACTTGTTGGATGGACACCTAAGACTGCTCTTAAGGAGGGGCTCAAAAAAACCTACGACTGGTATGCATTACGTTCCTAGTTCGCCTTGCCACGCCGAAGCTTTGTTTTGAGGTACTGAATTGATTTAGAGAGAAGCGTCTGCATAAGGCGCTTTTCTTTTTCATCAAACCATAAAAAGTAGGTGTAGAGCATGCCGAGTATGGTAACTGTAATTCCGAGTCCTATAATCATAAACCAGAGATTAGTTATTGCGGAAGATAGGATCCAGCCCGCAAGAAGCTGAAGCAGAAAGAGCGGCGCTCCTTTTACAACAAGAAAAACAAAATCTCTCTTTCTTGCCCGTATAACGCGGAGCGTATTAAGGGGAACAAACCAGAAGTTTATTCCAACCTCCCCAATTAAAAAGCCTAAGGCAACTCCGGCAAGCCCCATGGGCTTAATGAGAACAAGCGCCAGCAGAAGGCCAATGACAATAGAGGTGATTCGAGAAGCCGCGTACTTGTTGTACTTATTAATAGCAACCTGAAATACAGCATTCGACTCCCATATAGCGGTTATGGGAATAAGGATAAGAAGAAAGATCCAAAGAGACGGATCAAGGGCAACCTTCCCTCTGGTCCAAAACCGGAGAATATCTTCTCCGCCAAAGAATAAAAAGATAGTCGCGGTTATCGAGACAAACAGAATAAACTTCATGAAAAGACTATGAATTCTCCGAAGTTTTTGGTACTCTCCGCGAATTTCTCCGGCAGTAAGTTCGGGAAGAATAGCGGGAGTTATAACGCTTACAAAGCGTTTTGCTATGTGAGAGAGGGTGCGATGGACACTAAAAACCACAACTTTTGAGGCGCCAAACACAGCACCGATTAGTATTACGCTTCCCTGCACGTATATCATTCGAGAAAAAGGAATAAGAAGGAAGACGAACCCCGGCTTCAAAAAACTTTTTGCAAGGCGCCAATCAATACTCACCATTCCGAGGCTCTTTCTGATTTCCGGATGGCGTCTTTGTATATCAAGGCCCGCAAACAATGTAATCCCAATTAGGGTAAGGAGATAGACGAGCGCAACACTTATAAACTCTCCTCCAAGCACTAAGACAATAACAACAAATAACATCAGAATCAGTTCACGAATGTTGCGAATTGCCGCCTGCCGAGGATACTCTCCAATTGTGGTATATAAACTGCCCACAAGTCCGCTTAAAACTCCTAAAAGAATATACAGCCCCAAGATAAAAACAGTGATCCGAACAGATATTTCTCCGGCAGTATGGATATCAAACAGTTCAAAGAAGGGGAAGAAAATAGCGAGAGCAATGAGAATAATAAAAAAAACAGCGAATATAGAACTAAATATTCCAAAAGCGCTTTTTAGTATACGGGCATATTCTTTATGGGCGCCTTTGGCATAGGCCTGAGTAAGACGATTTCTTATATAAGTTCCCATGCCAAAGTGCGAGGTAGAGAGGTATGCAAGAAGAGAAGAGAGGATAAGCCATTCTCCATATAGCGCCTTGTCCCACGCCCAGAGGAAGATTGGGATAAATACTATCTGCTGAAAAACCGTAACTAAATATCCGAGGATATTCATAAAACTGCCAAGCGCAGTTCTCTTGGTTGTTCCGCCTACTGGATAAAGTTTTGCTGAAGAAGACTTCATAGGTTGTTCTGCAGGAACTGAAAAATAATATTCGCATTCTCCTCCCTAGGCTTCCTAGTGTCTATATTAATAAAGGGAGTTGTATTTGTTTTTTCCAAAATACCAACAATTTTTTTCTTGTTCTCAATATAGTTTTTAAGCATATCACGGTATATATTTCTTGCCTCCTCGCTTTGTCTCAGGCCTTCACGGGATTCCTCTGAACCATTCGCTGTTTTTCCAGCAGAAATAAGTCGATTGATAGCTATATCTGCCGGCGCACCAGCAAAGATAAAAATTGTAGTAAGGTCTTTCCATAAAATTATATTCACCATATCTTTCAGCACAGGATCAAGTTTATGAGAATCAA
>CEPX01013195.1_pt1 | contig 15759 bp, 7 predicted proteins | sample 361361 | NCBI WGS metagenome assembly CEPX01 (sample SAMEA2619974, study PRJEB7988) | marine metagenome | biome: marine biome (ENVO:00000447); feature: mesopelagic zone (ENVO:00000213) & marine oxygen minimum zone (ENVO:01000065); material: "saline water (ENVO:00002010), including plankton... | reverse complement strand
TCTTGGGATACACAAGGCTTGAGCTATATAGTGGCTCAAAATCGCAGTGGCATAGACAGCGCAATGTTGGGTTCTAATTATTCACTAAGTCATACTAACGGTAGTGCATCTCAAACTATCTCTCTGTCATCTTTGGGCTTTAGTGATGTTGAAGCCTTAGATAGCGTACTAGCAAATACCGAAATGAAAGTAGTGTTTGGCGCTTGGCACTCAACAGCGGACATGAGCAATAACGTGTCTAGTATTACGCTGATGTTCTTAGATGAAAACGGTAATGCGTTTGGTAAAAGTGCTGTTTTGAGCGACGCAGGCACAAATGATTATGAGTGGAAAGCGCGCCAAGGTGAAGCTGTGATACCAGTTGGTACAAGAGCGTTAACATACAAAGTTGAATTTACCAAGTCTGGGAATTCTGGTGCCAGAGTAAAGTTAGATGATGCTCATGTATATATCCAACAAGCAGTAGATATAGACCAAGATGCAGTCCTAGATTACAAAGACATCGATAAGGATAACGATGGATATGTAGATGAAGACAGCTACATGGTTAACGTATTGTCAAACGGCGACTTTACGCACAGTGGCGAGTCTTGGGATACAGAAGGCTTGAGCTATGTGGTGGCTCAAAATCGCAACGGCATAGACAGTGTCATGCTAGGTTCGAGCTACAGCGGTATATACAAAGAGGGTGATGCAACGCAAGTAGTTACGATGGACTCGATGGGATTTAAAAACGAAGCAACCCTCGATGAAGTACTTGCTAGTAGTCATTTGAAAGTAGTTTTCGGCGCATGGCATTCCACTAGCAATATAAACACGAGCCTTTCAAAAGTTACACTGTCTTTTATAGACGAAAATGGTAACTCATTTGGCGATAGTATGATATTGAGCTTGGAGGGTACAGGTGATTATGCGTGGAAAGAAAGGCTGGGCGAAGCGATAATCCCGGTGGGCACGCGAGCACTTTCTTATAAACTTGAATTAAAAAAAGCAGGTTATAGCGGTCATCTAGTTAAAATAGACGATACCTTCATCTACTTGCACGACATGAGCGATCATGACAATGACGGCTTAGGTCATACCCAAGAACTCATTGAAGGTACCAACCCTTATGACTCAGATACCGACGGAGATGGCATCTCAGATGGGTATGAATATCTTAATGGTCTAAATCCAACAAATAGACGTGATGGTGAGTTAGACCTGGATAGTGATGGCTTCACAAATTTCGAGGAATTTAGCCTAGGTACTGATCCAAACACTAATGATAGTGACAACGACGGTATTCCCGATAGGGAAGACAATTTTCCTTCCAAGTCTGAAGTTAAATTATCAGGTATTGTAGATGTTGTAAGTGTTAGCGACATCGACGAAGACTCAATTGCAGATTTTATTATTATCGAGAGCGATGATGAAGGTGTTATATCTGCAACAATGAGAGCCGGTGGCAATATTTATCTATCACCTGAAACTGTGGTTACGTGGGAAAACAAGTTCCAATCACCACAGGTTATGGTACTTGATGACATTACAGGAAATGGCATTCCAGATGTTGGAGTGTTTGGCTTAGTTAAGCAGACAAGTAGCGCGGACCTTAAACCAATGCTTGAAGTTCGTGACCCTAAGGAAGGAGACTTTGTAAGATTTAACTGGCCAGCGAATTGGATAGAAACGAGTGTTATACAGTTAGACGACATCAATGGTGACGGTTATAAAGAGATAGCGTTGCAAGGGCGTTTCCTCAAAGGTGGACTAAGACCGCAATTGTTCGTAAAGGACGGCGTATCTGGCAGTAAACTCGCTACATTTAGTTTCCCTAACTTATTTAAGTCGCCACAATGGCACCAACACAGTGATATGAATAATGATGGCGTTAGAGATATTTCACTGTCGGGTCAATTACTTAAAAACAGTAAAACCCAAGTAAAAGTAGTTAATGCTAAAGTATCTAATGACAAACTTGCCTCTTATAACTTTCCAAATAAATGGGACGATGTAAGTTGGAATGAACTCGCCGACATTAATGGCGACAGCGTTGTGGATTGGGGGCTTTTAGGTAAAAACAAAGAAGATGGCCGCATTCAGCTTTTCACCAAAAGCGGAAACGTTGTAAGAGGGTCGCTTGGGATTTTTGCCTGGCCTGAGGGGATGCAGAATGTCGCTGTGGAAATAACGCCTGATATTAACTTTGATGGTGTACCTGAGTTGTTGCTTTCTGGTTTCAGAGCAGATATCCAGAAACATCAAATATCAGTGAAAAGTGGTAGTGACCGAAATGAACAGCTATTGAGAGCTACTTGGGCGAATAATTACTCTGAAGTTTCTTACCAAGTACTTAATGACCTTAAAGGCGATGGTATGGTCGCGGTTAGTTTGCTTGGACGAGATAACCGAGCTAATCAATATATCCTTTCTATCACTCAAATAAGTGTGGACTCTAGCTTAGAGACTGTACAACTTAATTTAGGGGCTGACTGGAGTAAACCTCCTGCTATAGTTGTGCTTGAAGATGAAAATAGCGATGGAGTAAAAGAGATCTTATTCGTTGGAAAAAATCTCAACAATGAGCTAAAGCTCAGTAAAATGAGCCCATCTTTTTAGTTGCTCCATCTTATTTTTCACAAAGGGCTAAGTTAGAAACTTAGCCCTTTACATTCTAGTTTCATAATCATGCGCATGATTAGCTTTTTCGTATACATCGCTTGTATTATTTTCCACTAATAATTGTCACAGCCTTCAGGTATTAACTTTGCTTCACTCATTTGTAATATTGCGCTTAGCGTAACTCAAACATAGCTTGCTCGCTTTTGGTACCAAACACCACCACATTAGGCACCCCATCACCATCGGTATCACCAACCTGATAAACCGTTGGGGCACTATCCCAGTCGCTGCCTAGGTTTATTGTGGTTATGGTATTGCGATTAACGGCATTCACAATTACCAATTCATAGTTACCAGAGGTAGTGTTAAGCCCTTGCAATACCACATCGGCTAAACCGTCATCGTCCATATCATTAAATACATGGAAGCTTACGTCACTGTAGCGGTTAGGCCAGGTGATGTTGTTTAAGGTATTGTTGCGGTCACTGCCATCTTTAATTTGCAGCTGATAGCGATTGGTAGCGGTATTCAAACCCGCAGCAGCAAGTTCTGGCGTGCCATCACCTGATATATCAGGAATCGTCAGTAGGGTAGGGCTGTCCATACCTGGCCACGCGTAGCTGGCGACTAAGCCACGTTTATCAACAGCGTCTTTAACTAACAGCATGGTTCTGCCGTCGTCACGACTGATGCCAAATAAGCCCCATTCCGCGTTATCATCGTTGTTCATATCAAACAGTTTATGCCAGCTCACGTTTTCCCATTTATCAGGGAAGTTATAAGCGTCTAGCTTGTCGTTGCTGTTAGCGCCACTAATCAGTTTTACCTGTATTTTGTTGTTGCGTTTAATGCGGCCAAATAACGCTACATCACGCACACCATCCCCGTCATAGTCACTGTGTTGATAATAAGCAGGGCTATCAAAAATAGCCGGGAAGCTATACACGCCCACATTCGCGCCTGTTGCGCCATTTTGCACGCGAAGCTGTGGTCTAGCGCCATCTTTAAATGTCCCTTCAAGGGCAATTTCAGGTACCCCATCACCGGTTAAGTCGCCCATTACCACAACCTGCATGTTCTTCCAGTTAGAAGGCCAGTTGAACACATTAAGACGTACACCTGTTGCCCCACTGCGTACAAAAAATTGCGGTTTACCTTCGTTACCTTCATCCTGACGAATGCCGAACAAGCCAATGTCCATTACGCCGTCGCTGTCCATATCAGGTAACGCAATAGGCGTTATTGACGAAGGCACATAAGCATCTGCCGCCCAGGTAATACGTGAAAGCTCAGCATTATTCACAAGGTTCATAACAGACAAAGTAGGCACGTTATCCACTACACTAAACACACCTAGTTCAGTAAAACCGTCGCCGTTCACATCTTGCCATAGTAACGGTATACCAGAGCCCAATTCAGAAGCACGACTCTCATCAGGCACAGTAGGGTTGTTATCCAGCTTATCGTTAATGCCATCGCCATCCGAGTCAGCATTAAACGGGTCGGTGCCATATTCAAACTCTTCAAGGTTAGTCAGACCATCGCCATCGGCATCCCCATCGGCATCAGCAACCAGCGGATTCAAGCCAACACGCGTTTCATACACATCTGGCATGCCGTCGTTATCGTCATCGCTGTCGCACACATCGCCTACGCCATCGCTGTCGGTGTCTAGCTGGTCTTCATTGGCTATGGCTGGGCAGTTGTCTGTTATATCTACAATACCGTCGTTATCACTGTCCGCTTCACTTTCATCTTTAAAGTCGAATTGCAAGTTATCTAGCCAAATTCCGTCGTTACCACTGCTTTTTGTTGTATCTTTTTCATAAACAAAGCTCACTACGTGAGGCCCAGCTGGCACGTCAAAATAAAGGGTTTCCCAATTAATGAAGCCTGAGCGTTGTATTACAATTTCATCATCTATTTTCACATAGAAAAAATCTGCATCAAGCTCGCTATCTACATATGCATCAATGCGAATGTTTGCGCCAAATTCAAAATCCCCTATCAGCATTGCTTCTGTTTGTGAGTCGTCAGGAGAACGTTGTATACTTAGCGCACTTGAACCGTTTGTATTTCTTCTAGAGGAAAGTTCCCAGAACCCTTGTCGCCAAACAGATGAAGAAATTTCAGATTCAAAAGACTCAACACCACCAACGTAAATAGACGCTAATTTAGTAACATTTGAGGAGAAATTGACAATATAGTCTATAAAGTCTCGTTTTCCGTTATTGTCCCTATCCTCTAAACCATCGAAAGGAAACAAAGGGTTGTAGTCGTTATCTAATTCATACTCATCAGGCAAAAAGTCGTTATCATCGTCATTATCAGCCAAGTCGCCAATTAAATCCCAGTCACTATCACGGGCTTCGAAGTCATCGAAAGGAAAGGCATCAGCGTAGTCGATATACCCATCATTGTCTGAGTCGCTTAAAGTTAAACCTGTACCCAAATCAATGCGAAAAAGTTTTTTATGGCTTTGAGCTAATGCATCTGGAGGGGCTATTTTGTTGTCCTCAGAACGAACTACGACATATCTACCGTCACCGCTAGTGAAAAACACGGGCGCAAATCGCAGTGCATGTATAGCATTGTTCTGGTCACTTTTAGTCGCATATTCAATAGTGTCGGTAAGCATATTAGCGCGATAGACAGGAGTACTTCCCCAAAGTCCATCGCCAGCACTTGAATCTTTATCGAACCGTCCAATTATTCCCTCACTGTTTACAACATCATTATATTTCTCAAAAAATATATACTCTCCGTTCAGACTCATTGTCTCGTTGTTTATTTGTTTTCCATGTACCAATTCTTCTGAGCCACTAACTGGCGCAACAACTTCTATATCGTCACTTTCAACTGAATACCGTAAATCGACCGTTGGTCCTACACCACCACCTGGATCTCTATATTCAGGGGCAAAATATGCGGCAAGACCCGAAAAGTAGACATATTTTCCATCAGTTGTTATCGCACTTAACGCAGGACCGGTATCGGTGCTCGGTATACTGTTGTTCAGTGCTCGACCGATTACAGTTGTTTCTTGAGTCTTGCGATCTTTAAGAAAAATATTACGATAAAAAATATTCGCGTCATTTGCAGCAAGACCTTTGTAAGAAGCTTCAAATGCAACATAACGACCATCGGCACTTATCGCAGCCATAACTACACCAGGCGCGGTGCCATTTCCCCGTGAAGAGGGTAAGGCTCCATAACTATCTGTTGAGATGCGTTCAAGACTCTTGGCTAGCTTGTCGTATAAGTACAAAATTCTTCCGCCTCGCGAAGCGGTTCCACTGTCTGTTTTTAGTTCAGGCCTTCCGTCAAGGCTAGCTCTCGTAGTAAATAGTACAAATCTGCCTGAAGCAGAAATAGAGAGATGGGTAATTCTGTCTAAGTTCACTTGAGGGTTACTATCTAGCTGATTTGCTGCAGCAGAAATTACACCTTCCTCTAGTAGGCCTGTGTTTACATTATATATATCAATTTCGCCATCGCGTGTTCGGCTTGAAAACGCAACTGTGCTTCCATCTGCAGACAATGCTGCAACTCTTGTCCATTCATCATTAATTGATATGGAAGTTTGTGTAGTCATATTTCTTAGGTAAAGATTGGCATTAGTAAGATCTGCGGCGTATTCTTGAAATAACACTAGGTTTCCATCTGCAGAAATACCCAAGGGTTCTAGACTGTCACTAAATATCGGAGTATTAGTCTCATTCCTGCTAATAAAGTTTACCGTAGTGCCAGTTTCTATTGCAGGTTGGCCAACTACTTGATATGCAATGTTATCGATATAGATAACTACGCTAGTTTCACCAGCAGGTTTAGGAGATTGAATGGATACATTTAAACCGCCAAGTGGTGGAATTATCGCTCTTTCTCCAGCAACACTCCAATTGTCCAAGTAGATAGTATCGCCAAAACCTGAACTTAAATTGCTGTAGTTCAGAGCAATGGAGTTGTCTATACCTTCTGGTTTAGCATGAAAAATAACCTGCTCATTGATGTTGGCAACGCTTATTGAAAATTCAATCTTGCGCGTGTTCTCGTCGACAGTGAGTGCGAGAGCGTTTGAACCATCTACACCTTTACCAACTGCAATACTCGCGCTACCGCTGACAATATTTATTAAGTCTAAGTCGGCGGTATCTTCAAACTTAATAAGATGAGTTGTGATGTCAGGGCTTTCTCGAATATCATCAGGAGCGGTGTTTGCTGTATATTCGGCAAAGTTTGAATAATCGTCACCATCAAAATCGCTCATTGCATCATTTACAGTTGGATCTAATCCGTAAAATGACTCCCATTCATCATCCATTCCATCATCGTCGTTATCGATAAATGTGGCAATAAGACTAGTATGTTCGGCCGCTGACGCAGAATGTGTAATCGCCAAAACCGGCAACATAACTACTATTGCAAGTGTACAAAACCGACGGTAAATTGCGTGCCCCCAAACGTTCCTCAAAAGGTACTTTGTCATTATGGATTACCTTTGATGTCCAAGCCCCAAACAGTCACGCACTGCAAAGATGAGTTTTCTCGTGTATCGGTTGTAGTAATAGTGCCCGTTATTTCAATACTGCTACTGGTTTTAGCGTTAATTTGCAGATCAAAAACATCGTTTTCGTAAACAAGGTCAATAGTTTGTTCAGTCGAATTGTAGGTTCCCGTTATAGGTGTTTGAGTACCTTCTCCTTCGATATCCATTGTTAATGTAGCGAGCGAAGCGAACTCATCTAACATAAGCTCACCTATATCTGAGCCTTCTAAACCCACGTACTCCTCTTCGGTATTGCAAATATCGCCTTCTTGACTGGTAATCACAAAATCAATGGTTAAATGATAATTGACTAGTGCTGGAATAGAGATATCTACGGGCTCAATAACAAGCGCTTCGTCAATAACATCGTAAACCATAAATTGTGGTGGTGTATTGTTAGCGGAATTGATGAAACCAATGCTCGGTTTTCCACGCCAAATCGAGCCCAGATCTACAATGGTTTCTGACGCGTATTCATCGCGACTAGCTTTTAGTACAAGTTCATAATTCGTGCGTTTGCCTAGTAATGCAAAGTCGTTTAGTCCATCTCCATCTATATCATCTAAAATATGTAGAGATACGTCACTCCATCTATTTGCCCAACTCACATTGTTTAATGTAGCGTTACGATTCTGGCCATCTTTAACTTGCAGTTGCCACCTATTTTTAGATTCGTTGAATCCTCCTAACGCAAACTCGTTAATATCGTCGTTGGTATAGTCAGTAACTTGACCAAACACAATGTCAGTTAAATCGGGCCATGCATATATGCTCAACGCCCCACGTGGTGATAGCCCGTCCTTCACTATTAGTTGCCACCTTCCATCTAGCTTTGCTTTGCCTAGCAACGCCCAATCATCAGTGCCATCACCGTTGTAGTCTTTTACGTTATGCCAACTTGTACTTTCCCAGTTATCAGGGAAGGTATAAGCGTTAAACTTGTCACTTGGTAAAGTACCATTGATAACTTTTATTTGTGGCTTTCCATTTTTGCTAAGCGTACCGAATAGTGCTACTTCATTGGTACCGTCTAAGTTCACGTCACTAAAACTGAAATAGGCAGGGTTGTTCCATAAAGATGGAAAGGCGAACGTATTAACCAATACATTCGTCATCCCATCTCTGACTATAAGCTGAGGGCGCAGGCCTTCTTTAAACAAGCCTTGTAAACCAATATCAACTACACCGTCGCCAGTGATATCCGGTAATACAACTATTGAAGTATTTGACCAATTCGCCACCCAGTTAAGTACGCTTACTCTATTTCCAGTTGAAGTGTCTCGAATAAAAAACTGAGCTCTTCCTTCGTTGCCACTATCCGCTCGAACACCAAATAATCCAATTTCTTCAGATCCATTGCCGTTCATATCTGGCAGCATATAAAGGGTAGCTTTACTATAATTGCCACTCCACGCAACGCTGAAAGTGTCACTCAAGGCCGATGCTACATAGCGTTCTTGATTTGGGTCGTAACTAAATAGTACCGGTTCATTATTACTCCCGTCAGGGTATACAATGTCACCAGTGCTAGCTGGTAGAAGTTTAGTTGCCTGCCAATTGGCACTATTTGCTGGTATATCGCCAACACGATAATCGTTGGTTTTTTCTGGTATTCCTGCCCAGGCCCAGTTGATACACTTTTGTGAACTGTCAAACTGAATGCATTCAGCTGTTTGAACATCAACGTAAGGAGAAACTAAAAAGCCACCTGTTTCACCAAATGCACAGTCACCGCCTCCATTGTCGTATGTGTGATCGAAACCTTCGGCACATACCCAGAAGTCAATGGTTCTACCTGATAAACTTATTTTTGGTGTATCAATAGGATTGCCTGCACGTATCTGCGTAGCACTTGAAATATTGTAGGCGGTACCACTTAAGCTAGCTTCGAGAATGCGTTCGACAAGTATAGTGTCGCCATCTTCAGTTAGTTCACCTTCTAATACACCTGATAATATTTCCCCTGGAATACCGCGTGTGGAGGCATCGAAAGTATATGAGAAAGAAAATTGTTCTGCGCTTTGCACAAGAAGCGGAGTAAAAAAAAGAGAGAGGGCCGAAACCTTCATGACAAGAGCTAGGTAGTTTTTAGTTAATTGAGCAAGCATTTCACATTCCTTTGAAAAAATGATTGCTTAAATATTGATCAGGTGAGGGGGTTAGTCAAACTTATAAAAAGCTATATAGAAAATTTTTCAATATGCAATGTTGCTTCGGCTAAAGCAACCTCTCCCTAAGATTAGGAAGTTCAGTGAAGAGCTCGTTCAAAACTGCAGTTCTAGCTTCGCTACTTATTCTTTGTTCGACGTATGGTTTTTGCTTCTTATGCAGTAACTCATCTCTTAACGCTTTTATATTGTATATAGGGCAAACCCTGCTGAGCGCTTCAATATCGTTCAAAGAAAGTTGTCTCTGAACCTCGTATTCCTGAGAAGTTAAAAAAGAATAGTGTTTTTGCCCATAAGTGACATGTTGTAACACACGGTCTATATTGGTCCGTGTTAATTCGCTGGAAATAATACTATTTAGCCAACGCATTGTCTCAAGTACTTCGAGAGTATAAGAAGGGTTAATCTGCTGTGCTGCAATTGATACATCCTCAACAGAAAAAGATGGAAATAGACTATGCATAAAATCGCAAACAATATCGCCATTTGTGAACGCGCTACTTGCATATGCTCTTAATATAAATCGTTCATGGCCTATTGCTTTAACAACTTCAGTTACTTTGTAAAGGTGGTTAATCTGCCCTCTTTTTTCAAGAGAAAACAAGCGGGTCTCACCACTTCGTTTCACGCTTTGGTTGTAACCTGACTCCAGCAAATCAATAGGTGCTCTTATGTAGCCTATGAAGCGGGCCTTGGGGAACAGTTTAGCCAGCCGTGGTAATCGCCGCAGAAATGACTCAGAGGAGAGTAACAGTGTATCGCATCGGTGCTGTCTACATTTTTTCAATAACTTTTGTTTTTGATGTCTGACTTCTTCTGGCTGTGCATCGCGAGAGGGAAATATTGCGCTGTCATTCCCTGAACTTATCCCGTTTCGATCAACATCGTGAACGGGATAAAAAATACCATTTTGCAGAAGCAATGCGTGGTTGTTAACCAGCCAATGTTGTAACGCCGATGTTCCGGTTTTCGGCGGTCCAAAGTGAATTATTACGTTCTTCAAACTATTCTCTTGTTTATTTAACTTTCACTATCGGAAAATAAACTCACAAAATTTCTGATTGAGTTTAAAAATGTTTCTTTACTAAATTGTTTATCGCCCATTTCCAATACGCACCATTCCCCTTTGTAGTGCTCGTTTATCCAGGCCGCCGCCGATGTGTTGTAAGAAGAGGGACTTGAGAAATCTTTGAGGTCTTTTTCAGATATATGAAGGTGCTCACTTTTAGCGAGAAATGCTTTACATTTTTCTGTGTTCTCAAGATCGCCAGAAAGCGATTGGCAACCAGTATCAAAATGCCTAACCACATACGGCATAGTATGGTTATTTAAGAATGCATCGGTAGCGGAGAGGGTATTCAGTACCTGACAGCCATAATACTTTGGAACCGTCTCAAGCGCGAACTTAACGCCTTGTTCCATAAAAATGTCATTGGTTTCATATAAAAACTGAGCTAGATGCGTAGGATCAAAACTTTCATTCTGTCTCAACCCCGGGCTCCCAAAAACTGCTATTTTTCCGCCTAAGGCTTTCAACAGTTCAGCAACCTTCGCGAGGTGATTAAGCAAATTCTGTTGTTTTTCGGTGTTACCTAACAACGCGATTTCCTGAGCGCCATACGTAATAGCTTGAAATGAACTTACTTCCAAATCATATCTATCAAATCGGTGCTTCGCTTCTGAAATAGCTGCTTGAGTGATTGAGTCCCAAGACGAGAAAACTTTCAAAGGAGCAACTTCCACACCCTTTATTCCATTCGCTTGAAGTTGCGACAAACACCAGTCTGTTTCACTCTCAGGCCAAGCTAAATTACTTACAGATAATCGCATAATACTATCTCACACTAGGTTGATTCTTCAGGCAATAACTCGCCATGAACATAGCGCTCAAGGTAGTCACATACTTTTTGGGCGGCAAAAAATATAGTATCTATTTTGCCCGAAAACACTGAAATAACTCTATCTTGCGTTTTTACATAGCAAGAACGGTCATCATGTTCACCAAGTAATTTAGTTTTAATGTTTAACTGGGGGGCTACGTATTCAAATTTGTCGTTAAAGTCGGGGACAAATTGTTTAATATGCGCTTCCATTTCAACAATTTTCTGTTTTAATTCGTCATTAGTAAATTGCTGCAAACGATTTTTAGCTTCTTGCGACGTGTCAAACTTGCCTAATGGAGTATGCTTCACACTTGAAAGTGTGTATATGTTTTCTTCTTCGGTAGGATAGATAGAGCACAGCGGACCGTCTACCATGGTTATTGCAGGGTACTCGCCCTCACCTTTATAGCGATAGTACAATAAAAGTGTAGGCTCGTAGAAACAGTCATAATCGATGTTTGTTAAATGCCCCCAAGTGGCATCGATTACGAAATCAAAAGGTTCCCCGTTAACATCTACTTTGTCTTTGCATTGCAACGTAGAAGTCACCTTAGTGTTGAGACGAATTCGTTCGCCGAGCTTTTGTTTAAAGTGGTTACGCGCCTTTTGTATGAGTAACACGTGCTCATCAACTTTTAATACACCATCGACATCCTTTAAGTATTCTGGCCACTCATTTCGACGTAGTTCTTGGAAATGAATACCTGAAGAAAACATAATCAACCGATATGTATCGAAGTCGATAAGGCTATCGTATTTGGGAACTACATATAAATTGTTTTCTATTGGCTTCGACAATGACGGGTAGCGCTCTGTAAAGCGCGCATAGCCATCTCTTGATTGAATTCTTGTTCGGTTGTGTCTAGCGTAATGAAAGCCTAGATGTAGCCGGAACTGGTTATTACCCGAGGCCTCTTGCAATATGTCACTATTTTTCTCAAAAATATTAACATCGCATCCCATCGCATCCAGGATCATACCCAAGTGACAGCCATACCAACCTGCGCCAATAATGGCGACCTTTGCATCCATTGTTATTCCTACTTACTAATTCAGTATTATTCGCTAAAGTAGCGTTTTATCTCGTCTAACGACTCACTAGCGCCAACAATATATCCATTACTTCCACCAAACTGAGATGCATATTTACTCTTTACATCATACGCTACTTTGTTGGAGGGATTGGAGGCAACTATAGCGCGTTCAGCACCGCTTAACGGCGCAACATCAATAATTTGTTGTGTGGTTAATGGCTCTACACTTAAGTTGACCAACTTTAAGTCATTGGCAATTACAGTACTAATGTCTTTATTCAAGCGAGATAATGGATACCACTGAAGGGTTGAAGCTGGGTTGATTGTGTCTAATATGTTCTTGTTCTTCAAATCAAACACAACGTTTTTAGTAAGATTACTCGCCACGAGGCCCTGCAAACGAATTACAAACACGTTGCTAAAAAGTGACCGTGCCAATGTTTCTGCGTGCAATCGATTTGCGCCATAAGCGTGAATGTCTGTCGATACGGGCGTATCTTCATCTGCGTCGATTGGCGGTTGATAAACATCAACCGTTGAAATAAACACAACTTTGTCGGCGCTTACTTGTTTTAAGTGCGCAAACAGATCATCTATGTGTTTTTTGTCTTCCTCTGGGTTTTGATTCGCCCACCATTTTTTCGCTTGAATAGCTGATATGTAAAGGGTTTCAAAATGCTGACCGTGAATATCTGAAATATTTTGGGTATTAAAAACCGCTGTGTTGTCGCTTAACCCTTTGAGAATATTTGAGCCCACAAAACCTGTGTAGCCAACTAATGCATCCACGTATTAAATTCCTTCATTAAAAATAAATTCGGTAGCTTGCACCACAAAATCATCAACGTTGATGGTGTAGCAAGCATCACGGCCTTGAGCTTGTGCTTCAGATGCGCCGCGGTAATAGGTGCTTTGTTTAGCATTCTGCCTAAACACAGTTCTATCGTAAAGCAAACGGTGTGGATGTGAGTCAGATAGCACTTGTGGGCTACCGTAAATAAAGCAGTCTTTGTTTTCTATCCATTTGTATTTAACCAACCCTGCACCCCAAGGGCAAAATATGCGATAAGCCTTTGAAGCTAAGTGAACACTTACCCCTAAAGGAAGATTAATACACTTAATGATAGTAACTCCAGTTTCTTGTTCAATTCTATTGGCTATATCAAGTTCGACCGATTCTAATCCGTTTAACTTTTTCAAGTCGCCAAAAGTGCTGCTATCACTTTCTTCAACCACATTCATTCCGTCGATTGCAAAAACAAAGTCATCTGATTTAGCTAGTAGCGATTTAATAAGCGCAATGTACGCATCGGCTTCATTAAGACAGGAGCGCGTGCCCGCTCGCAGCGACATTACAACAAGTTTTTTATCTCCAATTTCGTCATCTATTTGTGTGCTAAGGCTTTCGACCAATGGTGAATGAATAATGTCTTTCGTGAGTGCTGCCGTGTTGTCAGAGATATAGTCATTCGATACAAATAACGGAAGTGTGTTATTGCTTAAGCAATGAAGTATCATATCTTTGGCATCGTCAAAAATAAGGCTATCAGGTTGAGAAAAGTGTTTATCTAAGAATGAATTCTCTTTTACATAATAACTTTTACAGCCAGCAATTCTTACATTTGGTTGTTGGTATGCCAGCGGTGTAATCAAATCATGAAAGACCGAAAGGTCGTTCCATATAGCATGACCAAAATGACCCACGCCGCGATTTGACAGCATAACTTCATCAAAGCTGTTACCATCTAGAGCGGCGAACGCAGGAACTTGGGTATACTTATACGAGTGTTCAAGTTTTATATTTAAACGATTTCCCGCAACGGGAATTCCCGTCTTTTCTTTTCGTCTATCCACAAAAATGACGTATTTATCGGTTTTGGAAAATACAGCAGCAAAACCAATGCAATGTTGCATCTTAGGGCCATAGGTTAGATAAACAAAAAAAGATTCAGCCTCGAAGTAGAAAAGATTCATTCCCCGAATTGATTGACTAAAACAGGGATTACCAGTGACTGGGTCAACAAAATCTAACCCTTTCTTATCAATCACATCGTTGAAAACACTAACTAGTTCGTTAGTTTCGCCTTTGTAGTCGATGTACGGTTTGTGGTGAGGCACATCTAAACTGTTTAGGTGACTACTGACGTGTTCAGCAAAGTCATCATCTTCAGTAAAAATTGGAATAGTGCAACCACTGTCAGTAAAAGAGCACAGATTAAGTGTTTTTACGACACGCGAGATTGTTTCTTCAAGTAACTCTGCACTTTCATGTTTACCAGTGGCACGTAAGGCAAGTAAGCAGTGCAACAATGCGGTAGGGGTTTCATATTCAGTAGCGGCAATTAATAAATGAAGGTCAGCATTAATTAAGCGGCCACTCGCAATGACTTCGTTTTTTAACTCGTTGTAGCTATTGGTAACTACCAACTTCGTTAGTATTTTTCTTGCAGCAGAGTTGTGGCGTACTATGGCTTTATCGGAATGAGGTAAGCTTGTAGCTACTATTGGTGCATTCAGATAGCTAATAACTATCTGCTGCGCACCTTTAAGTTCGCTGTGAGCAATTCGAAACCCTAACCTACGCAAGCTAGGGGAGGCAGTGGGCCTAATTTTGTCTGCTTCAAAGGTAGAAATTTCTTTGCCATTTACACTTAGTGTGAGTGCTACGGAGTTACAAAGTTCATCAATGTCGATATGCCCTGATATAAAATTCTTGTTAGCATTGATAATGGCGGCTTTAACTATGTTCATTTTACTGCTGACACTTCCGTTTGGCTGAGTATTTGTGGTGATTAGAGAGGTTAAACGTTATCAACCTTATGCGAAGAGTAATATAACAAGAGAGGGTTGAAAGAGATACCGCAGTGTTTAGTAAAACAATAAAAGAGCTCACAGAATAGGAACGGGTAAAACCTTTTCTTCGCTATAAAGCATTATATGGAGGTGATAACGATGTTCTGCACGGAATTTCAGTTTTGGGGGGCGGTGAAAACGGCGAATTAGCGGAGGAGTTCGTTATCATAGAATAGTTTTCAGACTCTTTTGGGCAGAGTAAAGACAATTATTACTCACTCTGCCCATTTTTGACTATGTGTACTAATGCAGCGCAAATTCTGTCCGCCCCTCATTCCCCCCAAACACCACTACATTAGGTACCCCATCACCATCGGTATCACCAATCTGATATATGGTTGGGGCACTGTCCCAGTCGCTGCCTAAGTTAATGGTGGTTATCGTATCTCGCGTAGCGGCGTTGACTATCACGAGTTCATGGTTACCGGAGGTGGTATTCAGCCCTTGTAGTGCCACATCAGCTAGGCCATCGCCATCCATATCATCAAGTACGTGGAAGCGCACGTCACTCCAACGGTTAGGCCAAGTGATATTGCTAAGGGTATTGTTGCGGTCACTGCCATCTTTAATTTGCAGTTGATAGCGGTTGGTTTCGATGTTCAGGCCTGCTGCCGCGAGCTCAGGTGTACCGTCACCTGAAATGTCAGGAATAGTCAGTAGGGTAGGGCTGT
>CEPX01198029.1_pt1 | contig 15765 bp, 12 predicted proteins | sample 361361 | NCBI WGS metagenome assembly CEPX01 (sample SAMEA2619974, study PRJEB7988) | marine metagenome | biome: marine biome (ENVO:00000447); feature: mesopelagic zone (ENVO:00000213) & marine oxygen minimum zone (ENVO:01000065); material: "saline water (ENVO:00002010), including plankton... | reverse complement strand
TCAAATAGTAAAGATGTAAAGAAAATGGTTGAAAATGCGTATTTGGATGTAAAGGATTTTTCTTGGGGAAAAGTTAGTAAAAAATACGCAAAAATTGTTGCCGAAATCCCAAAAAATAAAAAACAGTTAAAACAATAAAGAAATTTAAAGTATTTTTTTTAATTTTAGTGAATTTAAAGCTAATAATATTGTTAATGCGATTGTTGAACCAAATAAAACTCCAGCAATTCCAAATGGGATAATTAGTATAAAACTTAAAATAATATTAATAATAGTTGCAATTAAACGGTTTCGGAAAAGAATTTTTTCTAATCTTAGAGACATTAAAGCTGTTGCGGTTACTTGATCTAAGAAAGTTATAGGGAGCAGCGGAATAAACCAAATAAATAATTCAATCGAATCAAAAAACTTTTCTCCAAAAACGGATAACACTATTTCAGTTCTAAATAAATAGAAAATTAAACTTATTCCAATAGAAAATAAGAATCCAAATAGTAAAGATTTTTTAATAATTCTTTTAAATCCCTTTTTGTCAGAAGCATTTTTAGAGGTTAAAGGAAATAATGCCTCATTGAAAGCACTCACAACTAAAGTAAACAAAATGTAAAATTTTGCTGCAACTCCATAAATCCCCAGAGAATAATCTCCCATTAATAGCTTTATCAGCAAAGGATCGGTGTATAAAAATAATATTCCTAAAAAACTCAAAGCCCCAAAAAAGAAACTTTTTTTGATTGCCCATAAACCTTTTTTAATTGGGTTAATTGAAATAATTACTTTATTTTTTTTCAAGAAAATAATTGAAAAAATAGTTGATAATAAGGAAGCAATGATATAAGCTATTCCGATCCCAATAAAACTAAACCCCAGGTATAATGCTGTTCCTGCTAAAATTAGTATAATGAAATTGTTTGCACTTAGAACAATTGATTGGGAAACGAAATCTTGTTTTGCTTTAAGGGGGGAAAACAAAAATACGATTATCGATTCTAATATAACCGAAATTATAATTGCCATCAAAATAAATAACTCTTGAAAAGAGAACTCTGAAAAAAACCCGATTAAAGTGCCTAATGCAATAACTATTATTGATAATATTATTTTTGAACTTAATCCATTAGCTATTAACAAATCGCTCTTTTCAGGATTTTTTGCTGTTTCCCTTATAACAAAAAAAGTTAATCCTAAGTCTACTATTGAAAAAAATATCCCGCCTAATACAAGCACATAAGTGTAGAAACCGAATTCTTCTACTGTTAAAATCCTAGCGATAAATATTGAAAGAAGAAAGAGAAAGCCTTTTGACAGAGAATTTGACATTAGTATTGCCAATGTATTTTTTGTCACTAAAAAATTAACCATAAATAAAAACTGAAGCAAATATTAAAAAATTCATAATTCTATGTCTGCTTTTGTCAGAAACCAGTTTTTAGTGTTCAAAATTCCTGCTTTTTTTATTTTCGGTATAAAACAGCTAACCATGAGGGGTATTTCGCTAAATGGCATTTTAATAAAACCCATTTCTCTTAACTTTGAAATAATTAAATTATCAGTAAAATAGCCCTCTAAATAAAAAACTGGTTCTTTTGAATAATAATTAACCATTGCGTTCAGTATTTCTTTATGATATCCAACGCTGATAAAATCAATTATACTGATACCAAATCTATATTTTTCAACAACAATATAACCAATAGGTCCATTTTTTTTATAGGCTATAAAAACATTATAATTATTATTAGGTTTTTCAAAAAACCTCCACTTAAAAAATTCCAGATCTCTGATAACACAAACTTTTTCGTGTTTAAATTTATTCCAAATAATATTAATGTCTTCTATTGGCTTGTTTACTTTAATTAATTTAATTTTATTACTTTGTTGGTTTTTTGGAAAAATTTTAAGAAAATTAAATATTTTCCCTTCTTCGCGTAAACCAAATTTTTTCAATACGGTTTTTCCTAATTTATTGGGAAAACCATATAAAATCAACTTTTGTTTTTCCGCTCTGTTTATTCCTTCTTTTATTATCTTTCCAAATATTCCTTTTTCTGTTTCTTCTTTTTTAGTTTTAACATCTTCTCCCTTAAGCCCTACATATTTTTTATTATTAATTTGAATAAATTGTGCTATTGATCCAGAGTGGCCAACTACCTCGTTTTTTTTATTAACAGCAATAATAGCCAATTTTTTTGCCACAACTGGTGTTAAGTACTTCCATTCCCAATATTCTCTTGAAATAATTTCAGAATCTTCGTTTAACAATTCTAATATGCTATTAGTGTATTTATCTGCAGCATCCACAATTCTAATATTTTCATTTTCCGTCAAAATTCATCACTTAAAAAACTTTTTTGTTTATTACAATTATTATGTTAAAAGAGAATAAATATGTTGATTTAGCGGTTGGGCAAAAAGCATTCATTTCAAGAGAAATCACGGAAAAAGACATTATGGATTTTGCAAAAATAAGTGGAGATATGAATCCACTTCACGTTGATAAAACTTATGCTAAAAAAGCAACGTTCAAAAATATTATCGCGCATGGAATTCTAACAGCAGCCCTAATTTCGGCTGTTCTTGGAACAAAACTCCCTGGGCCTGGTTATATTTATTTGCAGCAAGAAATCAAGTTTCTTAAACCTGTTTTTCCTGGAGACACGATTAGTGTGGAAGTTGAGATAACAAAAAAAATCAACGAAAAAAAATCTCTTGAATTAAGTTTTACTTGCACTAACCAAAGAAACCAAATTGTTCTTGGGGGAAGCAGTATTATCAAAGCTCCGCCTTCTCTGTATTAGGTGTTATTTTGAGTATAATTAAATTTGAAGAATTAAAAATTGGTCAAAAAAAATTTATCACAAAAAAAATTTCTCAAGAAAACATTTCAAATTTTACAACTCTAATCACAAAACAAGCCCCTCATTCTACTGAGGCTTCAGCTTCCTTTGTGAATGATCGTATTCCTCAAAGTTCTCTAATTGGGTCAATATTATCTGTTCTTGTTGGAAGCGAACTCCCTGGAAAAGGTTATATTTCAATTAATTATGAAATTTTTTTCCCAGAATCTAATTTAACACTTGAAGAAGGAGATATTGTTAAGGCAGAGTCAGAGATAGTTAAAAAAACAGAAGACGGTTTAGTAAAAGTAAAGTTAACTTGTTTGAATCAGAATAATGAGTTGGTTGGCTGGGGAACCTCTTTAGTAAAAAAGTTATCATTTTAATATTTCTTCATAAAGATTAAACACTGTTTTTGGAGAATGATCCTCAAACTGAATCCCATCAGTAACTGTTAAATAAGGGCTTCTCTTGGATTGAATTTCACTTATTTTCATTTCCACAATAACAAACCCCTCAACTTCCCTAATTTTTGTTCCAACCCCATTAATAGTAAAAACAAAATTATTTCCTCCAATTACACTCATACAAATTTGTCCATTGTCTAAAACATTTTGTAAAGATTCACTTTTATCATAAAAACCAAACCTAATTGTTTGCGCGTCTTTAACTCTAGTTAAACCCATGTGGGACACTCCAATTTTCCCCTTAGAATCAATTGTAGAAATAGTTGGAATACATTTCCCAGAATTAATGTAATCGATTGCTTTTTGAATTAACTCTGTTCCTAAATAATTCCCCATTAAAACAAGCCCCCATTAACATTAATCACTTCTCCGGTGATATAAGAAGCTTCATCGGAAAGCAAGAATTTAACTGCTGCTGCAACATCTTTTGGTTCCCCGATTTTTTTCATTGGAATATTATTCAAAAATTTTTGCATTACTTTCTCAGGAATTGTTTCCTGCAGTTTAGTATTAATTATCCCCGGAGCAACAGCATTAACATTTATTCCTTTTAAAGCCACTTCTTTTGCAATTGATTTTGTAAAACCAATTACTCCGGCTTTTGAAGCAGCATAATTTGTTTGTCCAATATTCCCTAACTGCCCTGATATTGATGTTAGGTTAACAATTTTTCCAAATCCTTGTGAAATCATTAAAGGCAGCACGGCTTTTGTGCAATTAAAAGTACCCTTCAGATTAACGTTAATAACCGCATCCCAATCATTTTCTTCCATTTTCAAAAATAAATTATCCCTAGTAATACCGGCATTATTAACCAAAAAATCGATTTTCCCAAATTCTTTTAGGGATTCTTTAAACATTGCTTCTACTTCTTTTGGATCCGAAACATTTGCTTTTATTGCAATTGCTTTTCTTCCTAAATTATTTATTTCCTCCACTATTTGGTTTGCTTTTTCTTCATTATTTTGATAATTAATTATTACATTACAATTTTCTTTTGCTAAAATAATCGCAATACTTTTCCCTATCCCTCCAGAAGCTCCTGTTACTAAACAAGTTTTTTCTTTAAACATTTTAATACCACTTTAACAAATTTGCTCCCCAACTTAAACCTGCGCCAAAACCAACCAGCATTACATTATCTCCTTGTTTTATTTTTCCTTTTTCTATTGCTTCGTTTAAAGCAATTGGGATTGATGCTGCAATCGTGTTCCCATATTTTTCAATGTTTGTAAAAGTTTTTTCCATTGGTAAACCAAGAATTTTCATTCCTTCTTTAATAATATTTAAGTTTGCCTGATGGAAAATAATAAAATCAAGTTCATCTTTTTTCATGTTGGCTTTTTTTAAACAATTATTAACCGCATCCGGAATTGCTTTTAAAGCAAAATCCCAGATTGCTCGCCCATCCATTTTTGCAAAAATATACAAATGAGCATTTTCTTCTCTAGAATGAGCTGTTCCAAATCCTTTTACAACTAATTTATTTGCACCTCTTCCATCAGCTCTTAAATAATTTGCTTTTAATCCAAACCCCTTCTCAACTTCTTGTAACAAAACCGCTCCTGCCCCATCAGAAAAAATTGTATAATTAGTTCTCTCACTTTCCACTCTAAACCTTGAAGGAATCTCCGCACCAACAACTAATACATTATCATAACTATTATCCGCCACAAACTTTGAAGCGGTAGCCACTCCATAATTAAAACCCGAGCAAGCATTCAAAACATCAAAAGCACCAGCATTAACTGCCCCAATTTTTTCTTGCACATAACAAGAGGTACTTGGGGTAACAGAGTCAGGAGTGCTAGTTGCTATTACAATTAAATCAACTTTTTCAGGTTTTAACTTTGCTTTTTCCAAAACCCTTTTACCAGCTTCAGCTGCTAAATCCGAGGTAGCTTCTTTATCTGCCCACCTCCGTTCCTTTATTCCCAGTTTTTCCCGAATCCAAGTGTCATTAGTGTCAACTCCCATATCCACAATGTCTTGGTTAGTAACTATTTTTTTTGGTAAAAAAGAAGCAGTATGAGTAATTCCAACATCCCGATAATTCATCCCAGAAACCTCATATTAATTATAATTTGAAAGAGTTTAAATGGTTAGGTTTAGAAATTTGCAACCCCGTATTCAGGGCAGTTGTTACAAATAGAGGAAGTTCCATTAACCATTTTTTTTCTGAATTCCGTGTATTTCTTGTTGTTCCAAATCTCTTTACCTTCCTCAAAAACATTACCTAAAAGTACGTGAGGTGCGTAACAGCAAGGACTCACATTTCCCTCAAGATTAATGTAAACCGCACTCCAAGGCCACCTGCACTTGCATTCAGTTAATTGCTCTTTTGTATATGTCCGTTCTTTTGTTAGTTCTCCGGTTGAAGGGGATACAACATCTTTAATTATCACATTATCAACCCCTAAATCCAAAAACTTTTTCTCTAATTTATCCATTTCATGTTGGTTCCTTTTCATTCTAACCGCTGTAACTACAAGTCCGGGGGAGTTTGAGTTTAATTTTTTTCTTGTTTTTATAAAATTTGAAATATTGTTAAGAACTTTTTCATAATTAGCCCCTATCCTGATGTTTTCAAATGTTTCTTTTGAATAACCATCAAACGAAATTATTAATTGGCTTAAACCACTTTCAATTACTTCAACACTTTTTTGTTCAGTTAAGAAAGTTGCATTAGTATTAAACTGCGTGTTAAGTTTTTTTTCAGTACAATAACTAACCATTTTCAATAAATCCGGGTTCATAAGTGGTTCCCCTATACCAGATAAACGAACATCTGTAATAGTAGGGAAAACCTCTAATATTTTTTTGAATTTTTCAAAACTTAAAAAACTCGGTTTGCTTAAATGCGGGAATAATTCTTCTTTACTTTCTTTTGGAAAATTCAATGGACACATTACACATTTAAGGTTGCAAGCTGTCGAGGTTTCTATTTGTATAAAATCAGGGTTACCATAAACCTTTTCCGGTAAAGAGTGTTTTTGTGTTTTAACCAGAACAGCGTTTGTTAAACCAGGCAAACCTTTTTTTGAGGTAATGTCTAGTGCTCTATCAAAATTTTCTCGTAATTTTATTAACATTAAAATCCCTTGTTTGCACCCACGTCAAAAGCACTTAAACTTGATTCCACTCTTTTAGGAATTAATTCAATTATTGATTCTCTCAAATTTTTTTCTGAAACAGGAAAATCATTTAACTTACTAACCGCTCCAAGAAAAAAAATGTTCTTATCCTGTAACTCAACAACTTGTTTGGTTAAATTTTCAAAATCAAGTTCCACAATATTTTTTCCGGTTATTTGAGTAGAAACTCCATCAAGGTTCGGGGCTTCTTCCTCAGAAATTAATAAGGAATTGTTTTCAACAGAATTTTTTTCAATAATCATTGTTCCCTGATTCATTAACATTTCTCCGTGTCTGAGTGCTTCAAAAGAATTCAAAGCAATCATTAAAGAAGCGCCTCCTTTTGGAATAACCGGACTTAATTTAGAACCAATTCTTATATGGCAGGAAGTACTGTCAAATCTTTTTGCGTGCCCTCTATATTCCGCCATGGTTGCTTCTAAACCCTCTTTCAAAGCAGCATTCAAAATAATTTTCCCAAGAGTAATTATTCCTTGCCCCCCAATCCCACAAACAATAATATCCATTCACTTAACCTCTCCTGGGTCTTTTTCCTCTTTTCGATCCTCTCCCTTTTGATCCTGTTCCTGATCTTTTTCTGTATTCATCTATTGACTGGGCTCTTGTTTTTACTCCTTTTCCCTTTCCTTTTTTTAAAATTTTTATAATCTCTGGAGATTGTCGTATTACTGAGTGTTGTTTTACTTGTTCGTTTGAAATAATTAAATCCACGATCATTCTAGTGGAAACATCGGTTCTTCCTAATCTCTTATTTTTTTCAGTTGCAATCCTTGATGCGCTTCGTTTAATATCTGATAGAACTTGTGCTATTGTTGTAGTGTGTGAAAGAATATTAATGATTTCTTGAATCTCAGTGCTTGTTAATGCTACTTTTTTTCTGTCCAAATTATTTCAACTCCCTGATTGTTCCGGGAGCAGCTAGTTGTGCACAGATCCCGCATCCAATGCATTTTTCTAAATCAATTCTTTGGCCAATTTTATTAGTTTTAATTGCAGGACAACCTAATTCTTTTTTTGTTTCTCCGATAATTTCAAATTGTTTATTAAAATCAGTTTTGCTTTTCAAAGCACAAGGAGCTTTAAAAATAATTACTGCCGGCCCATTATATTTTGTTGCATCTTTTATGGCAATTTCACTTTCACTTAAATCATAAGGATTAACCTGCTTGAAAAACTGTACGCCACTAGCTTTCACTATTTCCATTAAATTAACTCTCTCAGATTCTTCTTCCAAAGCATTTTTTCCGGTTCCGGGATGAGGCTGGCCTCCAGTCATTGCGGTAACAGAATTATCAAGAACACAAATAGTAATGTTCGAATTATTAACCACAGAATTCATTAAACCCTGTACTCCTGAATGTAAAAAAGTCGAATCTCCTATTACTGCTACAATGTTTCCCTTGTAACCTGCTTTTGCAAAACCAGAAGCCATTGGAATTGAAGCTCCCATGTTCATACAGGTATCCAAAGCACTAATCGGGGGATGTGCGGCTAAATTATAACAGCCTCTGTCTCCAATAACAACAAATTCATTTTCAAGTTCCTGCATAGCATTTTTCAGTGCTCCGTAAAAACCAATATGGGAACAACCAGAACAAAGTGCAGGAACTCTTTTTGGAATCTCCTCTGGTTTAATTTCCTCATAGTTTAGTTCCAAAACACCTGCAATTGCTTTTTCTGTTAATTCAACATTCAATTCTGATTCTCTCGGAACATGTTTTGTTGTTGTTCCAAAAATATGCCCGGAAAAATGTGTTTTTGAAGCAATTTCCCGAACCTTCCATTCCATAATTGGTTCAAGTTCCTCTATTACTAAAACTTTTTTTGAATTGCTAAAAATTTCTTTGATTAATTTTGTCGGTATTGGATTAGTACTGGTTATTTTCAACACACTTGCTTTAACTCCTAGCCTTTCTAGTGCTTCTGTTGCGTAATTAAAAGAAATCCCGCTTGTAATAATCCCTAGTTCACTATCCACAATTTTTAGTTCATTAAACAGAAATCCATCAAACTCTTTTTCAATCAATTCAAGCTTTTCATTGTGTTTTTTGTGCAGGACTTTAACGTTTTTTGGTATACACACAAATCTTGATGGTTCTTTTGTAAAAAATGCCTCGCTATTCCTTTTTTTTATTTCCCCCAACTCAACCACAAAGCTGGTTTGAGCAATTTTTTGAGTGATCCTAATCTGTACAGGAACTTTAAATTTCTCACTAAACTCAAAAGCAAATTTAGTCATTTCCTTGGCTTCCTGTCCATTAGTGGGTTCTAAACAAGGAATTTTAGCCATTATTGAGTGCAATCTAGAATCAACTGCGTGCTGAGATGACATTGGCTCTGGATCATCAGCAACAATTAAAACCAAACCAGCATTAACTCCAGTATAAGCAACAACGTTCAAAAAATCCATTATAGTGTTTGCACCAAGATTTTTCATTGCACACAAAGCTCTTTTATTAGCAAAACTCGCTCCTGCAGCTAATTCAAAAGCAACAACCTCATTCACTGACCATTCCGCATAAACCCCTGTTTTTTTCGCAGAACCAGCTATTGAAGCCAAAATTTCTGTACAAGGAGATCCTGGATAAGATGTAGCCACACTAATTCCAGCTTCTAAAGCCCCCCGAGAAATAGCTTCGTTGCCACTTAAAATAGCTTTTCCATTTTTCTGCAATAAATCCATTTTTAACCACAAATCAATATCTTGTAATTGTTTATAACAATAATGTACATTTTTCTTTCAAATGCAACAAAAAATTCCTGCAATTTTAATAATTCTGGCAATTAGTTTTGTTCTAATAGAATTGCCCCATTTAGAAATTGGATTGCCTTTGCACAGTGATTCTTATGACAATATTGCTGCTGCTCAAGAAACAATTAGCCAAGGAACAATATTCATCGGAGATCCATATGCCCCTCCAAAAGAAAAATCAATTTATTTTAATGAAAATCCGGGTTACGATCTAGAAACAGGTTATGTAGTATTGCTTTTATTGCTTTCTTTTTTCCCTTTTATCTCTCTCACAAGTTTGCCTCTTTTTTTCCCGTGGCTTGTTTCAATTTTAGTATTTCTCTCGACATTTATCTTATTAAGAAAATTATGTAGACAGGATTTTACTGCTTTTTTCAGTTCTCTCTTCATTTTTTTCCTTCCTTCAACTCAACAAATGTTAGGGCCGCTATTTTTAGTTGCCTCCTCATTTGGTCTAATACTCGTGCCTCTGCTACTTTTATTGGGTTTTAATTTTTTAACTCAAAGAACTCATGCTAAAGAATTAGCCTTATTGTTAATTTTCACTGCGTTTATTTACCCCCCGTCAGTAGTAATTTCCCTTATTGCATTATTTTTCTTCACAATTGCTTCAAAAACTAATTTTGATCAAAACAAGCCTTTAGTGCGAGTATTTGCGGTTTTATCAATTTTAATTCTTGTTATGTATATGGTCTGGGGGACTATGATTGCCGGAATTGATCCAATTCAGAACATTTTGTCCTATGGTTTTGCCGCAATCCTTGCCGGAGTCGATTTTTCCATTAACACTTTGTTACTGAGGCAAGTGACATTGGAAAATATTCCTTTTTTTCATGAATATTTAGGTTTGCCATTATTTATTCTTTCAATAGTTGCACTATTTTATTTTATTTTTCGTGAATTTAAGGAAAAAAACAACGATCAAAATCTAATTTTTCTTTCAGCAATTGTTCTTTCAATCCTCACTTTTTTAAGTTTCGAAATAGGCCGTGGCATTATTGTTCCGACTGAAAGACTTGTTTTATTTGCTGCTTATTTTTTGCTTTTAACCCTTGGAATTTTTGTTTCGGAATTAATTATTTTTGTGAAAAATTATTTTTCGGAAAAAAATTTGTTAAATAAAATATTTAGCCAAAATTTTTTCTTGTTTTTTACTTTGCTTTTAACAATCATAATTATTTTTTCGAATCCAATCCAGACAAAGGATTTACAATTAAATATTCAACCTAATGAGTTCGATTCTCTTGAATGGATAGAAAATAACACTGCTCAAAACAGCCTTATTTTGGCTCCTCCATCCCTTTCAAAAGCAATAAAGGTTTTCACTAATCGGGATGTTACCTGCACTGTTTTCACTCGTTTTGGTTGTAATAAAAATTTAAATTTGCTTGTTTCTTCTTTTTTCTTTGCTAGTTGTGAAGAAAAAGAGAAAATAATTGATGATTATTTTAGTGCGGATTATGTTTTTCTCCAAAAAAAACTCCAACTTCCTAGTAGAATTTTGGAATTTTCCGAGCAGAACTGCGATTTTTTGAATAAAAAATTCGAAGGGAAAAACACAATAATATATAAAATAGAAAGTCGTTAATTAAAGAGAAATTTCACTATATACTATAAATGTATATACAATAATTATAAAAAATTTTGTAAAAAATTTTTTTTTGTTTCAGGAAAGGGGCATTGGTTTAATGATAAACAATAGATTTGTCACGATTTTATTAGCACTAATTTTTTCAAGCATAGTTATCTCTGTGTTTGCTTTTCCAATTGGAAATGGTTCTGAAATCCAAAATAATTATGACGAAATAGAAATTTTTAACTTAAAAAGTGCAGAACCAGAAGAAAAACCTTTTTACCTAGAATTTTTGGAGGAAAATTATCCGCAAAATTTTGACGAACCAGAGGACACAATTTTTTTCCCTTCTTTAACCGGAGAACAAGCTGAACAATCAGGAATTGTTGCAGAATTTTCAGGTTATGCAGGTTATGCTCCAACATGGACCTCAATGACTCTTAGTGTTTCATGCGCAAGCAGTGGACAGATTATAATTGCTACTGCTAATGGTGAGGCGGATGGCGAGAGTGATACATTAAGGATAGACTGTACTGATGACGGTAGCACTCCAACCACCAGTAATAATGGTTTTTGTTCTACAACCGGGGATTCCTCTCCTTATGCCCTATCATGTAATGGTGTCGGAGATCCCGGAGATGCTCTTGAAACTGTTAAGTGCAGAATGCATGACGGATCTAATTACAGTGATGTAAAAAGTGACACCTATACTGCAGACAACACCGCTCCAACCGGAACAGTTCTGGGCTTTGGAACAATAGCAACAACATCGATTGTTGTAACCGCTTCAGGAGCCAGTGATGCCGGTTGTTCAAATGTGCATGAGATTTCTCCTTATTACATTGACAGAACAGCTCCAACCGCAGCTAATTCTGGCTGGGGGTTAGGATCTTGGACTAATAATAGTCCTGCTTTGAGTAAAAACACACAATACACTTACAGGGCCAGAGTACGAGACGGAATACTTAATACTAGTGGTTATACTTCAACCCAAAGCAAATATACTCTTGCAGAGGCTCCTGCCTCCGCACCTATTGTTGATAATCCGTCAGGTTCCTCATTAGATGTTAATCCTAGCAGTGGTATTGGTAATCCTTCATCTACTCTTTATGCAATTGATTGCACCGGAGCTAATTGCCCTGCCAATGGCTGGATTAAAACTGATGGTACTTTTACATCTTCAGCTCAATGGCAGACTGATTCTACATGGGGAACAATACCTGTAATTGAGTTAGATGCTGGTACAGAATATTGTTTCCAGTCTAAAGCAAAAAATGGGGACAATGTAGAAACTAGTTTGAGTGGCTCTGCTTGTGGTACAACTTCTACTGCACCAGATGCGCCGACCATTGCTGTTGATTATAATTTTACTTATCCTTTGAACGCTGAGTTAGGTGCGGTGGATGTTAGGTGGAGCAATGTTGCTAGTGAAACTGGTTACAAATTATACCGGAGCACTGATAACTCTAGTTATTCGCTAATAAATTCCCCTGCTGCTAATGTAACCTATTACTCAGACGTTGATTTGCCTAATAACACAACTTATTGGTATAAGATCAAATCAACCAATGGTGCCGGAGATAGTGGCGATTCGAATATTGACACTGTTGTAATTCCGGATAGGAACAGTCCAATAAACCCAACTTTAACTTTGACTCCGCAGAATAATTCCAATAACAGGATTGACGCCAGCTGGACTGATAATGGGGATTATTCAAGTGAATGGCCATATGCAACACAAATTGATCCAAGTAATCTTAAAGGCTATTGGAGGTTTGAGGAAAACACAGGAACAAACACACTTGATTTGAGTGGAAATGGAAATGACGGAACAATTTCCGGAGCTGATTGGAACAGCTCAGGCAAAAGAGGAAATGGACTTAACTTTAATGATGCGGCGGGTAATGAATATGTTTCTACCGGGATAACTTCACATCCGACGAGTTTTACAGTCTCGGCTTGGGCAATGATAGATAATACTGCTAATGATTATGAAACAATATTCAGCAAGTTCACTTCAGGACCATTCAATGGATTCTTCCTGAGAAAATATGGTTCGACTCTTTCTGCTTATGTTTACAATGCTGGTACAGGATACGGTTCCTCAAGTACATTCACTGTTGGAAAGTGGACTCATTGGACCATGAGCTTTGACGGCACCACAATAAGATTATACAAGAATGGTGAACTTGTTGACAATGATCCGGGTACTATGGGAAGTAACGCTACCGCAATGCTCATTGGCGGAAATTATGCGGGAACTGAAACATTTGACGGCCAAATAGACGAAGTCCAGTATCACACATCAGCCCTAACTCCTGAACAAGTTAGAGCAAAGTACATGCATGATTCTTTAGTGGGGTATTGGGGATTTGAGGGAGGCAGTTTATTAGATAGTTCAAGTGAGATTAATGCCGGATCTGCTGTTGGAGGAATTAATTGCAGTGGCGACCCTGGAATAATGGGGGATGGCTGCACATTTGGAGGCAGTGGGGAATATGTTGATATTATTGCTGTTGATAATCAGGTAGATTCATATCAAGGAACTATTTCTGCTTGGGCTTATCCAACATCAACAGCATCAAATCGTTATATAATCGCGGGCATAGGAACAGGCACTAACAGATACTACGTTCAATGGAATAACGATGACCTTAGAGTTTTTAGGGGAAACCCAGGAGTTGCAATTAACCTTGATCTAGCTACTACATTAAACCAGTGGTATCACATAGTGATGACTTGGGAGTATGATGGCACTACCCAAACAATCAAAGGTTACCTTGATGGAGATTACAAGGGTTCTAACACGTTTACTGGTGGTGCAGGTACTGGAGGGTCATTTAGAATTGGCAGATGGTCCACAGACCAAGAATTTCCCGGGCACATTGATGAAGTAATGTTCTATGATACCCCGCTTTCATATGCTGATATAAACAAACTTTACCAAGCGGGAAAAAGAAAATTCAGTTTAAGCAGGAGTTCAACTTTAGGAGGGCCTTATATTCCGGTTAATGGTGCTTTTGAAACAATTGACTCTGTTTTGCCAAGTGGCTGGACTGTAACTGACACAAGTACAGGAAGTATAGTTGCGGGTGACAGTTTAGATGTAATTGGTTCAGGTTCCTGGAGAACAACGGCATTTACTTATGACACTACTTTAGCTAGGAATGTTGGAGTTACTTATGAAGGGGACTATAATGCTGATGTTTTGAGAGACACTATGATTGGTTTTAAGGATAATAGTGGATCTGTCTCTTACTCTAATGGAGTACATAACATTCGTTTCCATTCTAATGGAAATATTCATATTTATGAGGATTACAGAAACAGAGGCGTAGTAAGTACATGGGCTGCCGGCAACACATACCATTGGAAAATAATTTTGAAACAAACAGGAGCACTTTATTATGTAGATAATGTTTTAATTTATGATTCCTATTACAGTACGGAGAGTAACCTGAAACCGTATTTCACACAACGCACCGCCGGTCTTGCAAGCTATGATAATTTGAAAATAACCGTTCCAACAATAAGCCTCTCTCTCCAAGACACCGGCGCAACTGATAATGCTACTCCTGCAACAATGAGTGCACCAACAGTTACTTCTTCAACAATAAACTCTTGTACAATGAGCTACTCTGCGCCGTCAGATAATGGTACAACATACTATTACACTTTGGATTCGGTTGATGATTTTAGAAATGCAAGCAATTTAGGTGCTGATAAATATGCTAGCGGAATACTAGTTGATGCTGGATTTGAAAATGCCTGCACTGGTGATGGTTGTGGTGGCTGGACAGGCAACCCAGACACCGGTTGGAATGACGGGTGGGCAGGAACTAAAACAATTGACACTACTGTTTCCCACACAGGAAACAACAGCTGGAAAGTAGCAGGTGCTGGTTTTGATGCAGGAGAAACACCAGGTTCTGTTAACACTGGAGGCCCTTATCAGGATTTCACTTTAGCTAACACAACTTTCCTAATTGGAGGTTGGTTTAAAACTGATACCGCTGCTACTGCATCAACTAACTTCCGAATGTGTGATGGTACAGAAGTTGAACAAACATTTACTGCATCAGATGGCTGGGTTAATTTTGAGGGAACCTGTACGGATTCTGCTGGTGCTCTTGCTTCCAAAATCCACTTTTTTGCTGGTTCTCCGTCTTCAGCATCTTCAAGTGTCTGGATGGATGATTTGTACATTAAAGAAATAAAATCAGCAACTGTTACTACTGGTTTAGCTGCTACGCCTTACACTATTACCGGCACCGGAGGAGGAAGCGATGCGGCTTCTCCTTACACTGCAGGCAGCTTAACCGCTAACACTTCCTACACTTATTCGGTTAAAGCAACAGATGTTGCTGGTAACATTGGAACTGATTCCAGCAATGACACGTGTATTACTTTGCCTGCAACTCCAAGCATTAGTACTATTGCCGGAAGTTCGTGTGGTTCAACAATAACAGACAAAACCCCAACTATTGCAGGATCTGCAATCGGTGGGTCAGCTGCGCATACTCATAGTGACTGGGCTATTTGTGATACTGATGCTGCTCCAACAGGAGAACCAAATACTTGTCCTGGCGGAACAACTGATTCTTCTGCAAATGATACTAGTAATAAAACCAGTTGGACTCCAGGAAGTGATGTTGCTGTCGGAACTTATTATGTTTTTACAAAATACAATAACTCTGCTAGTGGTTCCGGAGGAGATTCAGCTTACAGTGCTAGTTGTTCATTTACAATTGAAGCTGATACATCACCAACTTTAACAGTTGATTATAATTCCACTTATGCTTTGAATTCGGAGTGGGGTGCAAGTATTTTGAGTTGGAGTAATCTTACTGGAGAGTCTGCTTACAAAATATTCAGAAGCACTGATAATTCTACTTTTGATACAATTGAGAATGCATTAGCTGCTGATACAACCTCTTACAATGACCTTGATTTGAGTGATAACACAACTTATTATTACAAA
>CEPX01086101.1_pt1 | contig 15787 bp, 16 predicted proteins | sample 361361 | NCBI WGS metagenome assembly CEPX01 (sample SAMEA2619974, study PRJEB7988) | marine metagenome | biome: marine biome (ENVO:00000447); feature: mesopelagic zone (ENVO:00000213) & marine oxygen minimum zone (ENVO:01000065); material: "saline water (ENVO:00002010), including plankton... | reverse complement strand
GTCCAATTTTGATTTAGCGCAATATCTCGGCAAAGTTTGCCGAGAGGTTGCTTCAACAAAAGGGGAGGCATAGGCCTCCCCCCAAACCAGACAGGAAGGAACTAAACAAATGACACGGAGAACAATGTTAAAGGTGTTGGGGGCAACCACACTCTCCACACTCCCCCCCCTCTGCCTGGAGGCTAAACCGGGCAAGGACTACCAAGTTAAGTGTGGCAAAGAGGTTGCCAAGCAGTTAAGGGAGTGGGACGGGTACACGGTCAACGGGCAGGGTGTGGAGTTGGACGTGGACGAGGTGGACAACCTTTACCACTTGGCAGAAGCCCGGGGGTGGTGGAACAGTTACGAGCAACGCCCCCATGGCGGACATTGGCAAGCAGCAAACCAAACCCCGGAGGCCCGGGAACAGTACAAGGCATTGAGCCAGGAACTAGACGAGTTGCAGTTGTTCATTGCCTTCCAAAAGAAGGGAAACCCATGAACGAACAAGCTACAACAACGTGCTTCAATTTGGCCGGCTTTTTCCATGAGGGAATGCCGGCGGCAATTAACGAGTTCCTTGGAGTTGAGGCAATCGGGAGGGAGGTGGTTATTACCATCCAAAACAACGAAGGGACACGGGTGGCGGACTTGGTGTTTACCAACGTGGAGGCCAAAAGGCCGGACCCCATTATAATAGACGGGGGCATGGTGGAGTGGGGTGTGTCAGGCGCGGCAAAGGGCAACCTCAAGGACGGACTTACAACCGAGGCCAACCCCAAACCCAAGCACCTGTCCCAACTAAAACCGGGTTGGCCAAAACTGGGCAAACTCACCGGGCCTGATACCGACAATGTTATTGCCGGCTTTTATTGCATGACCACGGAATTTAAAATTGGACAACTGGAAGCCTTTACTGCCCTCCTGGAACACCATGCCGAAATGGCGGCAAAATACTTTGGCTTTAATGTTGCCAAGAAGGTTTTTAAAAAGATGTTGGCCAAGGCACTGGACAGGGCGGGGGATGAGGTTGACCGGCAGAAGGAGGAGAACAAACTTAACTAACGTGGCTAAAAAACCAATCAAGTGTCCCAAGTGTGGTGCCAAGTTGAACCTTGGCAGTCTCATGGGGAGCAGGACAAGCGAGGCCAAAAAAGCATCCTCCCAGGCTAACGCAAGTAAACCTCCCAAACCGGGGGCACGTCCAAGGGGCAGACCTCGCAAGGTGGATATTTGAAACACACCGTTCCGCCCCTACAATCGCCACTAAATGGCGGCGACTGTACCGACAATAGAACCTTATGAGTTAATTGCCGGGGACACCCTCAAGTTTAACAAGACCGTGGTGGATTACACCCCGGGCGATGGGTGGTCCCTGGATTATTCCTTTAGAAGTGACACCGGCACGGGGTTTGACATTGCCGCCACCGGCAACTCCTCCGCCGGTTATTTTGAAGTCAACGTTACGGCGGCGACTACCACCAATTATACTGCCGGTACATACGCTTGGCAAGCCTACTCCTCCAAGTCCTCGGAGCGATTCCTGGTTGACTCGGGCAAGTTGGTTATCAAGGCCAACCTCAATGCCCTAGCCACTTCCGCCACCACCGAGCAACGGACCCACGCAAGGGTTATGGTCGAGACCATCCGGGGCATCCTGGAGGGACGGGCCTCCTCGGACATGGAGAGTTACAACATTGGTGGACGGTCGATTAATAAAATTCCGATTCAGGAATTGGCGGACCTCCTGCAACGCTACGAGGACAAGTTAAAACTGGAGGAGGCCAAGCGGCAGACGGAGAACAAGCACGGCACCGGGAGACTCGTAAAAGCAAGGTTTTGAACATGGGTTTAGTTGATAAATTAGCCAAGCGGTTTGGGTTCGTTCGGCATAAAAAGAGGAGTTACAACGGGGCAAACGTTTCCCGGCTAACCAGTGATTGGTTAAGCCCAACGACCACGGCAGACGAGGAAATTAGGGGCAACCTAAAGAGGCTCCGGGGACGGTGCCGGGAACTGGAGCGCAACAACGATTATGTCCGCCGCTACCTGGACGGTCTGGAGAACAATGTACTCGGTGCCCATGGGATTGGTTTGCAGATGAAAATAATGGACCAACCAGGCAAACCGGACCGGACTGCCAACTCTGCAATCGAGCAGGCTTGGAACACCTGGGGCAAGGCTGCCAACTGCACCCCCACCGGCAAAATGACGTGGCGGGACTTGCAACGGTTGACCCTTCGCAGTTGTGCCCGGGACGGGGACGTGTTGGTCCGTATGGTTCGGGGTTATAACAACCCGTTTGGTTTTGCCTTGCAGATTATTGAGGCGGACCGTTTGGACTCGGAATATAACCAGACCCTTCCCGGCGGCAACGAGGTGAGGATGGGGGTGGAGTCGGACCAGTACGGCAAACCGGTTGCCTACCACATCCTGGAAACCCACCCGGGGGACACCTACTCCTCAAGCTACGGTAAAAGGCAACGCATCCCGGCCAACGAGATTTTGCACATATTCAACCAGGAGAGAATTAGCCAAACCCGTGGAGTCCCCTGGATGGTCTCGGCAATGACAAGGTTACAACAGTTGTCTGGCTACGAGGAGGCAGAGGTTGTGGCGGCCCGAGTTTCAAGTTGTAAGATGGGGTGGTTGCTCAAGGAAAACTCCGAGGGATACACCGGGGAGGAGGACCCGGCGGACCTCAACGTGTTAATGGAAGCCGAACCTGGAACCATCGAAGAATTGCCCAGCGGCATGAAGTTCCAGGAGTGGAACCCGTCCCACCCAACGACAGCTTACAAGGATTTTGTCAAGACCTGTCTCCGTGGCATCTCCGCCGGCCTGGGTGTGTCTTACAATATGTTGGCAAATGACCTGGAGGGTGTGAATTATTCAAGCATCCGGGCAGGGGTGTTGGAGGAGAGGGAACACTTCAAAAAGGTCCAACAATGGTTCACGGACACACTTGTTGGCCCGGTTTTTGAGTCATGGCTGGAGTCAAGCATATTGGCAAACCAATTCCCATTTAACATAAATCGGTTTGACAAGATGAATTCCCCGCAATGGAAACCACGCCGGTGGGCATGGGTTGACCCGTTAAAGGATATCCAGGCCAATATTACTGCCGTGGAGAACGGGCTTAAATCCCGGCGAGCCATTGTTGCCGAGAGCGGCGGGGACGTGGAGGACGTGTTTGACCAAATTGCAATGGACCAACAATTGGCCGAGGAGAAGGGTTTGTTATTTGGCGACGATTTGAAACAGCAACCGGAACCCGTACCCTTGCAATCAGATGAGTGAAGTAAAAGAAGAGCGGCACATTGTTGATGTCCAGGAGGACGCCACCACCTTGACCATCACCATGGAGAAGAACCCCCCGGAACCCGAGGAGGAAACCACCCCCGAGGTTGATGAGGCCGGGGAGGCAGAGGAAGCCGAGGAGGAGGAGCCGGCCCGGGGCAATGCCGAGGTTTTGTCACATCGTTCCATCCAGGCGGAGGCCCGTGCCTTGGAGCAGGACAACCTAGTGGAGTTGGCCTTTAGTTCCGAGCTACCCGTTGAGCGGGATGGTTACATGGAAGTCCTCGACCATTCCGAGGGCAGTGCAGATTTAACCCGTCTAAACAACGGGGCACCACTTTTATTAAACCACAAAACCGATGACCAGATTGGTGTGGTTGAATCAGCCCGAATAGATAAGGACAAGGTGGGACGCGCCGTGGTGCGTTTCTCCAAGTCTGAAAGGGCGCAGGAAATTTACCGGGACGTGAAAGACGGGATTCGTCGGTTAACGAGTATCGGCTATCATGTCCTCAAGACGGTAAGGGAACGGGCGGAGGAGGGTTTGGATACTCTCCGTGTCACTCGGTTCCTTCCGCTAGAGCTATCCGTTGTGCCGGTGCCAGCGGACCCCTCGGTTGGAGTTGGCCGTGGTGTAGCTGTAGAACAACCACAACAAAAGGAAAAAATTATTATGTCTGAAGTAGTCCAAGAGAGAGAGACTCCTAACGTTGAGGTTATCGCGGAGAACACCCGCAATGCCGAGTTGAAACGTTCCAAGGAGTTAACGGGCCTGGGTGCCCGTTACAACTGCATGGATGATGCGTATAACGCAATCCAGGACGGCAAGACTGCTGGGGAGTTTTCCCGGTGGATACTTGACAACCATTTGAAGAACGAACCCACCAAGCAGGACACGGGTGAAATCGGCTTGACCGATAAGGAGGCCAAGGACTTCTCCCTGTTGCGTGCTGTTAGGTCCTATTGCGAAACGGGCCGGGTGAGTGGTTTCGAGGGTGAAGTTAGCGAAGCGGCAGCCAAGCGTTATGGGCGGCCAAATCCTGGCCTGATTATTCCCACCGATGTGCTGGCTAAATCAAGTTTTGCCAAGCGCGATGTTTCCACCGCTGTTGGTGGGGCCGGCGCGGTAGCAACGGACCTGCTCGGAACCAACTTCATTGATGCCTTGCGGAATAAATCCGTTGTCCAGCAAACCGGTGCCACCGTGCTTAACGGCTTGGTTGGTGACGTGGCGATTCCAAGACTCGCCACAAACGCAACCGGCTATTGGCTAACGGACGAGACCACTGCCATAACCGAGTCCCAAGCGACATTTGACCAGGTGACACTCTCACCCAAGTCGCTCGGCACTTACAGCGAGGTTAGCAAGCAGTTGTTGGCCCAAGGTTCAATGGACGTGGAGGGTTTAATCCGTGACGACATGGTGAAAGTCCTGGCGATTGCCGAGGACCTAGCTGCCATTTCAGGCACGGGGACAGAACAACCCACGGGCATTACCGGCCAGACCAACGTTGCCGATGTTGCAGCAACAGCATCCCCTTACACGGACGTTGTGAACATGGAAAAAGAGGTTGCGGTTGATAATGCGTTGAGCGGGTCCCTCTCCTATATTGCAGGGGCGGGAGTCATTGCGAAGATGAAAGTTACCGAGATTGCCACCAACACGGCACGGTTCATCTACGAGAATGGAATGGTTAACGGTTATCCCATGCACTTGAGCAACCAGGTACCGGCCCCATCAACTGCCACGGTTATCTTTGGCAATTGGTCGGACCTCCTGATTGGTCACTGGCAAGGGGTGGACATAACCATAGACCCCTATTCAAAGGCGGAATATCGGCTAGTTAAACTGGTCGTTGCAATTTGGGCGGACATTGCCGTTAGACACGGGCAGTCGTTCTCCAAGTGTGATGATTATGTGATAGCATAAGGGTTATATAGTTAGTGCATGGGGGGAGGGGGTTAGCCTCCTCTCCCCTTTTTACTTTAAAACGGTGGATGGTTTTAACTCGGGTCCATGACGGATACATTACAAATGTGTTGGCAGATTCCAACACCCAACTCGGTGCGTTTACCGATGTCAAAACTAACTCCCTGCTGGTTGTCGGTAAGACTGCTGCCGGGGATAATGCTGATGAGGTTTATTTAAGGAGAGTTGGAGGGGTTGTAAAAATACCGGTGCAACCCGGCGAGGTGTTAAACCTGGACCGTCCAACCAATCTGGGACAATTTTATTTAGGGCAATGGGAGATAACAAACAAGACGGCAAACGATGGTTGCGGTTATTTAGCCATTGCGTTTATCACAATAGACACGGCACTGGGATTACTCATGTTAGCTGATTTTGCATCTATTTTGGCGGAATGGCCAACCACATTTACCTTTGGTGGTTCCACGTTTTCCGGGTACTTGGGCGAAGTTTCCGAGGAGTCCACCCTGGAGGTGGGGGGCATTGTCCCGGACTACGATGCCGAGTTGTTTTGTAAATCGGCGGACTTCTCCACCCCACTGGATGTGGGGGACACCATCACGGTTGCCACCTCTTATGATTCCCTCCTGGTGGGCAATAAGTACCGGATACACACCCGGGGGTTGAGTGACGGCAGCATTGCCAATTATGGTTTAAAGAGTTTAAATGAGTAGTCCTTATAATAACGTTGATGCCAAGCTGGAGTTAGCGGTTAAGGAGGTAATAGAGGAGTCCAGTTTTTGGTCCACTTACTCCACCGACTACGACGCCTTGACCGGCATAAACGATGGGGCCTATGAGCAAAACGGCATTGTCTGTTTTGCCGAGAGTGCCGAGGAGAGGTTGGTGGGGACGGGGTTGTGGTCTGTTCGCATGGTGGTAGAGATTAGGAGCAACGTGGACGCCACAAGTTCCGCCGCCACACACCGGACACTCCTGGCCAACATCCGGGACCTGTTCATGGATGACGGGATAACCACCACCCTGGATGCAACGGACCAGACGATTAGAACAAGCGGGGTGTTCGGGTACCGATTCACCCAGGGAGTGGAGGACCGGTTTCTGGTTGGGGCAGTGAGTTTCGACGTTGTTGCAAGTGCCTTCTAAATTCTCCATTGATGACGGGGCATTTTATATGTCCGTGGACAAACTGGTTGAGGAGACCGGTTTGGCAACCAAGGAGATTTTAAGGTTAACCGGGCGGCACCTGGTGGAGACTGCCCTAAAGGTTACGCCCCCACACTCGGGCAACATGACCATGGCCCACTCCGAGAAGGGCAACCAACAAAAGGCCAAGGGACTCCAGAACATACGGACCGACATCCAAAGGGTGGTGGGGGTTCTCAAGGAGTTAAAACTCTACCAGGACCCCAAGATAAAAAAACTGGTTAGCAAGGGGGAGTTGCGGGTGTTATCCCGCATTATCGGGGTGACGGTTGCCAAGACCATCCCCGGGGGTTTCCATGAGAGATTTAGGAACAAGCGGGGACGCATCAACAAGACCACCGGCAAGCAGTTGTTTGTTATAAACAAGACCGAGCGCAACAAGTATGTAAGCAAAACGGCAGCGCGGCTGGGCCGGTACAAGGCAGGGTGGAACAAGGCAGCCAGACGTTTAAAAGCCAGAGGAAACAAGGGTTGGCCGGCCTGGGTGAAAAGGCATTCCGGGCGGGGTTATATCAAGGACAAGTCCAGTGGGTTTAATTTCCCCAGGCAGGAAATAACCATTGCCAACCTTATGGACTATGCCAGTGGCAGGGGGGCAACCACCAGGTGGATGAAGTATGCCCTGGACCAATCCACGGACCTAATGAACCGTTATTTTGAGAAACGTTTAAAGTACCGAATGGAGAAGGCTTTTAACAAATCCGGGCGCAAAATTTGAAACGCCCCCGATAAGTCTTACACTATCTGAATGGCGACCTTTAATGGTAAATATGTGGTCTGGGGTGTTAACGGAATAACTGCCACCGGTTTTGACGGTTCGGAACCTTGGACGGCTGCCAAGGGTGAGGTTCAGAGTGTTTCGGTATCCAATAACTCCGATGTTGCAGAGGTAAAGAACGGCAACGGGGAGGTGTCCTTGTTGGTGTTCAGTAACCAGAACCGGGAAACATCCATCGAGGTGGTGCCCAGTTCAATAACCCTCGACACGGTGCAGGGAGATATCGAGAAGTTACTGCCGCCATCGGGCACCCTTATTACCCTGGTGGAGAGTGACACAGACCTAACAACCCTGGACGGGGACACCGACACGGTTAAAGAAACTGGCGGAGCCGGGGTGTGGTCTTACATGAGTGGGGAGCTATCACGTTCCAACGATGCCGAGACCCGTATCAGCATGGTGCTTAAACAGTATGCCGGGTGCGACCTGGACGCCACCTTGACCTAATAATGTGCAGTCTTTCCATGACACGATTGTCCCGGACACTTATGAGGTTCTCGGCATAAGGCTCCGCCCCTTTAGCTTGGGGCATTACATCCTACTGGAAAAGAACGCTTGCGCGTTGCTCCTGGGTGGTTCCGCCACCGTCCTAGACTTTGCCGTTGCTGTTGTCGTTTGCTCCTCAACTTTTGAGGAGTTCATGGAAGCCCAGGCATCCGGGCAAGTCGAGAAGCACTCCAAGAAACTAGCCAAGGTTTGCCGGGAGATTGACCTGGAAAAGGAGTCCCAGTTTATGCGGGATTATCTGGAGGACGGGTTGCAGGGTCCAAGCTATTGGTTCAAGGATAAGGGCAAAAATCTTGAGACACCCTTGGCCCAGGTTATCCGGGTGCAACTCCATAGCAAGACCAACCTAACCGAGTCCGAGATAATGAACCGGCCCTTTGCAATGAACCTTTGGGACATCGTAACCCTGGGAGAGATGGAGGGCAGCCTCAACCTAAAGACCGAGGCGGACGATGAGGCCAAGAAAAAGGCGGACGAATTTGGAGAGAGGTTCGCAAAAATGCAGGCAGAGCGGGAGACCAACAAAGTAAAGAACAACTAAAATGCTCGCCCAACTCGTTGCCAAACTCGGACTGGATGCACGCCCCTTTAACCAGGGGATGAACAAGGTTTCCGGGTCCATGAAAAAGTCCGGCAAGAAAATGGCTTCCAGTCTAAAGGGCCAACTTGCCGGGGTCTTTGCCCTGGGATTTTTGACCAAGGCAAGTGCCGAGGCGCTCCAGTTTGCCAAAGACGTTAAAACTTTCTCCCACCAAATCGGGTTGACCACGGAGGAGTTTCAACAAATGGACTACCTCTTTAAGACGGTGGGGGCGGACACCAATGATGTGGTGGATGCCTTTGGGACGTTGGTGGACAAGATGCACGATGCCATTAGTGGCTCCGAGGGTGTCCGGGAGGACTTTAGGTTAATTGGGTTGGCGTCCGACAAAATGAAGAACCTTACGGCGATGGAGGCCCTTTATGCGTATGCCGATGCGTGTGCCACAACAACCGATAAAAGCCGGGTGCTAACCTCAACCATTCGCACTTTTGGCGATGACCTGGGGCGGAGGGTGTTGCCTTTGATTTCCCAGGGGTCCGAGGCGTTGAGGGAAATGGCGGCAGCCGGCGCGGACTTTGCAATTAGTGAGGACGCACTTAACAACCTGGACGATGCCGCCAAAAAATTAGAAGCCTTTAAAGCGGCAAACCGGAGTTGGTTCGGGGAGTTCCTGGGCAACCTGGCAAGTTTTGCAGACGGGGTTGTCATGGTTGTTAAGGGGGCAATTGTTGCGCCCATCAGCGGACTCATAACCGGCATAGGGGCACTGATAGCAAACGTATCCAATTGGAATTGGGACGTTGGTGTTATGGAGTCGGTGGGTGGCGCAATGAAAGAGGTTTGGGATGACGTGGAAAAAGGGCGCAAGGCCGGGGAGGCCATTTTAAATAACAAAAAAGACCCGGAGGGCAAGTTTATTGGCCAGGGGTTGGACTTCAAAATGGAGGCTGAAATTAAGGCTCTGGAGAAACAAGTGCAGAAACGCAAGGAGGCCCTGGCCTTTTCCAAGCTAACCACCGCAGAGCAACAGGCACAACTTAAACTCCAAAAGGAACAGGCCGAGGCCGAGATAAAAGGACTCCGGGAAACCGGCAAACCGGAGGACAAAAAAAAGGCATTGGAATTGGAGATGAAGGCGATGGAGGCAGCCGGCAAGTTGGCCAAGGGCACGGGCACGGGCGGCGCGGCGGCATCACGTTCCCTGACAAGTGCCCAGCAGATAGGGGCCATGGTTCGTTCCCCCAAGGGACTCTTAAACCTGGCACGTCAACAATTGGTCCAGCAAAAAGAGATTGCTGCCAATACAAAGAAGTCGGCACAAGGCAGTGGTGCCGGGAATTCAATTTACCCCAATTGATATGGCAAAAGTAGTTGGCAAAGGAACCTATAGGAGGACGGGCAGACGCTACACATGGAGCAAGCAGAGTGGTTGGCAATCGGAGGTGCGTTATGAGGGGGAGGCCCGTGCCGTCCGCCGATTAATTTCCCGTTATGCGCCCCGGGTTGACGAGGTGACTTATGACACCAACGGACCCACGGCAACCCTGGTGGCTCGCATCAACCGGGACACCTCCGGGGGCGGCGGAGGGGTTAACGATGCGGAGGTTACAACTGCCTGGGAGTTGATTGGCCAGGACTCCCAAAAGGACATCCGGGAACATTGGAGGCTGCACACCCTCAACCCCAACACCATGAAGGACATCGAGAAACTGGCGGAGGAGTGGGGGGATGATACTGCCAAGGATTACGACACGGACGCCTTTGATGTTGCCATTCACACCGGCAGTGGCACCACCACCAACACCTCTGCCTGGTCCGACGAGGCCAAGTTTTTTTTCTTCCTCCTAACCAAGGGGCAGGAGTCTTACATCGAAACGGAGTATGTCCTACGCAAGACAGAGTTAGTGGCGAGCGACTACGAACGTGCCATGGCAACCACCGGGGTTAACTACCTGTGGACCACTGCATTACTAACCGCTGCCGAGGGTATCCCGCCCATGATTCAGGCCACCCTGTCCGAGATTCCCACCCCAACATTTACGGTGGACGGTGACATAAGCGGCACCGGGTACACCTACAAATGGTTATGGTTGAAAAAGTCCCCGCAAGTTACCCAGGTAGCCGGCGGCAAGTTTGAGCGCAACCAGGAATGGCAGTTGAATATTTGGCCAAATTTCCTTTACCCGGAGGCTGGATAAATGGTCCGAGTCCCTGCAAAATTAAAAGGCAACTCTCCCGAGGCGGCATGGCATAACCAACTGCGTGAGGTGCTTTTGTCACTCCTGCCGGTTGGTTCCTCTAACACCAACTATAAGCGCACAACCCGGGGCACCATCCGGGAGGGTAAGGGCGGCGGCAGTGGGGCGGCAGGGAGCGGCAAAGCGGTGTGGCTTTAGATTTTTTAACCGGCAACGAAACCCCAACGGCAGCCCGGATGAATCTGCTTTGGGCCGAGGCGGAAACCATCATTGACACGGCAATGGATGGCAAATCCACCTACCTCCTCTTCCATGAGGCAGTTGATTCCAGTTGGGTGGACTACCTCCACACCGGCAAGGAGTTTTGGTTTTACACGTCAAGCCAGCACCAGAGCGATGACCTCTCCGTCCTTTACCCCATTTATTCATCCCTGCCGGCAACACATGACCAGTCAACAATTGACTCGGCAGTTAGCGGGGCAACTTACACTTATGACTCCGGGGGATGGGCATTGTCTGCCACGGACATTGCCATTGACCAGACACTAAAAGCCCACACCGTTACCGACAGTGGCAACACTTATTATGTGTGGGACAAGGGGCAGCCGGCACCGGAGAAACGTTGGAAATATGCCGTTGCAGAGATTTTGATTGGCAACGCCAGTGGCAACGTCTTTGAGTTCCCGGACACCTATGATAAATACAACGCCTTTAAACTCCACAACCTAACAGGCAGCCAAATTACGTTTTATTTTGGCACCTCCTCAAGTTATAATTATAGCCTTACCATTCCTGCTTATTCCCAAAAATGTGTCCGCCGGGATTCTGTTACTGCCGGTTATGATTCCAGTTATAAATACTTTTTTAAGTGCAAAAAGAATGACCCAAGATTTTTGGCCTTTGATTCCCACTCGGGGAGTGTGGCTCAAACCATGCGAGCCAATAACATCACAAATGCCTCTTATCTCTTCAATATTCTGGAGTTTGTTGGGCAACATGATTTGGTCCAGGAGTCCGTTAGGCAAACCCACCGCATCACATTTGACCCCACCCAATGCGTGGACATTGGCGGCGAGTATGCAACTGCCGGCTATATTCCAACCGTCAACGACTCTGCCAAGGTGGCCGAGTTGGTTTATCACAAGGGGGACTTGAGTTATTACCGGGCAACCGATGCCGTTAGCACCCCGGAGGTTGGCACCATAGAGTTTGACGGTTACACCAACCTGGCAACTGCATTGACCTCCGCCGGCCTGGGGTCCTCCACGGTGCTTAATGAGTTTACAATTACCAAGTCTGCCTCCAAGTTATATTATTACGTTTGGCAAAAAACCACCAACCTCCTCACCTACCAGGACCAGTTTAGAATGTTGGACCTGGGGAGCGGGTCAAGTAATGTTGCCTTGGCAACCAAGTTTTATATGCCGCCGGTTTTTACGCATCCCCAATACCTCCATAACTACCAGTATAGGGGGAACAGTACCACCAATTATTCCGCCCATACCAAGACGGTTGGCACGCTTAAAACCGACCTGGACACACACCTGGACAGCACCCCCACCCTGAGCGGCGAGGAGGTTAAGCTAACCACGGAGGGACCCGTGCTTTACTGGCATGAGGCTTGGCCCATTAGTAATTGGTTTACCGGGTTTATGCGGTCCCATTATTTGGAGATTAATTTAAGTGGCGGGGTTGCCTACATTGAACTGGACCAGGATTGGCCCCTGGCAACTTACAAAACGTGGTCCATCGCACAAACAACCGAGTATCGCGCCGGTTGGCCAAGTATGTGGAAGGACTCTGTTTTTTCGGCAACCCTCTCGGGCCGGCGACACGCTAACGATGCCCACGGTTTTCACCGGATGTTTGAGGGTCCACGCAAATCAAGACTCTATGAAACCACCTCCGGGAATTATCCACACAACGAATTGAATTATGACCCGGCAGGACCCACCGGGGGCGACTACACGCAGAACAATACCGGTTCTTTAACCTCCACCGGCATTGCCGGCCAGACCTGTGACATTAACCTGGTGGTTGAGCCGTTTTCTGCCGGGGACACCGATGTCCCCAACTATCCCCGGGTGGTGATTGATGACGGGGCGAAGAACCTGGAGGACACAAACTCCACCTCGGCAACTGCCTCCGAGATGGCCACGGCAATTAACGGCAACGCAGACGAATACTCCCGGCTTAATCTGCTCAAGGAACACTACAACGACCTGGTTAACTTCTGCAAAAAGGCAACCAAGATTCGCCCCCTCTGCATTGACGAGGTTTACTTTGGCAACAAACGCCCCATGGCGCAGGGGACTTACCTGTTTACCAACTACCTGGCACCCCGGGAGTGTTATGCCGGGTTTGTGAACGGTTCCAGCGAGGAGGACCTTTATGATAATTTGGGGGTGACAATCCGGGACGAGACGGATGCCCCCATGGTGGATGTTTACGCCGATGCCTTGACCGGTGACGATACCGCGATTGAGGCTTGGCATTGGGTTAAGATTGCGGACGTTCAAACCCGGGCAACTGCCCTGGGGTTCAAGTTCCGCCTCGAAGAGCAAGTTGTGCCGCTCAAATATTCAACGACCGTTACCAGGCACTTTGCCACCACGGCAGTTGATGCCTCGGCGGATTTCAAGTTCCGGGTGTCGGTTCCGGTGATTAGCGGCAGCACCTACATTGCCACCCTCTCCACCACTAATTACTCGATTGGAACCCATTACACCGGCAACACCACCCTCTCCGATGCCAACCGGTCAATCCTGTTTCACCTCTACGATGATTCCAGGACGGCAAGCGGCAACCGGGCGGACTTTGCCGAAAGCGAGGCAGCCAACTCGGACGGGGCGACCTTTGGGGTTGATGCCATCCAGGACCTGACGGCAGACGTTAATTTTGTAACCCCCACCGATATAACCAAGCATTACCTCTATTTTTGCCAGGTAACCCCTCCCGTTACCCACTCTGCATAATTTGAAACCCCAAAAATCTTTGGCACTATCCACCCGTGGCGAACCTGTTAAAACTCTTTGTTGACCTCCAAAACGATGAACTGGTTACATCAGCGGTTGACTCAACCCCGCTAACACTCCCGGACTTTATCCAGGGGGACCAGATACCGGTGGAGGTTTATTTATTGGTCCCGGATGAGTCCGGTGGGTTCTCCTCCCAGTTTACCACTCTCTCCGATAATCTAACGGTTAAGATTGGCCTGGTATCACCCTCCTCGGCCACCACGGCAACTGCCTATTCCAGTGCCACACTCTCCCGCAAATATCGGGTGGGGGCAGCCAAACCCGTGGCAGGAGGCACCGGTTACACGCTTAACGACGAGTTAAAACCCCCCACTGGCTCCGCAGTTGAGGACCCCATTTTGGTGGTTAAAGGAGTGGCGAGCGGTGCCATTACCGAGTTAGCCGTTAGGGACCGGGGGATTTATGCCACCAAGTCGGACTCGGCCTTGAGCCTAACGGATTTTGTGGTGGCAAACACCACCTCGGGAGGGACTTGCCGGGTGGACTGGGAAACATTCCACCAAGGCACCCTTGACCTCAACACGGCAGGGGTAAACAACACCCTCCTCCTGGGAGACTCCAGCCCGGTGGCAAGTGCCACGGCAACCCTGGAGATAGAGATAACCGGCACCTCCATTGCCCGGACTCCCATCCAAAAAACGGTAACGGTAAAGGCAGACGGCATTAAGAGCGGAACGGGTAACAGCACCAGTGCCGCCGGTTATGTGACGTTGGAAAAAACCACCGTCACCGGGTCTGCCTCCATGGATTCCCTGGCCCTGGGCAACTCCAGTTTTATCCGGTTAGACAACTCGGGCTTTGCCGGCAACGCAACCCTGGACGGCATTGCCGGGGGGGTGGACGGGTACTTTTTAAACATATTCGTTAATGCCTATGCCTCCTCCCAAACCCTGACAATAAACGACGACAATTCCTCCACCTCCGGGGATGGCATTAAGATAAACGACACATCCCTGGTAATTACCGGGGACGGAATGGTCCAGTTAATTTACGAGGGAGACGAGGGCGTTTGGCAAGTGTTGAGTGCCCGGGACACCTCTGGGGCGGAATAATTTGAAACAGACAATTTTAAGGAGACAATAACGTCATGGCGGAGATTAGCATTACCGATGGTTACATTACGGCAGTGGGGGCAGATTCAAACACTGCCCTGGGGGCAAGCACTGTTCAGGCGGACACACTCATTGTGGTAGCCCACAAGGCAAGCGAAACGGAAAACGCCGGGACGGTGTACCTACGGAAGGTGGGGGGAACGGTCAAGATACCCCTGGAACCCGGGGACGTGTTGAGCATCACCGGACCCAACGGGGAAGAATTCACTTTGGCACAATGGGAGATTTGCAATGTCACTGCCGGGGACGGGTGTGGCTACGTTGCAATTGACTATTCGCCTTACGGTTAAATCTAATGTCTAATTTTCAACTCTACAAAAAAGCAATAAGTGCCACCGGCACGACCACGGAAAACGAACCTGTCATCAAGTCGGATGCAGCGTCTTCCGATGTGATGGAGTGGCAAGCATCGACCGGGACAAGCAAGGTCGAGATACGCGAGGACGCGAGTAACAACCTGAAGCTGGAAGTTGACGGCATACCTGTTGCAAGCGGATTGGCTGGCATAGACGGCCAAGGCCTCCACTTCGACGGTGCGGCTGGCTACATCGACATTGCATCGCCGCCCGACTTGGGAACGAAGTTCAGTTTCGAGTTTATCGTTCAAGCGGACAGTTGGCCCGCAAGTGGTTCTAATATCTATATCGTTGATTTTGGCAACGGCGGGAGGTTTGTTCTCGGCAACCCAACTACTGGCAATTTTAGCGTTCGGTCTGTTACGGGAGATTGGCTTTCGTTTGGTTCTGCTGTGCTGGATGATTTAAAAGTTCATCACGTTGTTGTGACTGTCGATGGAACTTCAGCGATTGCGTATGACAACGGAAATCAAATTGGCACGGCAACAATTACCTCGCCAAACATTGGCAGTTGCGCTGATGCAAGAATCGGCTCTGATTATGTTGGGACAGCAAGTTTCTTCAACGGCACTCTGTATCGCGCCCGATTCTGGAACAAGACGCTGAAGCCAGCGGAGGTCACGGCTTCCTACGAGAATGCGACCGTGCCGTTTGCCGACCAGTATGGGAGTCAGACGGCCAAGATTACCGGCGACAGCTCAACCTTTGCCAGCGGGCTTGGAACTTGGACAACCGGCAACACTTGGAACAGCCAAACCAACCCGTCCAACAATATGGTTTTGTCTGCCACAGCAACAGACCAACGATGCTACGGGGATTTTGGGATGCAAATTCCCAGT
>CEPX01179583.1_pt1 | contig 15790 bp, 11 predicted proteins | sample 361361 | NCBI WGS metagenome assembly CEPX01 (sample SAMEA2619974, study PRJEB7988) | marine metagenome | biome: marine biome (ENVO:00000447); feature: mesopelagic zone (ENVO:00000213) & marine oxygen minimum zone (ENVO:01000065); material: "saline water (ENVO:00002010), including plankton... | reverse complement strand
ACAAAAATCTCCAGGAGCAATTATAGCATCAAAGTGCTTGAAATAAATTCTTGGTTTTTTGCCATGCAAATCCCCCACAACTAAAATCTTCATATTTAGAATTAGAAAAATTCGTTTATAAAACTAATCAAGCAATCAAAACCATAAATATCCACACTGTTGCAATTGCTAAAACTAAATGATGAAATGCGTCGCTTAAAATTGAATAAGCACCCCATTTCCAAAAATTTGGACCAATATTAAGTAAAGGAATTACAACCCATCCTTGAATTGTTGTAATTAAAAAATAAATAGCTATTAAATAAATTGTATTTTGGATTCCAAGCAAGTACAAAACATAAACAGCTAATGCCCAGAAAGTTCCATATGTAAAATGAACAGCGTATGTAAATATTGTTTTACCTCTTTCTGAGAATTTATTCAGATTAATTCTAAAAATTTTGGAAAAGGCAATTGCAGGAGAATTACTTCCTTTTCTTTTAGTTAAAAACATTTCTATTAGTTGAGAAAAAGTCATTACTAAAGTACCTAAGAAACCTGCAATTAATGAATTGATTAACATAGACACCATTTTAATTTTAAGAATAAAAGATTTATAAATTTATCAACTAAGGATTTAATCTATCACGGTCTCTAGGAAAAAGCGTGGCTTCTCTAATATTGTCTATACCCAATAACTCCATGGTTATTCTTTCAAGACCAATACTCCAGCCAGCGTGAGGAGGAGCACCAAATTTAAAACTGTCAATATATGATTTAAAATCTTTAATTTTTAATCCTTTTTTCTTAATCATTTTTTCTAATAACTCTGGAAGGTGAATACGTTGCCCTCCTGAACTTAACTCAACACCTTTATAAATAGCATCAAAACCTTCACTTAATTTAGAATTTGAATTTTGATCTTTAGGCATAATATAAAATGGCTTCAAAGAAACAGGCCATGAATGAATAAACACAATTGTATCTGGGAATAATTTATCGAGTTGCTTTTCATTCTCAGGAGTTAAATCATGGCCATGGTTCATCTTTAAAAGTTTTATAGTTTCATCATAACTTATATATTTAGCCTTAGGTATCTTTAATTTAACTCCTAAAAAATCCAAATCAGATTTACAATTTTTTAAAATGTAATTAATAATGTACTTCATAACCTCTTCTTGTAATTTCATAACAAGCATTTGATCATAAAAAGCAACTTCTATATCCATCATTCTAACTTCATTTATGTGCCTAATAGTGTTATGTTTTTCTGCACGCCAAATAGGAGTAATCATAAAAGTTTTCTCAATAGAACATGCAACCATTTGTTTATATAACTGAGGACTTTGAGCAAGATAAGCATTTTTTTCAAAGTATTTTACAGGAAATAAATCAGTTCCGCCTTCGCTAGAAGAACCTATAATACAAGGAGGTTGCATTTCAATAAAACCTTTGTCATAAAAGTAATCTCTAAATGCTTTAGCAATTTCGCCCTGAATTTTAAAAATTGTTTGTGTTCTTTTCCTATGCAAATCTAAAAATCTATGATCAAGTCTCTTAGGTAATTCTGTTTTTGAATAATCAGAAACATCTATTGGTAAGTCATCTGCTTCAGAGATAATAATTATTTTATCAGGATTGATTTCTTTTCCCCCCGGAGCTTGTTTTGAATTAACAACTTTACCTTTTACATAAATTAAAGATTCTCTTGAAACTTTTTCCATATTTTCAAATATAGATTTAGAAGTTTTTCCTTTAACTCCTGTAATTTGAATTATTCCAGAAGTATCTCTTAACAAAATAAATTTTATTTTGCTTAGATCTCTTGTATTGTGAACCCATCCAACAATTTCAACGATTTTCTTCTTTCCAGAAAAAACTTCTTTTATTTCTATTCTATTCTTATTTAATTTTTTTAAATCAATTTCTTCCATTTTAGAAAATATCAAATATACTTTTTAATTATATCCATGACCTCTTTTCCAGAGATTTTTCCTCTGAATTCTTTCATGATTAAACCCATATATGCTTTTAACGAAAGTCCTGGTTTTGATTTTATTATCTTTGTAATCTTTTCTTCAATAATATTTTCAGATTCTTTTCCAAAAATAATTGCTTTTTCAAGTTCTTCTCCTTTTAGAATTCTTTCCAAAACATGTTTAACTTGTGATTCAGAAATTTTTTCATTTTTTAAATTTCTAATAATAAAATCAAAAACATCAAAATTTAAAATTTCTTCTGTTTTAGTAAAAGAAATATTCTCGCGACTTGAAATTTCTTTAGGATAAATCAAAAGTATTTTAGCAATTAGATTTGGATTATTTAAAATTTTCAAAAGCTCTTTAAATTCGTCAATTTTATTTTTCTTGAACAAGATCTTAATCATTTCGTGATTCAAACCTTTTTTCTTGAATTCTTCCTCTATTTCATGTCTTAATTTAGGAATCTCTTTCTTGGATTCATCAATAATTTTTCTAGAAATTTTCAACAAAGGTAAATCTGTTTCAGGATACATTCTAGCTGCCCCTGGCATTGGTCTTAAAAATTCAGTTTTCCCATCAGGTAAAATTTTTCTGACTTCCGAATCAAAAGTTTTCTTGTTGTTCACAAGCCCATATTGCCTTTCAGCTTCTTTTTCAACAGATTTTTTTATAAGATCTAAATTCTGAACACCTTTTATCTCAACTCTTTTTCCATTCCTTATTGAAACATTAACATCTTGCCTTATTGTTCCAATTCCTCTTTTAACTTTAAAACTCCTTAAGATATTTCCCAGATGTAAAGCAACCTCTTTTGCCTGAACAGGATTTTTGATATCCGGTGCTGTTGCTATTTCAATCAAAGGTATTCCAAGTCTATCAAGTCTATAAACCATGTTTTCATTATCTCTTGAAATAATTCTTGCAGAATCTTCTTCAAGACAAATGGTCTCAATCATAACTTTCCCATAACTTGTTTCAACAAAACCATCTTTCGCAATTAAAACAGTTCTCTGAAATCCAGAAGTATTGCTTCCATCAATAACTGTTTTTCTCATAATTTGAGTTGTTGTGAAAATTTTGGCATTAAGCAACAAAGAAATTTGTAAAGCAATTTTTAATGATTCTTTATTGATTTCTCTTGGAGGAGATTCATCTAATTCAATTAAACAAGTGGTATCATAACCTTGGTAAATAAAATCTTTATTTTTAGAAAATTCATAAGAAGCGGCAGTATCTATCTCTCCACTCTCTCCGGCCACAGCATGAAGTTTTCTTTTAATTTCAATATCCGGATTATCTTGTCTTAACAAAGAAGGACAATTGCAAAAAAGTTTCTTGGTATCAAGTTGTTGATGAATTTCCAACCCACATTTCAATCCAATTTTCCCATAATCTATTTCCTTTGCCATATAAGAAAAAAAGAAAAAGAGTTTATTAAATTAATTAATTATTGGGTCTGAGCAAATCGCTCTTAAAGATTCACATCTTTCTCTAACTTCTTTTGGATCAAATTCCAAAGTTTTCGACCCATTCTCAGCAAAATTAAATTGAGATCTATGGTATTGATGAAGGAAAAATTTATAAGAATCAGATAAATCATCTATTCCACCAATAGATAAAGGTGTTCTTCCTTCAACCTCAATTCTACTTATCTTATCAATTGTATTTCTTGGTAAACCAAAAATGAATTCATTATCGCGATTACTTTCTCTAAGCTTTTTAATTGAATCCTTAACCAAAGAAAATTGAACAAGTCTCAATGGACCTTGTTTAAATGACCAAATTTTTTTTTCAGGATCATAAAAAGCCATCCCTTGTTCAAGATCATAATGATTTAAAGCCCCTCCACTGTAGCTTTGTATCCCAGAAGTTGTAACTCTCTTACATTCTCTAGCTTTCTCTTTTACTTTTTTAAAAATAGAACTACCATTACTTCCATTTAATTCTTCTACAATATTTCCATATGCTTTTTTATAAACACCATCGGTTTCAAATAAAGTTTCCGAATCAAAAAATCTATTTGGAGAAGCTATCAACACATCTCTACCCCCAATACTCATCTCTAAATAATTCATTTTAGAGCCAGATAAATCTTTTGGTTCAATAAAATCATCAAAGATATGTATTTTTCCTTCTTCAGAAACATATCTTCTCAAAAACCTGAGAGATTCGTCTAAATATACTCTTTCACCGTATACTCTCATTTCCATAGGGGAAAAAGGACCTTTTTCTAGTCTTCCATCACTACCAGTAGTAGACACTGCAACATCTCCTTCAAAATCTCTAAAAACTCTATTTAAATCAGTAGAAATTTGACCCATAATTCCTCTATTAAATTGTGCGACATGATCGTAATGAGAAGAGTATTCTCTATCAAAAGGACTTACATATTGCATTCTTAGTTTGGTGTGCATAAAAAATCAACCACTTCTTGTATTAAAAACCTTTCTATCTGTAACTCCTCTTAAGTTATTACTTTATTAAGACAAAATAATAAGATTTATAATTCTGTTTCTACAAATAAATTCATGAAAAAGAATAAGAAAAATATAAAAAAAAGTATGAAGCATTCAAAATCAGAACATCCTTCTTATAAATTACCAAGAACCATAGGTCAGAAAGCTTCTGATGCTCTTACAAAATGGGCTGGAAGCTGGACATTTATTATTAGTGTTGCAATCATTTTGTTTTTCTGGATGGTGATTAATACATCTTGGTTAATTTTTGGCAGAAGTTGGGATCCTTACCCTTTCATTCTTTTAAATTTTATTCTTTCAACTCTTGCTGCACTACAAGCACCAATAATATTAATGTCTCAAAACAGACAGTCACAAAAAGATAGGCTTCAAGCACAGTATGATTATGATGTGAATAAAAAAGCAGAAAAAGAAATTCAAGAAATAAAAAAACAAGTTAACAGAATTGAAGAATTAATTAAAAGAAAATTAAAAGCAAGAGGTTAAAAATCAAAATCAATTTCTAATCTGTCATTTATTTCGTGTGCAAAATTTTTAAGCATTTTTTCTTTAACAATATCTTTATCTTTTGCCCATTCACCGTGCCCTAAGACCCATGATAATTTGACTAATGCAGTTTCAGAAAGCATATCTTCAAGATAAATAATTCCTGTTTTCAATAATTCTCTACCATTAGAATAAACCCACGGATCTAGTCTTCCATAAATTGTCTGAGCAGTTGCGCAAACAATTAACCCTTTTCCTTGAACTTCTTTAAGTTTTTTTGTCCAAGATTTTCTAGCTCTTTTAGTAGGGGCATGCCCTAATCCAGACATTTCTAAGATGATTCCTTTGTATTTCTTTTTTAGAAAATAATTTAAAATTTCAGGATCTTGTCCCGGATAGATCTTTACTAAGGCAACTTTTTCCTCAAATTTTGCATCTAATTTAACTCTTTTCTTGTTGTCTCTCTTTTTATAATTAGAAACAATCTCAACCCTATCAGAAAATATTTTTGCAAAAGCCTTGCTGTTAATTATTTTAAAAGCATCTCTTCTTGAAGAATGCATCTTTCTTGTTTTTGTTCCAGGAATCGCATAGCAAAAATCATCATTAGTTGTCGCATGCCCTACAATCATTACTTCTGCAATATCCGAAATTGATGCAAGTGCAGAACATTGTAAATTTAATTTAGCGTCTGAAGAAGCACGATCAATGCTTCTCTGACTATATGTTAAAACAACTGGCTTGTTCAAATTTCTAAGAAAAAAGCTCAGAGCAGCAGAAGTATAATGCAAAAAATCAGTTCCCTGAGTAATTATTATTCCTTTAATATTCTCATTATTCAAGAATTTTTCCGCAATCTTTGCGATTTTTTTCCATTCTTTAAAATCCATATCTTCAGAAGCTTTCATAAATGGAACTTCAACATTTATAAGATTAATTTTTTCGAAAATCTCAGGATAAAATTTAAATAAGCTTTCAGGAGTATCAAGCCAGTCAACTCCTCCTTTTTTCTGGTTTAATTTAGCCGAGATTGTTCCCCCTGTAATAATCATTGCAACATTAGGTTTTTCTTTTGATTTTTTTATCTCGATTTTTTCTTCTTTCTCAGAGAATTTTTTAATAAGTTTAACCTCTAAAATATCTTTTTTAATCAAACCAATATTATATCCAGAATCAAGTTTTAAAATTAAAACACCTTTATCATCTCCTGAATTTTCTAAAAGAATTCCTTTGTAACTTCTTTTAATTAAAAAAACTTCTACATAATCCCCTGATTTCAGTTTATCCATATTTTTCTTCATTCAATAAAAAAATAAAACTTCTATATAAATATTTCTTGAATCAACAATTTAATAAACTGCTTCTTCTTTTTTCACATAATGGTAAAAATAGGTTTAGAAGTTCATGGATATTTAAATACAAAAGAAAAATTATTTTGTGGGTGCAGAGCCATTCATGGAGCAAAATTTACAACACCAAATACGAATATTTGTGAGATATGTACAGGACAGCCAGGAGCAAAACCAATGCTTCCAAATAAAGAAGCTATTGATAAATCAATTCAAATTTCTTTGATCTTAGGATGTAAGGTAAACTCCAAGCTCGCTTGGCAAAGAAAACATTATGACTGGCCAGATATGCCGAAAGGTTTTCAAAACACAATTTCTGGAACTTATGCAATTCCCACAGGAGAAAAAGGAAGATTTCTTGGAATAAAAATCACTGAAGCACATCTTGAAGAAGACCCTGCGTCATGGAATCCTGAAACAGGAGAAATAGACTATAATAAGTCAGGGTTTCCATTAATTGAAATTGTAACAGAACCTGATTTCAAAAATTCCGAAGAAGTTATCGAATGGTTAAAAAAATTAGTAATGACTTTAAATTATATGAAATTGATTGATAAAAATCTTGGAATAAAAGTAGATGTGAATGTATCTTTACCAGAAGTTAAAGGAAAAAGGGTTGAGATAAAAAACATAAATTCTCTAAGAAATATAAAAACAGCAATTAATTATGAGATTACGCGACAAAAAAAGCCAGGTCAAATCCCGAAAGAACAAGAAACAAGAATGTTTGATGAAAAAAAAAGTATAACAATGAAAATGAGATCGAAAGAACTTGCAGAAGATTACAGGTTTATTTCAGATCCTGATTTGCCAATAATCAAATTAGAAAAAAACAGGATTGAAAAAATAAAATCTCTAATCCCCGAGGCCCCTCATGAAAAACTAAAGAAATTAATAAAAAAACATAAAATTGAAAAAAAGTCAGCAGAGATTCTCACAAAAAAAATTGACATTGCAGAATTTTTTGAAAGTATTGTAGAAAAAACAAAACCAAAATTAGCAGTACAATGGGTTACAATAGAACTCTTAAGAGTTTTAAATTATGTAAAAAAAGAATTTGATGAAGTTAACATACAATCAAAACATTTTATTGAACTTCTTAATCTTATTGAAAATAAAAAAATAACAGAACTAAAAGCAAAAGAGATTCTCAATAAATTTGTTCCAAGATCATTTTCACCAAAACACGAAGTAAAAAAACATTCAAAAATATCTTCTGAAAAGGATATCAAAAAACTCTGTGAAAAAATTATAAAAGAAAATCCAACAGCTGTTCAAGATTATAAAAATGAAAAGCAAGAAGCACTAAACTTTCTTATTGGACAAGTTATGAAAATCTCAAAAAATAGGGCTGATTATGTTATAACAAAAGAAATTCTTAAAAGAAGTCTAAAATAAATTAGTAACTAAAAAATTAAATTGGTTGACGTGTTTTCATTATTTGTAATTCATTTTTTAATCTTATTATTAATAATATTATAATAGCAAGTATAATAACAATCATCAAAATGCTAATAGAAGGTGGTAAGATTTTTTCAAGAAAAGTTTTTTGCCTAACTTTAAACCATGCACTCGCACTAGCTAATTTATCAACATAAGTTACTTTAACATAAAATAAATAATCTCCTTCCTTTACATCTTTAGGAATTACAAATCCTCTAGCAAAGTCTGTTTGATTCTCTACAGTAACAGTTTCGTGTTCTGTAACTATCACATTCCCATCCCCATCTCTTATAGAATACTCTAATAAAACATCAACTTCTCCTTCTTCTCCAAGGCTAAAAATTTTAATATTTGCTAAAAGCTCTTGCCCAGGAACTACTTCCAAAAAAGCTTTTGGGATTTCAACACTAACATCAAATAAAGGACTTTCAGATTCAACTTCTATTCCAATTGAAACTTCTTTTTGTACATTACCTGATTTCACTATTAATTTCCCTTGATATAAATTAGGAACAGTATCTTCTTTTGCGATAAAATCAAGAGTAATTATTTTATTTTCTCCGGGTTCCAAATCAAAACTTGTTTCATTTAAGTTTATAAAATCAGATATACCAGAAACTTCCAAATTTAGGGGTATTGTTGCATTATCTAGATTAGTTATTACAATTTCTTCACTCTTTGTTTCCCCTTGTTTCAATGTGACACTAATGGTCTCCTTGTCTAATTTCATTATCTCTGGTACTGGAACAGTTACTCCCCCACCTACTCCACTACTTCCACCCGACGTTGTTGTAGAAGTGTCTTCATCTTCAGGAGTTTCTTCTGCAGAATAAACAGTGAATCCTGTTACATTAAAAGATAAATTTCCACCAGAATAACTATTTTCAGTACAGACTGATGAATCACACACACTTCCATCGCTCAAAATTCTCGGGTCAGTAAAATCCAGATTATAAAGGATTAGAGTTGCAGCTTTATCAAAATTTGGCAAAGTTGCTGAATCTAGTTCAATTCTATTAGAGGAAATGTTTGTATTAGTATCTAAATTAAGCGTTCTATCAGAAAAATCACTGTCTGCTGTTAAATTAATTGCTTCATTAAAAGTTATTTTCCCATGTTGTGTGTTTTCTAAAATAATATCACTTAAATTTTGTATATCTTCATAAGTAGATCTATTAAAAGCTGTTGAATTTCCTTTATAATCACCCCAATATTCACTATAGGCAATTATAAATTTACTTGAATTTGCAGTAAAAGTTACATTTTCTAATGTTGTTCCATTACTATTATTTGCATATAAATAAAGAGTATGACTTCCTTGTGATACATTAAAAAATATGGAGGAAGTTATTGTGGCATTACTTGCAGAATCAATATTATATAACACATTATCTGCAAGAACTGTTGAAAAATTCAAAGAAATTGATTCATTACTTAAATAAGTTTCATTTTCTGGATTTGATATTGACACTGTCGGAGCAGATGGAAGTACAAATATAGAAATATTTGTCTGTCCAGCAGCCACTTCTCCTGTAATTAATTCCCCTGTTATTGCATCCCCTGTTAAACCAAATACCATTGACAAAGATATTGTCAAAATAAAAAAAACAAATAAAAAAAACACCTCTTTTCTCATAGAATAAAAAAATAATAGGTCTATTTAAAATTTATTATTTATTTCTATCTCCAAAAATCTTTTTCCTAAAGATATATATCAAAACAAGTATTACTGCTATAACACTTAATATAATTAGAATTAATTTAAGATTTTTTTTAGCTTCTGCCTCTTTTTCTTCTTTTTCTATATCTTCTTGAGATTTGATAATTAATACATCAAAAGCATAATTTATTGCTGTTCCTAAAGAAATTCCTCCCCCTTCATTGCCTTGCAAAAAAGATACTTTCACACGATATTCTTCTTCTAAAGGAGCATCTAAAGGAATAGTAACTGTTACAGGAATTCCTGTATCTTTTGTTTTTGCTTTTACAAGATAATCTTTTTCTGGAACACTTGCAATTTCAAAACCTTCTACTAAAGCAGTTGTTAAAGTTATATCTTCATCTCCAACCATATTTTGAGCAAATATTGTAACAACTTTTGATTCTCCAGGAGAAATCTGCAAAGGATGTCCTTCCCAATAAGAAGCAGTTACCCCAAATGCACTAATAAAACTAAATGAAAATACAACTAATAAAAAAGTCACAACTAGTGTTTTTCCACCATTGATAAGATTTATTTTTTTAATCATTTTAATTATGACATTAGTATTATCCATTCACCATATCCGTTATCGCTTTTTGCAGCTGAATATGTTTGTGATCCAATGTCTGTAGGAACTTCTAATAAACAATAATAAACTTCTTCTTGACCTGAAGTTTGATTACTATAACTTAAGGAGTTATTTCCTCTTCCTGTATGTGAACTACCAATTGCTGTAGAAGATGCATTTACAATAGCTGTTGCTGGTGCACATTCAACATTACTACCTGTTTCTATATCAACAGTAAAGTTACCAGCAGGAATAAACTCTGCTGCATTAGTCACACCTACAAGATCAGTACCATTAATCTCTAGACCTCCTGCTGTCATATTAAAATTCCCTGTGTTATTAACTATGGTTGGATCATTATTTGAAGTTTCATTTGTTGCTCCAGGCGCTGCACTTGCAAAAGTTATTGCAGAAGGACTTATTTGGATTGCTTTTAATTGAGTGTAAGTGAAATTATTTGTACCATTTACTTGAGCTCCACCACCCCCTAAATCATCTGCTCTAACCGTTATATTCCAAAGTCCATCACCATCAAAATAATACATTCTTATCGTGCATGAGTAATTTGCATCTTTATCGCCTACATCTTCAACTAAAATACAACTTGAATTTGATCTTGATGTGGCTGATTCTGGAAAGTTTGTGATATTAGTGAACATAAAAGTTGCATTAACACTTGAATCATTAATATCATTAACACCATCTGCATCACTTACATTGACAAAAAATGTAATGTCAGTAAAACTATCTTCAGTTGGAGCGTTTTGCGTCCCTCCGGCAATAGTATCATTATTAACTACTATTACTACAGCATTATCTCCTGAAACAGTTACAGTAATATTTATATCTTCTGCAGATGCTTTTCCTGTAATTTTAGAAAAAAGATCATCAAAGAGTCCTGCAGATACAAAAGATATCATAAGTATACTAAAAACAAAAAACGCCAGTATATGTAATTTTTCCATTTAAACCTCTTTTTATAAAAGAGAATTTAATCTTTTTAAAATTATTCTTTTTTATGGCTTTGTAAATTAAGTAGCTCTTGTAAAAAAAGTCATATTTAATTACATTATATAAATCCTTAAAAGAAAGTCCTAATTTTCTTAAGAATGTTATTTGAAGTAGCAAATCTCATGCTTTCAGTCTTAACCATCATAGCATTGATTATCTATGCTTATTTTACTTATCTTATTGCTAAAGATGTTAGTGAACCTTTTGTTAGTTTTACAATTAAACAGATTCCAGGGACTTCTCATTTAAATTTTAGTATGATAAATAAGAGCAAATTGGAGGTTGAGGTTTTTGGAAAATTGTGGGCAAAAACCAATGAAGGATTATTTAATTTTAAAGATGGTTCTTATGGAGGCGGAAAACCTTGGATACTTCAACCTTTTACTGAAAGTTCAGGGCATTTTGAGTTAAAAGAAATAACTAATGAAAATGGGAAAGATTGGAAAATAGGAGAGCATCAAGAATATCTTTTGAATTTGAAGGAGGTTCTTTGAAAAAAAAGGAGTCATGGGATGAAATACAAGAAAAGATGATAGATATGATGGTTAAGATAGAATCTGTTTTTAGAGATTATATTAAAAATTTAAATTAAATCCTGTAAAAAAAGTAAGCTAAATTAAGCACTTATTTTACAAAGCCCTTTTTTATCATTTATTTTTTAATTTATTCTACCTTCTTAACAGCTCTTGAATATAAAGTCCAGATATTTCTTTGATCTCTATCAAGTAATTCAGCAATCTCTGAGTTCTTTAATCCTTTTTCATTTAAGTAATAAACAATTGATTCTAAAGTGCTTAGTTTTCTTTCAGAGAAGATTTCAATTGGAACAGAGATTCCTTTTTCATCTTTTAGTTTTATTCTCTCTTTCTTCTTCTTAATTGAATTTCTATAGTTTGTTCCAACTGTTCTTTGATCTCTGTTCAAAAGTTCAGCAATCTCATTGAATCTCAATTCTTTATTCTCTTTTAGGTACTTTGTTAAGGACTCTGCAGCACCTGTTTCTTGCTTGAATATATCTAAAGGAATGTTAATTTCTAATTTAATCTCTTTTACTTTTCTCTTCTTAATCTCAATTAATTTATCTAAGTCAAGACCATATCTTCTCTTTAGTTTCTTATCTAAAGTATCAATAAGATCGAAAGCTTCTGTTAACTCATCTTTCTTCTTTTTCTTCTTCCTTGGAATTACAACAATGGATAAGAGTATCTTAATTGTCCAGCTTCCATACCCTGTGGTAGAATATTCTTGTGATGAAATGGTTGTAGGAACTTCTGTTATACAATAATAAATTTGTTCTTGTCCTGAAGTTGAGTTGCCATAACTTAATGAATTATTTCCTTTTGGTAATATTGAATTAGTAATATTTGTAGATGTTCCATTCACAGGAGTTGAACCAATACATTCTGCAGAAGATCCTGTTTCAATGTCAACAGAAATATTTGTAACAGGAATAAAATAAGAAGGAGTATCCACTCCCAGAAGATTTGTTGCATTTATCTGAATGTTGTTTAATGTAACATTATAATTTCCTGTGTTATTAACTAAAGTAGGGTCGTTTGTTGCTGTTTGGTTTGTTGAACCTATTCCTGTCTCAAAACTAATTGAAGTTGGCGAGATTACAATTGCTTTTAATAAATTATATTCGAAGAATGTTGAATCATTTACTGCCGTTTCTGCTGAATCATCTGATCCAGAAGCAGAAATGTTCCACCCTCCATTAGCATCAAAATAATACAAACCTATTGTACAGGAATAATTTGCACTTGTTGCATCCAAGTCTCCAATTAAAACACAACTTGAGTTTTCTCTTGTTGCTTCTCCTGCTGAAGAGAATGTGAAATTAGCTGTTACACTTGTATCATCTAAATCATCAACTCCGTCGGTGTCTGTCATTGTAATGAAAAATTCTATCTCGGTGGCTCCTGCTTCTGTTGGATCTGTGTTTGAAATATTTGAAACAAGAGATATTGTTGGTGCTGCGTTTTCTGTTGAATTAATTGTATAATTAGCTCCTGCATATGTTACATTGAATTGAACAGTTGCTGCGTCTAAATGAGTGAAATTAACACAATCAGTACCACAAGCAATCCCATCTCTAAATATTTTTGGATTTGTAAAGCTAAATGAATCCATTCCGTATAAAGTAATATTTGCAGAAGAATTAATTAAACCCACTGTGAAAGCTGAAGCATTCAAATAAACAGTATTATTTCCTATTGTTAAATTAACATCAAGTCCAATATTCCCTACAAGAGTTAAATTTGCTAAAAAACTACCACTTCCATTATTATTCCATCTTATCTCTCCAAAAGAATTATTGTAAACTATAGAATTATTATAAGGAATTTCTGTACCATCAAAAATACTAAAAGCAGTGCTTCCTGTAATTTTGTTATTTACAAGTTGATTATTTTGTGTTTGAGCTCCAGAAGGAAGAATTCCATTACCATTTGAAGTTAATATGTTGTTCATTATTGTGTTGTTTGTAGAATCTCTGAGAAAAACTCCATACTCATTAGAATTCGCAGTGTTGTTTGTTATAATTGAATTTGTTACTGTATCAAGATAAATACCATAATCAAAATCAGTAATAGTGTAAAAGTTTTTTATTGTTATATTCGTAACTCCTGCTCCACCAGTTGTATTGATTCCAGAAGTTTCTGAAGAATCATCTCCATCAATTGTATATCCATTTCCATCTAATATGATATTATCTGCAGAGATTATGAAACAAGTTCCTGAAACTCCTGTTATATCATTTTGTAATGTGTATGTTTCTCCTGCTGTGCTTAGTGTTTGACAAGATGTTACTTCTTGTGAACTTTCAATTAAGTCTCCTATTAAACATAAATCACCTGTTGAATCAATGTAGATAACATTTGTACTTGAGGAGTTTTGCACAATAAATGAACTCCCTGTTGGAGAATCACAATTAGCGCTTTGATCAGAACAATCTCCTGTTTCTACACATAAATCACCTGTTGAGTTTATGAAAGCAACATTCTCGCTTGAAGAATTTCTAATAATCAATGAAGTATCTCCAGGAGTATCACAATCTCCCCCTGAAAAACATTGACCTGATAAAACAATGTTTCCTTCACTTCCAAACCATGCGACATTGTTTCCTGAAGAATCTTTATGATAAAATTTATTGGCATCTGTTGGTAAAGGATCTACAATATGATCAAACTCTACATCTCCATCAAGAATTTTTAAATCAAATGTATCTTGTTCTCCAACTAAACCAGTAAGGAAAACTTTATTGTATTCATTATCATTCAAATTTGTGAATTCTGCAATCAACTCTGTTTCATTAAATTCGTAAATTTCAATTCTTGGATTTCCAGAAATAGTTCTTGGATAAATAGTAATATCTCTACTTGAATCTAAAGAGGTTTCAAAAACAACTCTTACATAATCTTCAGCAAGAATTGTCTCACTCCAGTTTCCATCCAAAGCACGAACTTCTTCAAATATATCACTTATGAATTCTCTATTTGAATCAAGATGTTCTGCTTTTACTATAACAATAATGTCGAATGTCTGATCACTCAATTCAGGAGCAATCCACTCAACATAATCATAAATTCCATTGTTATCTGTATCAAGAACATTCAATGTTGGGAGAAATGTATTATTTTCCACCCAATGAATCTTTATAGAATTAGGATCTTTAATATTCAAACTTTCTGAAATGTTTGTAAACGCGAGGACATTTTCATAATGAACATTTTCAGAACCAAAAATTCTAACTCTTTTTCCATTTGATAAATCTTGTTCAACAGCATAAGGGGCAGGAGTTTCATAATCCACTTCATAATTGGTTGCATTATCTTCAATAAGAATTGTCTTGTTCTCGAAAGTCTCAGTTATCTCAATAGCTCTTCCTGTAATTGTAGAAAAAATATTCTTAAAAAAGTTCTTAAAGAAATCCATTAAAGAAAATCCTTCTCCAATTATGATGAATTCCGCAGGTATTTTTCCATTGCTAATTTCTTTTAATTCCTCAATTTGTTTTTCCAATTCATCTTTATTTTTATTCTGTTCTTCAAACTCTCTATTTGTTTCGGTTCCAATAACACCTCCTGTAATTGTAAAACTAGATGTTTCTTCCAATTGTTTTTGTAATACAGCTATGGTTCCTTCAAGTTCTTTTAATGTTGACTCTAATTCTCCAATCTTTTTTTCTAATTCTTTAATATCTGTTTGACTAACATCTTCTGTTGGTTGTTCAACAATTTCTGTTTCATTTTCAGAAGAAGAAGGTTCCTCTTGGGAAGGACTCGAATCTTCTTTTGGAGGAACCTCTTCATTTAATTCTTCTGATAATGATTCATCTTTTTCTTCTAACTCTTCTCTTAATTCTTTTGATATCTTAAAAACAGAAATATTTGTTGAATCTTTTGGAATTTCAATTGTAAAATTTTTAGGAGAATCTAAAACAATTTCTTTTTTCCATTTTACAGGTTGGCCAAGAACTGCTTGAAATTGTGTTGTATTTATACCATCACTTATTTCAGTTACATTTGTTTCATTTATTTCAGGAATTATCTCTGTTATATTTACCTCAGGGATTATTTCTGTTATATTTTCTTCTGGAACTTCTGTAATGTTTTCCTCAGGAACTTCTTCTGAAAAAGGAATTATTTCATAATTTATTTCATCAATATTCACAAGAGTATTTGGATTTGAAATCTCGATTTTTAATGTGTACGAAGATTTATTCAAGTTTAAACTTTCAATATCACAAGCTTCGCCGCATAAATCAACAAATTGTTTTATAGAATCAGATT
>CEPX01033521.1_pt1 | contig 15791 bp, 13 predicted proteins | sample 361361 | NCBI WGS metagenome assembly CEPX01 (sample SAMEA2619974, study PRJEB7988) | marine metagenome | biome: marine biome (ENVO:00000447); feature: mesopelagic zone (ENVO:00000213) & marine oxygen minimum zone (ENVO:01000065); material: "saline water (ENVO:00002010), including plankton... | reverse complement strand
ACGTTTGCTGTTCGTCTCCATCAATTTCTGCACCGTTGAAGAGTGTATTCCATGTGCTTCCGCCATCTGTACTAATGTGAGCTCTTACCTGTACTTCTGGACCTCCTGCTCCATACGTAATGTCTGCACCAAGCGCTTTTACAGTCATACTTACCGTTCCTGTTGTCTGGATAGTTCCATCTGCACCTACCGAGAAAAGATCTTCACATGTTGGCGCACTGTCATCGTCATCACTTCCTCCTCCACCTCCACCTCCGCCAGAACTGCCACCACTATCTCCTCCTGAAGTACCTCCACTATCTCCTCCAGTTGTTGATCCGGAATTCCCGGAATCTCCAGTTCCTCCACTCTCTCCTGAATCTCCTCCAGTTGTTGCCCCTGTATCACCTCCATCATCTCCAGAGGTTTCACCTAGATCCGGTGGCTGGATTTGTGAAGAGCTGAGTGTGCCATCAGTACTTACGGTAATGGTTCTACGCTCACCATTGAGCGCTTCGAGAATAATGTCTCCGGTGGGAGTAGGTATGCCATCGACACGCGAGAACACGACCTCTTCGATACCAAAGACGCTGATGCTTGGTGGAAGTACGATGGTCTCATCGAAATCCGGATCACGAATGGGGTAGCTTTCTCCTTGGAAGATTGTTCCCTCTGGAACACGAAATCCCCACTGTCCATCCTCTTGTCCAGTTTGCGAAAGAAGCTGAGCCCGTGCAAGGCCTTGCACGGTTTGTACTACTGCTAAATCGAGATCGCTACGCACTTGATAGTTGCGATACATTGGTACAGAAACTCCTGCAGTTACTGCTATTACTCCCAGTGTAAGCAAAACATCTAAAGCGGTAAAACCTCGGCGCAACATAAAGAGAGAGTATGGTTACGACAAATCATACCAAACATGGCCTCAGAATGGTATTGCTGGTTTTTACAGATGATTAGTCGTCATCTCCATCGTCATCGTCGTCATCGTCATCATCGTCATCATCATTCTGACCACAGCCATGCCACCACTGGCACACCGAAGAGATAGAGGATGAAGAGGATGAAGAGAATACTGAGGAAGCACTCGAAAATGCCGGCGCACTGAGTACACTATCTTTGCGTATCTGAATCGTCTTTTGCTCACCATTCAGTGATGTAAAGATCATGTCTCCCTCGGTGTTTGGCACACCGTAAATACGAGAGAATGTGACCTCTGTAAGACCAGAAACTGTCACGCTGGGTGGCACCGCAATCTCCTCATCGAATGCAATATTTCTTGTGCCATAGGAAGCTCCGCTGTACAGGGTTCCTTCGCCTGTATGTACACCCCAAATAGTATCCCCTTTCCCTGTCTGGGAAAGAAGTTGTGCCCTTCGCAGTAGCTGCTGTGTCTGCTCTACAGCTAAGTAGAGGTCACTGCGCATTTTATAGTTGCGATAGCTTGGAATTATTGCAGCCCCCACAATAGTAATTATGCCGGCTGCAACGAGAATCTCAATGAGCGTTGCGCCGTTGAGGTACTTTGTGTTTTTCATACTTCTATCTACCGACGTTTCCGACCACACTATAGATCGGCGTGATGATAGCAAACGCAATTGTTCCTACGAGACCACCAATAAACAGCAACAACATAGGTTCGAGGATGACCGGAAGTTTTTCTGCAGTTTCCTCTGCTTTCTTTTCGTAGATGTCTGCAATCTTGAGCAGTGTCTCACTGAGTGTTCCGGATTGTTCTCCGGTAACAACGAGTTGCTGCACAGAAATAGGGAGTAACTTGTTACTCCCCTTGATGGCTTCGAAGCTTTTGCTAAAGCTATCACCCAGTAAAATATGCTCCAGAAGCTTTTTGTAAAACTTCTTGTAGGCAACAATATGTGTTACATTTTCGAGTGACTTTAGTGCTTCTGTTAGCGGAACTCCTGCTTTGAGGAGACCACCCAAAATTACACCAAATCGTGCAATAGTTGCGTGACGCCCCAATGTTCCTATTCCTGGAATACGAAACGCAAACCACTGGGTTACAACTCGAAAACTTGTAAATTTTGAAAGAAGAAGTACCACAATAAATCCACCGATCAGCGAAGGGATAGCAACGGCACCGTACTCCGTAAACAAATTGGTTACGTAAATAACTGCACGCGTTGTAATAGGTAAATCTGCATTCAATGAAAGAAGTACTTGAATAAGATTCGGAAGCACAAACATCCCGAGTCCCATGACAATAATAAACATGAGTACCATTACAATGGTCGGATAGATCATCGCCATTTTTACTTTTGCTCTGAGCGCTCTGTCTTTCTCTTGTTGCACAGAGAGATATTCGAGGTTGCGTGCCAAGTTTCCCGCCTCTTCTCCAATACGGACAAGAGCGAGTTCGTACGGCGTAAACAAATACTGCTGTTCCATTGCTCGCCATAGTGGTGTTCCGCTTTCTACTGCAGCAGAAATCCTGCGTACAATCTTTTTGGTCGCTTTGTGTCGTACTTCTTTTTCGAGTGTAGTAAGCGCATCTATAAGTGGAAGTCCTGCATTCATCATCATTGCCAAACTCTGAATCATTGCGACACGCTGCTTTCCCATTCCTAAGTTATTTATGGACGCGAAGAATTGTCCGAGTTGACCCTTCTGCTTTGCCGGCTCTATGTCAAAATCTTTTTCTTTTTTCTTCCGGAATGAAAAGGAGAAGCGCTTTTTCTTTGGCTTCTCTTCCTCTTCTTCTTGTGGAACTTCTTCTTGTTCCTCTGGCTCTTCTGACTCCTCTACATCTTCTGTTTCCTCTACCTCCGGCTCTTCAACTTCCTCGATTTCCTTCTTCACTTTCTTCTGCCGCTTCGCGGCAGCCCGCGATTTAGAATCGCGGCTGCGGCTCTGCTTTTTCTTTCGCGTTGCCTTTTTGGCAGCCGATGACTTACGTTTAGCTCTTGGCACGCTTCTTGGAGAAGATGACAGCAGGAGGGGCAGCAACTCGCAGCAACTCTTCTAACGTAGTAAGGCCTGAAAGTGCCTTTTCAAAACCATCTTCAAACATCAACTTCATGCCTTTCTTACGAGCTCTTTGGTTGATCTCTGCACTTGTTGCACGGTTGATAATAAGTTGTTCGATCTCGGGTGTAATTTCCAATAGTTCGTAGATTCCAACACGGCCTTTGTAACCTGTACCTCCACAGGACTCACATCCTTTTCCTTTGTAGAGTGTCACCTTTTTACTTCCTTTGAAAAACTTTGAAGCTCCCGCAAACATCGACTTTGCCGATGCTGCTGATACCGAATAACTATAGCGACAGTCTGGACAGATACGCCTTACAAGACGCTGACCGATAACAACTTCAAGTGTCGAAGCCATAAGGAACGGCTCGACATCCATATCTAAAAGACGAGGAACTGCAGTTGCTGCGTCATTGGCGTGCAGCGTCGAGAACAGGAGGTGACCTGTTAGTGCTGCGTTAATAGAAATGTCTGCAGTTTCTCCATCACGAATCTCACCAACCAAAATGACATCCGGGTCCTGACGAACAAGGGCACGAAGCCCTGAAGCAAATGTCAGCTCTGCCTTAGGGTTTACTTGAATGTGGTTCACGCCACGAATCTTGTACTCCACTGGATCTTCGATAGTAGAGATGTTGATATCCGGCTGGTTACGCATCTTCATAAGCGCGCTGAGTGTTGTAGATTTACCGGAACCTGTTGGTCCTGTAGTGAGAATCATTCCAAAGGGTTTGTGCGCAGCGGCTTCCAGCACCTGTTGTGCCTCTTCGGTAAACCCGAGATCTGCAAGGGACAGTGTGCGTACATATGCTGCGAGCAAACGCATTACAATTTTTTCACCGTCTACAACGGGAACGATGTTTACACGAATATCCATGGTACCTGCTTCGCTCTTGTGACGAATGGCACCGTCTTGTGCAGCAAAGTGTTCGTCGATACGCATGTTTGCTTCGATCTTTACGCGGTTTACCACTCCTTCGAAATGCTCCCTCGGGATGCGTCCTGCTTCGTGCAATACACCATCCACACGAAAGCGGACGATTACGATATCTTCTTGTGGTTCAAAGTGAATGTCTGAAGCGCGAAGTTCTATTGCATCATCCAAAATCTCTCCGAGAATTTCCGGTGCTACTTTGCGCTGCTTATCAATGATCTGTTGAAACCGCGTCGCCAGTGGCTTACGGAAATGATGCAATGAAGACTCAATGTTCTCCTGTGCTGCAAAGACGAAGTTAATCTTGCCACCGAACTTTTTTGCAGCCCCTGTCTTTTTAGAAGAGAAGAGTCCGCCGGACTTTTTAGTCTTAGCTTTCTTTGCTTTGGATTTCTTTCCTTTCTTGCCCTTTGTAGCCTTGGCGGAGGAGGGTGCTTCTTTTTCCGGCATTGTCACTTCTTCCTGTTCGAAGTTCATACGAATAGCATCCTCGAGTGTTGGTTCACCCGGCTCGGATGTTGCAACTGTTAACGTGCTTCCTTCCTGCTTTACAACAATTGCATGATACGTTCGCGCAACTTCTTCCGGGAGCTTTGCAATGAGTTCAGGCTTTGGGGGAGTTGCTGTGATGTCATAAAATGGCAACTTGTAATGCTCTGCCAATGCTTGCTCGTAGAGCGATTGGGTTAGAAGCCCTTTCTCCATCAGAACTGCAAACAGACTCGTCTTGCGATCTTTCGCAGATTTCTGTGCAATTTTTAGTTCTTCTTCTGAGACATAGCTCTGGGCCAGAAGTATTTCGCCGAGTTCGGTATCTTTGAGTGGCATTATTTGATGCTAGATTTAACTTTTTTGATAATTTCTGTAATCGGTGTGTTGGATTTGACGAAGTATTCGATAGCACCCAACTTCTTGGCGCGCTCTTTGTCCTCCTCTTGTCCTAAGTTACTGAGGATAATGATGGGGGATTTCTTTTTGAGTTGTTCCATAAACGTAAATCCATCCATCTGTGGCATGATGAGATCGAGGAGAATCATGTTGTATTTTGTCGCGTTTGCCATCTTGAGACCTTCTGCTCCGTCTGTTGCGATGGTTACGTCGTATCCTTCGTGGGAGAACTTGAGTTCCAATGCATGTGCCAGAGGACGCTCATCTTCGACAATCAGGATCTTTTTACTTTTTTTTGCCGGTGCCTTTTTGGTTTCTTTTTTTGTGTCTTTTTTTGTCATAGCGATTTACCGAATAATCACTATATTTTAGCACAAACAGCGATTTTGAGCAATCTGGGATTCCGCTGGCAATGTAGAGTAGAACCTCTATAATCGGATTCGCCTTCTTTATCTGCTTTCTGATGCCAAAAAGAGCTCTCATTTCCGTTTCCGACAAGACTGGAGTTGCTGAATTTGCCAAGCGCTTACTGGCTGCAGGATACGAGATACTCTCTACTGGAGGCACGTTAAAGGCTATTTCTGATGCTGGAGTAAAAGTGGTCGCCGTGGATGATGTGACTGGGTTTCCGGAGTGTTTTTCGGGTCGAGTTAAAACAATGCATCCAAAGATTATGGGAGGAGTTTTATACAGAAGAGGAGATAGTGAACATGAGGCTCAAGCGAAGGAGTTAGAAATTGAATCAATTGATTTGGTCGTTGTGAATTTATATCCATTCGAAGAAACCTATAACAAAGGTGTAACCGGGGATGAGCTGATTGAACAGATTGATATCGGTGGGCCGACGTTACTTCGGAGTGCTGCAAAAAATCACAAACACGTTACAGTTGTCTGTGAAATTGAAGATTATGATCGTGTAATTGAAGAGATTGAAAAGAGTGGTGATACTTCCATGCAGACTCGAGCGGAATTGGCAGCTAAAACATTTTTGCGAACTACCACATATGATGCAGCAATCATGAACGCACTCTCTGGTGGAGCACGTCGTTCGACTACACTCATAAATGAATTACCTCTTCGTTATGGGGAAAATCCGCATCAATGGGGGGCATACTTCGATGTGTATGGAACAGATCGCGCATGGAAAGTGATCCAGGAAGAGAAACAAATGAGCTACTTAAATATTTTAGATGCGGATGGTGCATGGAATTTGGTGTGTGAATATTCTGATCCGACTGCGGCGTGCATCAAACATGCAAACCCATCGGGTGTTGCATCGCATGAAGATATTTCCGAAGCGTTTCAGCGATGTTACGATGCAGATCGCCTGAGTGCATTCGGTGTGATTGTTGCTTTGAACCGTCCATGCACGAAAGCGGTAATAGAAAAAATTGTTGATCAGAAGATCTTTGCCGAAGTAATTATTGCACCGGGGTATGATGATGATGCATTGGAACTCCTTAAGAAGAAGCCAAAAATTCGGGCAGTCGAAATGCAGTGCCCAAAGCAAAAAGATCACATAATGTATCGGTCTATGCTCGGAGGCATCTTGGTACAAGATCAAGACACGAAGGTGCTGACGAAAGATGATCTGACTGTTGTTACTGATGCCAAGCCGACTGATAGCCAGATTGATGATCTCCTGTTTGCGTGGCTTGTGGTGAAGCATGCAAAGAGTAATGCGATCGTGTTTGCGAAAGATAAGATTACAACGGGGATCGGTTGCGGGCAGACGAGTCGTGTGGACAGTACAATTATTGCTGCGCGCAGAGCAGGTGAAAAGGCACAGGGCAGTGTGATGGCATCAGATGCGTTCTTCCCGTTTGCAGACAGTATTGAGGAGGCTGCAAAGAATGGTATATCTGCAATCATTCAACCGGGCGGTTCTATTCGTGACGAAGAAGTGATCGCCAAAGCAAATGAACTTGGAATTGTGATGGTCACTACTGGTGTGAGGGCGTTTAAGCACTAGGACTACACATCCCTCCGCCCAGCGAGTGCTTCTTTGAGCGTGACTTGATCTGCAAATTCGATATCCGCACCCATCGGAAGTCCGTGTGCAAGGCGGGTTATTTTTTCGACTGCGCCTCCCAGTTGCTTTTGGATGTAACTCGCTGTTGCCTCTCCTTCGATATCAGGATTTGTCGCGACAATAATTTCTGTGACAGTACCATCCGTACATCGGTCAACAAGTTCTTTCATCTTGAGTTGCTCGGGTCCCATCCCATCGATGGGGGAGAGTACTCCGTGTAGTACGTGGTACACACCTTTGAAGCTTGTCTTTTCAAATGCGACAACATCCAGTGGATTTTCGACGACGAGAATAGTGGAGTGGTCGCGGCTGGAGTCTGCACACAAACTGCACTGCTCTTGAAGCGTCACCATCTGACAATCTTTGCAGTACTTCAGTTCATTTTTGAGTGTCATCAGTGAGCCGCCAAGGCCCTCCGGAGATGCCTTACTGCTGCGCAAAAGATGAAATGTTAAACGCTCCGCAGACTTAGGTCCTATCCCTGGGAGTTTGGAAAACTCCTCGATGGTCTTTTGAATTTGTGGCGGAAGTAGAGACATGGGAGATGATGATAGCAAGAGATGATAGATCGAGGTAGCACTAAATATCCCGCCCCTCTTTTAGCCTCCTCCCGACATCTTTTTCTTTCTTACTTTGACGCTTGTCGTATCGCTTCTTGCCTTTTCCAAGTCCGAGAACCACTTTGATAAACTTCCCCGCTTTTACTTCCAGAGGAACAAGCGAGACTCCTTGCTCGGAGAGCTTTGACGTGAGCTTTTCGACCTCACGTTTCTTAAGAAGTAATACACGATCATGTCCTGGTTCATAATCTTCGAGTCCTGATGCATGCCTGTACTTCGCAATCTTCATGCCCTTAAGCATCGGTTTTCCGGAGATCAGTGAGACGTAGGCACCTCCTAGATTCACGTTCCCCATTCGGCAGGATTTGACCTCCTGGCCGGAAAGCGCAATTCCTGCCTCTATGGTGTCTACGATGTCATAATCGTATCTGGCACGCCTATTTTGGGCTACAGTCTTCATTTCGGCCAGATTATAGGCTCAAATAGCCTATTTAGACAGAAATAAAGCTTTTATGGACAGTTGACAAATCTCAAATATGGAGTAAACTTCTTGTCAGTCGTAATGGAAGTCTCTGCGTTTGCAGTGGACACGGCTTGTGCCGACAACATGCGACGGATTACGGGCTTTCAACCCAACTTATATTGTGGCTGAGAGCCCTATTTTATATGCCTAAATAGAATGCAATAAACGTATCAATACGCGCCTGAAAGAAGATGGATACGACAGTACCAAGGGCGAGAAATGGCCCAAATGCTACGTACTGTCCACGTTTGATGCGCCCTGATACAAGCAGCACGCTAGCCAGTACTCCACCGATGATATAGGTCAGAAATAGGCACACAGCCATGTGTTGCCAATCTCCTAGCAAAGCACCGGTTCCTGCCCCTAGGATGATGTCTCCACTTCCAAGCCACTTGCCTCTGCTCAGCAGCCACTGCAGTCCAAAGAACCCTGCACCAAGCGCAATTCCTGATAGGGCAAAATGCCCCAAGTTTACGCTGTAGGCAATGGCGAGGAGGAGGAGGGGAATATTGAGTACGTCAGAGATGCTGTGTGTGTACAGATCAATAATGGCGATAATAAGTAGTAGCCATAAACACAGTGCAAGAAGTATCGAAGAGACAGCTGCGCCATGAAGAATCCATGCAAAGAGAAAGAGAAGACCTGACAGAATTTCTACAGTTGGATAGATCCATCCGATCGATATCTTGCACTCTTTGCACTTACCGCGAAGAATGAAATAGCTAAAAAGAGGAATGAGTTCTAGTGGTGTAAGTGTCTTTTTACATCCCGAACAACCGGAGCGTCCGCAGATACTTTCTCCACACGGAACACGCGTGATGAGCACGGAGCCGAAGCTTCCAAACACAAGACCGAGGATGAAGAAGAGAATACTCATTTCTTCCATCCTAGCAAAATTCGAAATCCGAATCTCGAAATCCGAAATATCTCTACAATCATGTTTCGATTTTCGTTATTTCGTATTTCGCTTTTTCTTTTTCCTAGCACCCCATGCTCCACCTGCAGCACCGATTGCAACGAAGCCAATACCAAACCCAGTGTCTGGAAGTGCGTTTGCATTCGAGCTCTCTACTGAGTGCTCGCTGCCGTCTTCGCGCTCGTGAATATCTCCCCAGAGATCTTCCCAAGCATCTTCTGTATCCATGTTTTGCGTAGCCATTTCCTCCTCCATGATATCTACCTTAAAATTTTGATCTTCAATGTCCTTCTCCCATTCGTCGACCTTCTCTGCTACTGCGATGGGAACACCAGGTCTTTTATCTTCTTCGATTGCTTCTGCGTAATTAATGTCATCTTTATCATGACCTGGCCAAGCAATATCCAATGAATGATTGTCTACTGACTCTAGTAAGGATGGATCGTTTGCCGTGTTGTCTTTTAGCATTCCTGCTGCGCGCAAGTTGCGACTAAGGAGACGCTTTCTGTTTCCTGCATCCATTGTTTTGTCTGCAAGATGCGATGCACCCAAATCATACATTCTGCCACCTTCTGCAGCAGGCAATGTGAGGTAAGCGACAACTTGTGGTTTTGCGTATTCGTATCCGTAGTACAGTGCGAGTGCAAGACCTCCACCAATAACAGCACCAAGTACCTGCTTCCAGAGCGGTGGGCGACCATCGTCTTCTGGTTGTGTGTCTGGCTCGGTATTTATTGAGGTTTGTATGTCTTCCATAGTTTTCTGAAGAATTCATATTAGTATAGCAGAAATACGCATATTTAGAAAGCGATGCCCTCGGGGCATCGCTAACTATAGGTCAAAAGTTGGATTTCTGCTTAGGCTGCAATAGCTTCTTCTTCCTCAGGCTTCTCTGTATTTGATGTCACTGCGATACCACGAGCGCGCAACGCATCAAAGAATCCTTTGTTTGCTGCTTCTACTTCAGCGGTCTTATTTGCAAATGCGAGAGTAGAACCATGCTTTGTCATTGTTGCGATGTATTGATCAATCATTGTGATATCCATATCAGCATCTGTAAGTGTGGAGGCGTCTACAATAACGCGCTTACCTGTCTGCTGAAGCAACTTAACAACACGATCTCCTGTGAGACCTTGATCAATTCCAATTGCTGCATCTTCTCCAAGGGCGACATTGTTGGATGCTCCCTCATTTGTTTGATGGAGTTTGATAGCAACGTCTTCATGTTCTACTGTTTCTGAATTCTCTAAAGTCATAGTAATAAGGGGTATGAATAGAGGGTAGAATTGTACTCCAGAAGCCTCAATTGTCAATATCACTTGTCCCCGAAGGGGATGCCCTTGGTATCAATTTCCTTCTGATGCTTGATTTGTAAATATCGGGATCAAATGGGGCTGCACGCTGTATTTCACAAGACAGATCCTCTTGAGATACTCCTGGAGGAAGCTTCTGATCGTATCCCAGAACGATGAGATCGGGGCTAATATCTCGGACAGGTTTTAGGTAGTCCTGAGCATCGCCAAGAGTGATGTTTGCTTTTGGAAATGCATTTTTTAGAGCGAGTACACGATCGCCTTCTGATTGGTCTGGCGCAATTCCTTTGATCTCTTTTACATTTGCATCGCGTGCAACAGAAATAAAGAGTTCCCCATTAGAGCTAGCTTCTTTAAGAAATGCCAGATGTCCTGGGTGGAGATGGTCGAAGGTTCCGAATGTAAGAACTTTCATGGAGCTATCGCAAATCAACTACATGGATTCGCTTATCATCAATCAGATACATCTTCGTTTCCTCCTCATCTACGTAGATATCTTTCAGCTCACCAATCTGATCTCCTTCGAGAATATACTGCCGTACGTATGTACCTTCTCCGCCAGCACTACTGCCAGGAGTAGCTACAAGTACGCGCCCTGCTACCGGATCTAAGAAGTAGAGATGTCCGTCAAATACCTTGTAGACCCTTATGGCATTCTTGAGTGCTTCTTCGGGTAGATGTCGAATAGTAAATGGTTTTACTTCACCACGAAGTAGTCGCATTACTTCTCCCCCTTCTTTCAAGAGGTAAATGTTTCCATCAATTGCCATATCAAGTGCCCCTTCTAAGTCACCGTTTACATTGTATTCCGCAGGCGCCGTGTAACGGTTTGCCAGTCGCTCATACTTGTAGATTTGATTGTTCTCTGGAGAAAGGACATACAAGAACCTTAAGTATGTTTCGATATCTGTACCTTTGATCCATCCTGCAGGGTCTTCTGTTTTCATAGAAGTAGGCTGTCCGTTTACTAGCTCTATAACGCTATTGTCTGTCGTTTGGAAGACCATGGTTTGATACCGTGGGAAGTCATCTGCATCCAAGATCAATTCATCATCAATGAGTCGCTCGGGGTCTTCTACAGAATTGAGCAATACGCGATAGAGGTCTTGTCTGTCGTAGGCAATAAACTCACCATCGGGAAGTCCGATGAATCCTTGCGCATCAATATCTTTATTTTTCGTTGCCAAATTCACTATCATTCTTGGGGAGAGTCGAACGATATTATTAATTTCTTCACGCTTGGCACGAATACGCTCGAGAAGATCGAGTGCCTCTGCACGGAAGAGATTGCTCTCGTTATCCATTACTTGTTTCGCACGTTGTTCGGCCTGTTCTAAGATAGTGTTTGCACTATCCATCTCACCGGAAAGCCTGCGATTTTCTGCTGTACGAATGAATTGATTTACTTCTTCCAAACGTGTTTCCAGCTCTGCACGAGATTGACGATTTTGGCTACCTGTAGACAAGTTTGCCACTGCCCAAATGATAAGGAAGGCAGCAACCGTACCTGCAAGAAGTAATAGATGTGCTCGACGCTTTCTTTTTGGATCCGAAAGATCTGCAACAAAGTTTGACACAAATTCTTGAATGCGACCGAGGATTCCAGAAGGAACGTAATCACTCACACGCGCCGTTACATCCGCTGCAGAAGAAAGTACCGCAGAGAGTGCTCCAGTTTTACGACGGCGACGGCGAGAGGATGTCGACTTCACTGGCTTGCTTGATGCTACTTTACTGCGACCCGAAACATGCAGGAGGCCAATGGCTGCCTGCTCTTTTTCGGACTCTAGTTCGGTAACAAGCTCATCAAGAAGATGCTCTCCTCGCTGAGAAAGTTGCGCAAGTTGCGCAGGTGTCACCGTACGGAGAAGCCTCTGTGTAGAGAGAATGATGACATCACGTTGTTCCAAAGCTCCACTGGCTATGTGCACAAACGCCGGTGTTGGCTTGCCGCGCGTATACTCCGTAATCTGGCTCGCTCCACTGCCGCGTACAACATACGCCTCTGCACGACCTGCATGCGATACATGTAATACACCTGACTTGTCGATGATTCCCAAAATTGCGTGCACCTCCTCCACCGACTGTGAGAAGGTAAGACCTTTAAAGAGACCATTCAGTTCTTTGAGGGTTCCGTCCAGACGCTGCGCAGCGTCACCATTTGTTTCTAAAAGCGCATGTTTAATGACTGTTTTGCACTCCTTTTCGAGTGTTTTTGCATCGGCTGGAGATCCGTCTACTTGAATAAGAATAGCGACATCTTCACCATTACTACTAGAAAAACTATCCGCGATAAGCGTGGTACCACGCTTTGGTCTTGTGTGCCCAGTTTGCACAGTTATCTCCATACAGTGTAGTAGGCTACCGACCCAAGCGCATTTCGGCAAGGTAGAGTCGAATACAGATGATGTTCGGTCTTGAGAGATTTTTTTTGGTATTTTTGATGTGATACAGAGGCAAGAACAATTTTCTTCGATAAAAATTTGTTTATCTGAAGCCAAAAACTAAGAGCCTCTGCAAGAGCCTACTTGCAATCTGCCTTTGAGAGGACTATGATGAGTGCATATTAATTCATACATAATTCATAACTAATGAAGACAGTAGGAGAATGGCTCGGTTCCCAAAAGGGAGATGAGCGGAAGAAACAAGCCCCGAAGGGCAATAATAATCAGGGTGCTCAGAAATCTGCACCACACCGCGGACAGAAAAAGCCGCACAAAGGGAACAGGCCTCCCTTTCGCAATAATGCGAGAAAGCCTGCACCACGTCCGGCAAATAAGCCGAGCGGTAGTTTTGCAAACGGGAAACTTCGTGTGTATCCACTTGGTGGATTCGAACAAGTTGGTCGTAATTGCTTCGTTATAGAAGTAGATCAGGACATTTATATTATTGACCTTGGTCTACAGTTTCCTGACGAAGACATGCTTGGTATTGATTATTTGATACCTGATTGTTCCTCATTGCGAGGAAAAGAGAATCGCATAAAGGCAGTACTGTTTACCCATGGTCACCTCGACCACATTGGTGCTGTACAGCATTTAATGAATGGGCTGCACTTTCCACCATGTTTCGGCACAAAGCTGACTATGGCTTTTGTTCGCAAGCGATTGGATGAAGAAAAGCTCACGAGTAAATGCAAACTGAACAATGTGGAGTACGGCAAAAAAACACGCATCGGAAAAGTAGAAGTGGAGTTTTTGAAAGTGACGCACTCTATTCCAGACTCCGCAGCGATTGCACTGCACACTCCCTACGGAACACTGGTGCATACGGGAGACTTTAAGTTTGATCTCACACCAATGAACGAAGAGCCTGCAGACTTTCAACGTCTTGCAAAACTTGGCGAAGAAGGAGTACTGGCGATTATCGCAGACTCTACAAATGCGGCAAAGCCCGGACACAGTAAAAGTGAAGCAGATATATCAGAAACACTGCATAAACTTATTCGCGATGCGGAAGGCCGTGTGATTGTTTCGACGTTTAGTTCACTACTCAATCGTATTCAGCAAGTTGTCGAACACGCCAAAAAATATAACCGCAAGGTGTTTGTCTCTGGTCGCAGCATGATAACGAATATTGAAATTGCACAGAACCTCGGGTACATCAAAGCTCCTCGTGGAACGATTCGTAAAGTAGGCCCCGGCATGGATAAACTCCCTGATGATCAGGTGATTATTTTAACGACCGGAAGCCAAGGAGAAGAGATGGCAGGGCTTGCCCGCATCGGCCTTGGTACACACCGACAAATCGGCGTGAAGAAAGGCGACACCATTATCTTAAGCTCCAATCCGATTATCGGAAACGAACGTGCGGTTGCTAAAGTGATTAACAACTTAAGTACACAAGGTGCGATTGTAAAAACCAATGCAGAGTTGGCACTGCACGTTACCGGACACGGAAACGCGGAAGATATTTTGCTGATGCATCGATTGGTCAAACCGAAGCATATTATCCCCGAACACGGTGAACCTTCTATGCGCACTGCCCATGCAAATCTTGCAAAGAAAATCGGCTACGCAGACAACCAAATTCATCTCCTTAGTAACGGAGAAATCTTGGAGTTTGATGCCAATGGAGGCGCACGCAGAAGTAAGAGTAAGATCGAAGTACAAGACATTATTATTGATGGAAAAGGCGGTGCTGCCGGCGAAGGCCAGCGTGTTATCCGCGACCGTCAGATTATGAGTAAGGGTGGAAGCGTTGTCGTTGTGATGAAAGTCTACAAAGATAGTAAGCGTCTCGTTGGAGATCCTGATGTCTTAAGCCGTGGACTCATCTATGGATCCGAACAAGAGGTGATTACCAAAGAAGTTGTGCAACGCGCAAAGAAAGCCTACATCGAAGCACTGGATAAAGGTGATAACGATAGAAAAGCGTTGAAACGGTCTGTAAACAGCGCCTTGTATCGGTACTTTGATCGTAAGTTAAATAGGGAACCTATGGTGATTCCCATTATTGTGGAAGTTTAGGTAGTGACATACACTCTGCGTATGCGATGGCTCCTAAAGAGTACCGCTGGCTTAGCATTAAATATATTTCTGTTAGCATCTTCAGTTGCCCTGTGTGTTGCTATCATCGAATTTGCCATTCGATATACTGAAAATCCTGAACAAAAGAAAGGGGGAATCTATTCTCGAAACTTAGAGTATGACATGTGGGAACACCGCAATGCAGACGGGTTTCGCGGACCACATATTTCTTCGATACCGGAAGGTAGTCGGAAAATATTTTTAATTGGTGATTCGTTTTTCTATGGTATTGGAGTTGATAACGAATTTTCTATACCATCGCTACTTCAAGAATACTTTGAGACAGGCGATGGATGCACACAAATGGTGCTAAATTTTGGTGCACCCGGAGCCGGCCCGACGCAATACGCAAAGATTGCAGAGAAGTACGCAAAGTACACACCTGATGTAGTGTTTCTGGGATTGTATGTTGATAATGATATTCAACAATCTACTGTCTCCGCTGACTTGCCAGAACTAACGCAACCAGGCATTACCTTTTTGGATAGAAATGAAAAACTCTACACACAACAAGGGTGGTGGCAAAAACTTCGCATTGTGATGCTTAGCAAAAAGCTTTTCTCCTTCTTGGAAGCAGGTGTGAGTGGCGTACAGCCAGAATGTAAAGCTATTGTAGATACTGCGGTGGATGTCCCTTCGTACAATCTTCCAATTGAACTAGAGCGATTGGTATGTGATGAGCAAATCAATCCTCACTTGTTACCACGGGGCGCAGTTGGCGACAATACTGCTTATTATGAAGTACTTGCGGAGCGGTTCGAAAAAGATCCTCTGACAAGAGAGAGCATTCTTGCTGTCCGAGATACATTCCCTGACGCAACATTTGCCATTGCGCTTCTGCCTTCCAAGTACCAAGTCAACACTCAATACTTTGAGCATATGCGAAAAATGGGTTTTACGTTCAACCAGAACATTCCTGTCGATACTACGTTACAAGCTGTAATTGAAAAATGGGCAACTGAGCAGGGAATACTGTATATAAATCCTCTCGCGGATCTACAGAGAAAGGAGCACGAATCAGGAGCACAAAACTACTATCTCTTCGATGACCATCTTACCGAAACAGGAAACAGATCGGTTGCATACCAATTATATCGCTGGATGCAACGAAAAGGAGTTGTAGGGTGCA
>CEPX01062038.1_pt1 | contig 15792 bp, 15 predicted proteins | sample 361361 | NCBI WGS metagenome assembly CEPX01 (sample SAMEA2619974, study PRJEB7988) | marine metagenome | biome: marine biome (ENVO:00000447); feature: mesopelagic zone (ENVO:00000213) & marine oxygen minimum zone (ENVO:01000065); material: "saline water (ENVO:00002010), including plankton... | reverse complement strand
AATAAGTTAAACAGCTTTGCTCAATTTTATGCACTACCCTATAACCAAATGCTGCAACACAAATACCAAGAATTTCACCTAGACATTGACTCACCACCCCCTATTACCCTAGGCGATAAAACCGGCGACGACCGCATACTTTCGACAGCAAAAACACTCAAAGATTTTCTCAATGGCTAGAACAAAAAAAGAAACACCCCAAGGATTGTCCCCAAACGATTTAATTAAATCTTTTTTAAAATCCACCGAAAAAGATCATTACAACTATGAAGAAAACCATGATTACCAAGTATCTAGCGGGAGCTTAATATTGGACTTTGAGTTAGGCGGAGGGCTAGGGCCCGGCCTCCATCGCTTCACAGGTGTGAACGAAGGTGGTAAAACGTCCGAAGCCCTAGAGGTGATGAAAAATTTCCTCCAAACAGTTCCTAACTCACGCGGCTTTTATATTAAAGCGGAGGGACGCCTCACTAAACAAATGAGAGAGCGCTCTGGGGTTCAGTTTGTTTTTGACGAAGACAACTGGGAGTCGGGAAATTGTTTTGTGTTTGAATGTAATATTTATGAAACCGTAGTGGAGGCGTTGCGGCTTTTGGTTGGAAAAAACTCAGGGGATACCCGCTATTGTTTTATTTTGGATTCAGTGGATGGTTTAATTACCAAGGGAGACACTCTCAAAACATTTGAAGAGTCAAGAAAAGTTGCGGGCGGCGCGGTTATTGCTGCCGATTTTATGAAGCGTGTTAGTATTGGTTTGACCAAACGAGGACACATGGCTATCTTCGTTTCCCAAGTTAGAGCGGACATCCAACTTGATCCTTACACGAAGGCCCCTATTCGTCAGACAACGGCTACAGGAGGTAATGCGTTGTTACATTTTGCTAATTTTATTCTTGAATTTGAGCCTCGCTTTAAAAAAGATTGGATATTAGAGAAACCGGGAGACAAGCATGACCCCGAAAAGAATAAAATTATTGGCCACTATGCTAAAATCACAGTCAAAAAGAGCCCCAACGAAAAGACTAACGCAGTCATTAAATACCCTATCCTTTACGGGCGCAAAGGAGGTAAAAGCATTTGGATAGAAAAAGAAATTTTAGATATGTTATTTTTATGGGAATTTGCCCACAGAAAAGGAGCAGGCTGGATAGAATTTGACCCCGAATTGCTTAACATCATGTCAGAAGCCAAGGTTGACTTTCCTCAAAAAATACAAGGCGAAAACCAATTTGATAAGTTTCTTGAAGAAAATCCAATTGCCAAAGAGCATCTTGTAGACTACTTTAAGAAGATGGTAATTTCTGTGTAGGATGACTTTTAAGACCTTACTAGGCAAGCGCCGCCGTCTTAAAAAGCCAATTAATTATTTGATTAACTGGGACAAAGGGAGTCGCAGTAAACTTCAAGCTAAAGTAAAGAATTTTTTAAGAGTTTTTTGGGATGGCGATGTTGTATTTGAGGAGTTTCCTGTAGTTGGATCTCGTTTAACTTTAGACTTTTATAATGCTACTAAGAATATAGCGATAGAAGTACAAGGAAAACAACATACCAAGTATAATAAGTTCTTTCACAATAAAAATAAAATAAATTATTTAAATCAATTAAAAAGAGACGATGAGAAGTTGGCTTTTTGTGACCTTAATACTATTAAGCTCCTTGAAGTGCACGAGGGCAACGTAGACTTTAGTGAGCTTCATAAGTCTATTCTTTAATCACACGTGTAATGTTTTATAATTAATGCAAGAAAATATCCCAGATCATCCTATAGAAGAATTCACTATTCCCAATAGTTTTCTTGACAAGCTTTTCGAGTTCACAGGTGACGGCGACGACGGCGGTTTTATTTTAGCCTACGTTACTCAAGATGGTCGCCCACTTATACAATGCAAAATTGGTTCCCAAATTGTTGAGATGGGGCTTCGCAAGGCTTTGGAAAAATTTTTGGACGATATGGAGCTAGGCGAAAAAGCCCTCTCAGAAGACCAATCTTAATATCTTGACTTATCTCCTTTCTTGGTGTAAGGTTGTAGTTCTATGATATTTTCCTTAGAGCTCGAACAACACTTGCTTGCGGGGTTGATTAAATACCCCCATAAATACGGGAATATTGCCAACTTCATCAACGAGAATGATTTTTGTGCAGACGAAAATGCCATCAATAAGACCATTTTCTATGTGCTGCGCCAAGCTTTAGAGAACGCGGAAAAAATGGATGAGGTTTTACTCGCCCAAAGAGTTGACGCCCTTAACATCAGTTTTCCTAATGATATTAAAATTTCTGATTATATTCATTCGCTAGCCCTTCGTAAAGTCTCACCTGATCATATTGAAAAAATAGCCCAAGAACTGAAAAAGTTCACTGTTAGACGAGAAATCTTTGAGGGAGCAAAGAAAGTGGCGGATTCGATGCGCAAAATGTCCCCCTCCATCCCCTATAATGAGATAATAGAGAGCGCAGACAATACCTTTAATGAAAAAATTAACTTCTTTGACGCTGGCGCTAACAGTCCTGTCAACATCTCCGACGAGATGGAAGAATGGATTGAATTGAGAGGCAACAACCCTGTTACTGAATTTGGCCTTATGAGCCCCTACAAGCGCCTCAATGATCTTTATGGGTCTTTGTTGCGGCCGGGGAATATAACGGTCATAGTGGCCCGCTCAGGGGTCGGCAAGACACGTTTCTGTATGGACTTCTGTACCAAAGTTTCTTCTGAGTATAATGTCCCTATCTTACATTTTGATAATGGCGAAATGTCCAAAGAAGAGCTGATGATTCGTCAATGTTCTGCACTTAGTGGGGTATCGGCTAATCTGCTTGAAACAGGGCAATGGAGACAAGCTGGAGAAGAAACAGTGAATAAGGTTCGTGCCGTATGGAAGCAGGTGAAAAACATTAAGTTTTATTATTATAACGTTGGGGGAATGAGCGTAGATACAATGATAGCGACTCTTCGCCGTTTTTATTACTCTAAAATTGGTAGAGGTAACCCAATGATATTTTCTTTTGATTATATTAAAACTACTTTTGAAAATAACGGAGCTAAATCTGAGTGGCAAATTGTTGGTGAAATGATCGACAAATTTAAAAAGACCATCCAAAAAGAAATTCTTTCAGATGGGGGCCCTGTTATTCCAATGATCACATCCGTACAGAGTAATCGCCAAGGTATTGTGAATGTTCGTCAGCCTCAAGATGTAAGAGACGACGAGAGCATCGTGTCGTTATCTGATCGGATTACTCAGTTTTGTTCTCATATGTTTATCTTACGCCAAAAAACATTGGAAGAAATTGCCATGGAACCTAATTGGGGCAACCATAAGCTTATTAATGTTAAATCACGTCACCTTGGGTCCGATTATATGCGCGCTATTAATCCCGTGAGAATGCCCGATGGATCCCTTCGCAAAAACGCTATTAACCTTCAAATGGATGGCTTTAGTGTGGAGGAGCGCGGAGATATGGTGGATTTAATCAGAGCCTTAAACGTCAATGAAGAGCTTGACGGGGAGGACAACATTGTTGATGATTTTATTCCAGAGCTTTTACAATAGGCTATGATCAAAGCTTTCATGTATCACGATATTAGGGACCCACAATGTAGTGGCTACCCTCGTCGTTTAGAACTGCGGTCCTTTGTATCTATCGCGGAATTCAGATGTCAGCTAAAATTTATTACTCAAAATTACACGGTGATAGAGCCCCAGCGCTTAAAAGAGAACCTAAAAAAGGACTGCGCCATTCTTACGTTTGATGACGGCCTTAAAGATCACTATTTAGTGGCCGAGATATTGCACGATGCCAAGCTGAAGGCAACCTTTCTTATACCTACATTAGCGATTCGAGAGCGAAAGGTTATAAAAGCTCATAAGATACAGTTTATCTTAGCAACCACTTCCGAGAAAAAGATAGTAGAAAAAATTTTTGATTTAATGGGGTCAGAGCCCCCTGAAAGAGATGTTCTGTGGAATACTTTTTCGGTTTCTCGTCACCCTAATGATTGGTGGTCTAAGGAAATGGTTTTTGTGACTAATTTTCTACGGCGACATGATGCCGGAGATATGATTACTGATCAGCTGTTTGTTAAATTTGTAACCAAAGACGAGAAAGACTTTTGTTCTGATTTTTACCTAACCCCTGTGGAGCTTGGGCATATGGGTGAGTGCGGTATGATTATTGGGGGTCACGGTTATACTTCAACAGATCTTGCCAGTTTAAACAGCCAAGAAGAAGAGATCAAAGAGTCTTTGCTTTACGCTGCAAGCTTTTCGTCGCCTCCCCTTTCTTTTTCATATCCCCAAGGGTCTTATAACGACGACACCATCTCTTACACAAAAAAGCATAAGTGCAAGTTTGCATACACCACTCGTGCTGAGAATATAACCTTTGATACTAATTTGCTCAAAATACCTCGCTTCGACGCGCCCCAAACATTACCTCTCTCATGATAAAACAGATTTTATGTATTACCTACAGAGACTGGGCATTCAAGATATACAAAATGCTGGAGGACGCATTGCCTCAATATGATTTTAAAATTATTTTCAATACCACCAAGGATGTTGGCGCGGCTGAGGTCAAATCTTTTCAGCCCGACATTATCCTTTGGTATGGGTGGAGTTGGATTGTTCCAGAATCTATTGTAAAACAATATGATTGTATTTGCCTACACCCATCTCCCCTCCCTTTATATCGCGGAGGAAGCCCACTTCAAAACCAAATTCTTAATGGCGAGAAAAACTCTGCTGTGACCATTTTTAAAATGAGCGCTGGATTAGACGAGGGGGATATCATCCGACAAATACCCATGTCTTTACAAGGAAACATCGAGAGTATTTTTGCACGTATGACTACGCTTGGCTTTGCTGCGACATGTGATTTTTTAAAAAACGGTTACCACCTCAAACCACAAGACCATTCGGCGGCAACATTATTTAAGCGACGCAAACCAGCTGACTCCGAAATTACGCTCGATGAAATACAAAACCAAACGCGAGAATATCTTTGTAATAAAATCCGAATGCTCACCTCCCCTTACCCTAACGCTTTTATTAAAGATAAGGAGGGAAATAGACTGTACATAACAAGCGCCCATACAGATGGAAACTGAAGAGATTAAAGAAGTTTTATTGGAACTAGGCTTCAAGCTGCGCGACAGCGGCGCCTACTGGCAAACCAATGCGCTGTGGCGTAATGGCGATAACTTTACAGCCATTCAAATATATAAAGATTCCGGCGTGTGGAGAGATTATGTGGAGAATACTGCTTTTCTTCCTTTTCAAGCGTTAGTGGAAAAGGCTCTGGGCACTACCGACAAAAAGATTTTAGCCCAATATATCGAACCTGCGGGAGGAGCAAAGGTGACCCGTACCTTTGAAAAAGAGGGCCAAAAAGTTAAAATACAAATGGACGAAACCTACTCTTTAGAGTATTTGTCCAAATTATTGCCACATTTTAAGTTCTATAACGATAAAGGAGTTTCAGATTTGACCCTAAAGCTTTATAAAGGAGGGTTGGCTACAGCGGGGAAGCTTAACGGTAGGTTTGTTTTCCCTATCTTCGACGAAAATAACCCCTCTCAAATCATTGGTTTTACCGGGCGCCACTTACGTTGGAACAGCGAGTCTACATTTCCGAAATGGAAGCACGTAGGCCGTAAGTCTAATTGGCTTTATCCTATATGTGTTCCTAGTCTTAATAGAAACATAGGGGGGTCGAATACATTCCCTTTTCTAGAAAGTGTTCAAGAACGCAGAGAGGTTATTATTGTGGAGAGTATCGGGGACAGCTTAGCTCTAACAGAAAATAAGTTTCTTAACCACTTGGTGGTAGGAGGGCTCGATTTAAGCTCTAAACAGATTTCATTTTTGCTGGCCCAAGATTTGGATCAGATTATTATTGCAACCAACAACGACACATCTAACGTAGGCCTCCGAGGAGCCATTAAAATTTTTGTTAAGCTATTAAACTATTTTGATATCAACAAGCTTCGTATCAACCTTCCCACTGAGAACGACTTTGGGGACATGCACGCAAACACTGTTGATTTTCAAGAAAAATGGTACAACAAACCCCTAGATAAACCCAAGCAAATAGATAGAATACTCTCTATTTTAAAAAGCCAAGAAGGGGCCACCATAGTCAAAAATAAAACAGAAAGAAATAAAAAAATAAATTTTCTTAAAAACTTTATCGAGGAAACCGATGTCTAAAACAAAACCAATATATCTATCCGCCAGTCGCCTTAAGACAGTAAAAATGTGTTCGTGGCTTTACTGGTGCAAGTACCATCAACGTTTGCCTGACAAATCTAACGATGGTGCTTCCCGAGGTACCGTGTGTCATTTAATTTTTGAATGTCTTGGCAAGCCATCAAGAAGGCATTACTATGATGTTATTTTAGAACAAAATGATCCTTTTGCTGTAGACGCTGTCAAAAAGCTAATCCTTAAAAAGGCTGTCTCTCTTGGGGTGGATGACGAAGAGAATATGCAAATGATTAAAGAAATGATTTTGGCTGGATTACGGTACGATTTTTTCGGGAAGAAGCTCGTCACGCCATCCAAGTCTTTTTCTGAATATGAATTTGATATGCATATTAAAGAGGGGGAAAAAGACTACTCGATCAAAGGGTTTATAGATAAGCTATTTATTTACGACAAAAAGAAGATCGCCCTTATTAGAGACTTCAAAACAAGCAAACAACTATTTCAAGGGGAAGATAAGAAAAAAAATCTTCAAGATTACATTTATAGCATTGCAGTTAAGTACCTCTTTCCTGAGGTTTCCAGCCGAAACAGTGAGTTTGTTTTTCTAAGATTTGATTTAGAATCTAAAAACAAACCTAAGGGTATCATGAAGATGCGTAAAATTTCAGATAAAAGGCTTGAAGAATTTGAAATAGAGCTTACCCAAGCTCAACACTACCTGTCCAAATTTAATTACCATTCAGCTATAAGTTCATATGCCGCCGACAAACCAAATCCCACGGACGGTAGCTTTGGTGGTCCTATCGCGTGCGGTAGAGCCAGATATCGAGGCCAACCTAAAAAAGACGGTTCGCCGATGTGGCACTGCGCTTATAAATTTCCATTTGATTATTATGGCCTGTTCGACAAAGACGAGAAGCTCATTAAGACAGAGTTTCCGGAAAACTATGCGCTTTTATTAAAAAATAAAAAAGACAGCTTTTCTATCAAAAAACTTCATTATGCTGGGTGCCCTCGCTGGAATTACCTTGACACTCCCGCCTAAACCGTTATACTAAGAAGGTATGGTACCTTTGTTTAAAACTCATTACAGTATCGGCAAGTCTATTCTTACCGTTACTGACCCCGCTTCTACCAAAGAAGGAGGGGCAGACAGTGTTATTCAAATTGCCATTGAAAATAATCTCGATAAACTGGTTTTGGTGGAGGATAATTTTCATGGTTTTCTAGAATCAAAAAAACGTTGCGAGGAGCATAACCTTCAATTAGTTTTCGGCTTGAGACTCAGCGTGTGTAACTCTCACCAAGATGACAAAAACAAAAACCACAAGGTCATTGTTTTTGCTAAAAATGACCACGGATGCAAAAAACTTTACAAGATCCACTCGCAAGCATTTTGCGACTACGAACAACGGTTGACCTTCAAGGACCTAAAAGAACACTGGACCAATAACCTTTTGTTAGCTGTCCCCTTTTACGATTCTTTTCTTCATCGCAACAATTTTTCTTTTGCAGAGTTTATTCCTGACTTTAGCTTCGTTAAACCTTTGTTTTTTCTAGAGAACAACCAACTTCCATTTGACCATTTGTTACGTGGGGTGGTGGAGGATTACTGTGCCCGTCACAATTATGATACAGAAGAGGCCAAAACCATTTATTATAAAAACAAAAAAGACTTCGCCGCCTATCAAACATTCAAGATTATCTGTAATCGAAGCTTCAGTGGGCGTAAGTCGGACCTAACGCGTCCAAACTTAGACCATTGCGGAAGCCAAGAGTTTTGCATGGAGAGCTTTTTAGAGAAATGAAAAAATTCCTTATCGCAGATAGCGCCCTTACGAGAATCAAAGAAAGAGCCTCGACCCTACCCCTTCTTAAGAACTCCATCCGACAGGGGGCCGGGAGTTTGGTTGCATACATAGGAGAAGAGATTGCCAAAACCGTTCTTAACGGGGAAATTAAAGACACTTATGATTATGATATCGTTTATAAAAACATGAAGGTTGACGTAAAGACTAAGGAACGCACGGTGGCGCCCAAACCTTATTACGAGTGTTCCGTGGCAGACTTTAACACAAAACAGGACTGTGATGAGTATGCTTTCGTAAGTGTGCTTGACACACTAAGAGAGGCGTGGTATCTTGGAAAGATCAGCAAGCCTGACTTTTATAAAAAAGCAATCTTTCACCGTAAGGGTGAAATTGATCCTGCTAATAATTTTACTTTTAAAGCTGACTGCTATAACATTTCTATCTCAGAATTAAATTAATAATGAAAAAAAAACAATATGACATTCTACCTGCCCCATGTGAAGAAGATTACATAGTGTGGGTATGGTAGTATGAGCGAAACCCCGCAACAACGATACAACAAAAGCCCGAAGGGAAAAAAATCCCGCTCTCGTGCCCAAAAGAAATACGACGACAAAGACAAGGAGAAGCGTCGCGCACAAAAAAGAGAATATATGCGGCGCAAGCGTAGTGAAGACCCGAGTTATTGCAAATGGAAATAATTAACGAAAACTTAGCAAAACATATTTTATCAGACGAAAAGGCCATATTAAAGGCTGTTGAAAATATTTTTTACGAGTACGCAAACGGGGATGCGGTAATGTTACCCAAGACCTATCTTGATGTAGCTCAAGGGGACGATTACAGAGCTATGCCCTCCTATAGCCAAAAATATGCGTGTATCAAGTGGATCGCAGACTACACCTCCAACAAGAAAAAAGGGCTTCCTACTACCCAAGCTATTATAGTGTTGAATGACAAAGGGAGCGGGGCCCCTTTAGCAATCATTGAAGCCAACCATATTACCAAACTAAGAACCGCTGCTGCCACCGCTCTAGCTACCCGTGAGCTAGTTGAAGATAAACATATAAAAAAAATATCTTTTATCGGGTGTGGCGACCAAACACTTCCTCACATTATTTTTTTAACTCACGTGTTGGGCCAAGTGGATGAAATTTCTCTGTATGACATTGACCCACAACGAGCGCATGCGCTAGCCGCCGATTCTCCCCACATTCATGTGTCGGGGACGTTGGAAGAATGTGTGGAAGGAAGTCGAGTGGTAACAACGCTTACTCCCTCAAGAAAACCTTATTTAAATCGTTCTATGTTGCCTGAAGTTTGCCATATTAACGCCGTAGGGGCGGACGCTATAGGAAAAAGAGAGCTTTGTGAGGATATTTTTAGTGACCGTGCTTTTTTTCTGGTTTGTGATGATTATAATCAAGCGAAACACTCAGGGGAAGCGCAGTATCTTCAGTTAAACCAGCGACAGCCCATCATGTCTTTATGTGACTTACTGTCATCTGTGTGGTACAGAAGGCCAGTAACTGCGGGAGCCCTTACGGTTTATGACGCCACAGGACTAGCAATTGAGGACTTAGCTTTAGCGCAATATGTTTTTAACGCCACCTTAGCTCAGTCCGGCAGAGCATCCGATTTGTAATCGGAAGCGCCTTGGTTCAAATCCAAGAGGTGGCTCCACTTTTTAAATGAAAAACAATCTTTTCTTATCAACAAAAATCAGAGTACAAAAACAAGGCGACAGACGCGGAGTATTTTGTATGGACGATATACAAAAGGGAGAGCTTATAGAAGAGGCCCCTCTAATTTTGCCGCACGACAACAAGTGGGAAAGTTGCGACAAGGAGATTATCAAATATGCTTTTCCGTGGGCAGAACTAAGAGAAGACTGGAAGGATTTTTGTGATAAAGAGGGGGGGATTTTACCGCTCCACGCTACGCGACCACTCCTTGTTTTAGGTTACGGTATGGTTTATGCCCGATCTCAGAATTATAATGTGGATTTCAAGGTAGAAAAAAAATTATTTACTTGCAATTTCATCGCTAGATGTGATATAAAAGAAGGAGAAGAACTGTTTTTAATTAAAGGCGAGATTGATAAAGAAAATGAATGATAATCTTTTAAGGTTTAAACCAAATCAAAACTATCTTTGTTTTGATTTCGAAACATGTCACCTCAATCTCTTAAATTCAGAGAATAAGCCGTGGCAGCTTGGATATGGGTTGTGCAAAGGGAAAAAAATCATTCACACTCACGATCACCTTATCGAATGGAAGACGCTTAACATTAGTCCTGAAGCAGCTAAAATATGTAAGTTTAACCGTAAGCACTACGAAAAAAACGCTACCAACGCGGGACAGATTTTAGAAGGCTTAGAAAAATATCTTTACGATCCTTCTTATTTGATTATAGGCCATAACCTTTTAGGCTTTGACGTTTACATTCACAATATTTTCAGAAAGCTACTCAAAAAAGAAAGCAACTATTCTTATGTAGACCGTATCGTGGATACACACTGCCTTGCTAAGGCAGCAAAAGAGCAAATCAAAAAAAATAAAAACGAGAGCTTAATTAACTGGCAATACAAACTTAACGAATACAGAAAAAGAGGTCTCAAGACCAACCAGAAACAATTGCTTAAAGACTACGATATAAAGTTCGACGAAAACAAACTGCACGACGCGTGTTATGACATCGAAATGACTTTCAAGATTTTCAACAAACTCATTTGGGAGGTAGAGGTATAATGTTTACTGACAAATTTACAAAATACGACAAGTGTGCACCAGCGGGAGTTTTGCTTCCAAAGATCAAAATAGCCCCAAAATTCTATAAGCAATTGAAGCTGTCAGAGGACGCGGACAATCTAAAGTTTCTTAAAAAGCTGTGTTGGGAGAATATTAAAGAAATGGGTATCAACAAGTACAAGAACAAGGATGCCTATTATGACAGAGCCGGGGTAGAGTTAGATATTCTTAGTGATTTGGGATTTATTGATTATATTTTACTTAATTGGGACATTTTAAATTATTGCCACGAAAACGATATACCAACAGGCCCCGGGCGTGGTTCTGCGGCAGGCTCTTTAATCTTATATTTGTTGAAGGTTACAAAGGTAGACCCTATTAAATATAATTTGTTTTTTGAGCGCTTCGTTTCTAAAAGCCGCGCAAGAAAAATAGAAAAAGACGGCATTACCTATTTAGATGGCTCGTTGTTAGCGGATGTGGACAACGACATAGCTTATGACAGACGTAGCGAGGTCATTGAATACATTAAGCGCAAGCACCCGAGCCGTACATGCCGCATCCTAAACTTGGTGAGTCTAAGTGGAAAACTTTGCGTCAAAGAGACCGGCAAAATCGTAGGCCTTTGTACCGAACAGGAAGTCAACGAGCTAAGCGATTTAATTCCCGTAAAATTTGGTAAAGTTTCTCCCTTACGGGAGGCTCGACAAGAAAGCGAGCTTTTTGACGAGTGGTGTGAGGATCACCCGAAAGTTTACGAGATTGCTCTCAAACTTGAGGGGTTGATCAAAAACACAGGTGTCCACGCTTCGGGAATTGCCATTTCTCATGAGCGCCTTACCGATATCTGCCCTCTCCAAAAAACCAAGGAAGGGGAACTAGCCTCTTGCTACGACATGAATTGGATCGCGGAGCTTACGGTTAAATTTGATATCTTGGGACTTAAAACCCTAACCGTTCTTAAAGAAGCCTCTCGTTTGACAGGAGTGGAACTCGATAGCATAGATCTTGGAGATAAAAATCTTTATAAAAACTTTAAAAACCTAGAGTGCCCCCAAGGTCTTTTTCAGATTGAAGCTGACACCAATTTCGGGGTATGTAAAAAAATTAAACCCCGCAACCTCGAAGAGGTTTCTGCGGTGATTGCGATAGCGCGCCCCGGGGCACTAGAATTTAAAGACCAATACGCGGAGTATATTCGCACAGGTAATTCAGAGCTCGTTCATCCTCAATTTGCGGATATTTTAGCCTCCACTGGAGGTATTCCCCTCTATCAAGAACAGCTAATGAAAATGGCTGTTGAAGTAGGGTTTACCCTTGATGAAGCGGAGCAACTAAGAAGAATCGTCGGGAAGAAGAAGGTGGATCAGATGCCCGAGTGGAGAGAGAAGATTTCTCAGAAGGTTGAAGAAAACCGTTTGACAAACGCATGGACGGGACACCGTGGAGATGAGATTGCAGATGTATTATGGCAGGTAGCGGAAGATAGTGCCAATTATTCTTTTAACAAGTCTCACTCCATTAGTTACGCTATCCTTTCGGCGTGGACGGCCTATATGAAGTTTAACCATCCTCAGCATTTTTACATTGCTCTTTTAAAAATGGCTAAACACGAAGCCGACCCCTTCGATCAAGTCAACAAGGTGGCACGCGAATTAAATTATTTTGACATGCAGCTACTACCTCCAGATTTAGCTAAATCTGATATGGACTTTACTATAGAAGGCAAAAACATTCGTTATGGATTGAACTGCATTAAAGGTGTAAGCGAAAAAAGCCTTCAGTCTATCGTAGATTTTCGTGAGTCTGAGATCTCCAACAAGTTTGATGTATTTCTCGCAGCCAAGGACGCTAAAATTAATGTAGGGGTGCTATCAGCCCTGATACAAGCAGGAGCCCTTAATTCCTTCGGCAACAGTCGCAGCCGTATGGTGCTTGAAGCACAAGCCTTTAACCTCTTGACGGATAGAGAAAAAAGAAACTTTGTAGCCTTAGGCCCTAAACACAGTTTTGACGTTCTTAATATTTTAGGAACAGAGGTTTTGAAAAACAAGTCCGTAGGGGATGACAATAAACCTCTAATGAAAGAGAGTCGTACAGAAACTTTTTTAAAGAAGTATCGCCTTTATAAAAACATTTATGACCAAAACAAAAGTTTTGAAAAATTTGCTAATTGGTATTTTGAAAATCAATTGTTGGGATACTCCTACACCCACACCCTGCGTGATGTTTTCAAAAACGAATCTCGCAACCTGATGAATTGTTACGAAGTGTGTTCTACGCAACCAAACGAAGGTGTAAAGTTTGTAGGAGTAGTTAAGGACTGTAGTCGGCGCTTGGTGAGTAGAAACAATAAGCGTTATATTAGAATCACCACCGCCGACGAACTAGGAAGAATAGATTGTTTGTTTTTTGACCCAAAACTAGAAAGATACTTAGAGGAAAAAGAAGCGCCCGAAAAAGACAGTATTGTGACTATTGTAGGCAAAAAGTCGGATGACATTGTGTTTGTTGATGATATGAATGTTTTAGATGGACGAATTTATATGAAGCTGTCAGATGTAAAATGATCACAGAAGATATTAATTTCACCCCCCGCTCCCAGAAGTTGCTGCAGGCCACTAAACGTATAGCTATGGCTTTTGGGCATGATGAGATTCTTTTAGCGCATCTTTTTGCTGCTTTTTTTGAACTTAAGCAAGCTAAGTCTCTTGTTATCGCTAAAGATCTTGGGTTAGATTTGGACGTCTTAAGAAAAACCTTATATGAAGAGATTCTAGAAAAGCTGCCTAACGAGGGGGTGGCCCCTGACAAGATCAAGCTTTCTCAAATGATTGTGGCCATTTTAAAGCAGTCTACCGAAATTGCTTCTGAATTTAAGCATGGCTGGGTAAGCGTAGACCACATATTTTTAGCTCTTTTGGATAATTTTGAGCGTTGGCCCTCAAAACTTTATAGTTTATTTAAAATTGACTTAACAGAACTTTTTACCCAAATTGTCACCTACCTATCTGACTCTGAAGCGGTGGAGCGCTCTTCCTCAAAACCTAATGTTTTTCAAATGGAGAGCAGCGGGGAGTTTAAGCTGCTTGGAAAATACGCAAGCAACTTAACCGAAAAAGTCTTGCACGGAAACATTGATCCTGTTTTTGGAAGAGAAGAGGAGATAGCTAAACTAGAAGACATATTAAATCGACGAAAAAAGAATAGCGTTATTTTGTTAGGGGAGGCCGGTGTCGGTAAAACCTCGATAGTGGAGGGGTTAGTACAGCGCATTGTAAGCGGTGAGGCACCTTTGTTTCTTCAAAATAAAATTGTTTTTAATTTGGACTTGAACAGTGTTGTGGCGGGGACAAAATATCGTGGAGAATTCGAAGACCGTTTAACCAAAATAATAGAGGAAGCCAAAAACCCCAACGTTATACTTTTTGTAGACGAGATTCACACCATTGCGGGAGCTGGGGACGCAGAGGGCTCGCTTGACGCTGCTAACATTCTTAAACCAGCTCTCTCCAGTGGTGATGTTACAGTTATAGGGGCCACTACCCATGCCGAGTATCGCAAAAAATTATTTCAAGACAAAGCCCTACATCGGCGCTTTGAGCAAATTTTTGTAGAAGAACCCACGAAAGAAGAAGCCTTAAAGATACTTCAGCAAAAAAAAGGAATTTACGAAGAATTTCATTACGTTTCAATTAGTGACGAATTGTTAACGGACATCGTGAATTATGCCGAAGAATTTTTAACCAACAGCCAGTTCCCCGATAAAGCTATTGATTTATTAGATTTAGTATGTAGTCACGTTAAGGTTAAAAAAATTAGAAAACCTTCATCCCTTCAAAAGCTCGAAAAGCAATTTGTCGGACACATGACGAAGAACGACAAGTCGACCGAGGAACAAAATATTCTTTTTGAAGAGATTCAAAAAATCGCAGGCGAATGGAGCAAAGGGCTTTGCAAAAAGAGATATAAAATTGGCAAACGAGATCTGTTAGAAATTTTATCCCGTAAAACAGGTATCCCTTATCATGATTTTGCCCAATCAGTATCCCAAAAATACCTAAACCTAAGTAAAAACCTAAAGAAGCTCGTGGTTGGTCAACCTGATGCGATCAACGCGATCTCGCGATGCCTCCTAAGGCATAAAAGCGGCCTGCGTGATACAGGTCGTCCCATTGGGAGCTTAATGTTCTTAGGTCCAACGGGAGTGGGAAAAACCTACGTTGCCAAATGTTTGGCTAAGTATTTTTTCAAAAGTAAAAATAATTTTATCCATTTAGATATGTCAGAATTTTCTGAGAGCACTAGCGTTGCAAAACTAATTGGCTCCAGCCCGGGGTATGTGGGGTTTAAAGAAGGGGGGCTTTTGGTAGAGAAAATATCGAAAAACCCCAATTCTGTCATACTTTTTGATGAGATAGAAAAGGCTCACCCGAAGGTGTGCCATGTTTTGCTTCAAATACTTGAAGAGGGTCGTCTCCGCGACTCCCAAGGAAGAGATGCTAATTTTTGCAACAGTATCATTATAATTACTGGTAACATCGCATCTAAAAGACTGGCCCAAAAGCAATCGCTGGGGTTTGGAGGGAACGTAGACTCCGAACGCTTGTCTGATGCCAAGAAAGAGCTGAAAAAAGTGTTGCCATTGGAGCTTATTAACAGATTTGATGACATTATTTTCTTCAAGGAGCTTTCGGACGACAGTCTTAAAACCATAGTGGGACATGAGCTTCAAAAACTAATAAACAATGCCACCAAGAATGATATTATTCTCGAATTTGATTCTAATATTGAGGATTTTATTGTGGATAACATCGCAGACTCTTCCTTTGGGGCCCGCCTTATTAAACGAGCTATTCAAAACAAGATAACAGACGAACTTTCCTTACAGTTTATCAAAAACCCTAATGCTAAAAATTATCGAGTACGCTACAATAAAAATCAAGACAAAATTAATGTAGAATTTTGATTTAAGGTGTATATTATTATTAATTATGGAAGCTTTAAAAGGCAAAAAGAC
>CEPX01116691.1_pt1 | contig 15794 bp, 28 predicted proteins | sample 361361 | NCBI WGS metagenome assembly CEPX01 (sample SAMEA2619974, study PRJEB7988) | marine metagenome | biome: marine biome (ENVO:00000447); feature: mesopelagic zone (ENVO:00000213) & marine oxygen minimum zone (ENVO:01000065); material: "saline water (ENVO:00002010), including plankton... | reverse complement strand
AGCGGGTCAAGTGCTGGTATTTCTAACGTCTTTTTGTCCGGCAATAGCTTATTTCCCAGGACTTTAAGAAGGGTTTCGTTAGCACGATAGGCGTAATGGTTAATTTTCTGGCCAGGTTCAAGCGAGGAGTAGTGGGCCATGTGTTCAAGCGCTCGTAAAAATTCCCTTTGAATGAGAGGAAAGACGGCTTTGTCGAACTTATCAAGGACAGCGAGGTACTCTTGAGTCAGTTTGTGTGCCTTGTCACAGTTCATATTTTATTATATTTTAATAGTTATGGAAGAGATTCGGCTGTATACAAACAAAGATTTGGCTAGGATGTTTGGGGTGCAGGTTCTCACAGTATATCAATGGCGAGCCCGGGGTATAGTCCGGCCAAGGCGAAAGAGAAGGTCGATTAAGGGGAAGCAGAGTCTTAGCTGGTATACAGACTATGATATTCAGAAGATCATTGATCATTTTATGCCAGTTAAGGCGGTTGTAGATGGTCATAGTTCAATAAAGATACAGAAGGGCAAGGGGAAAGTCAAGAAAGGGGGGAAGAGTGTACGAGAAGAAGAGTAAAGAAGGGAGCCCCGGGTCCGCGGAGGAAGACGGCCCGGGGTCAGGGAGAAAGTAAGGATTAAGTATTAAGTTATCATATCTAATATCCGCTTGTCAAGGTCTGCTTAACCGATCCATTATATATAGCCCTCATTTTGGTAGCACTAATTTCTCTGCTGCAACATTAGGCCCGGTCTAGGGCTATTCCATGCCCGTTTATTTTAGTCTAATATTTATTTTATTATCGCTGTATAGCTTACTGGAGAATGTTAGGCAAGGTATTAAAGGTTATTATTTCTATATTAAGCTTGACAAGCATAGCAAACTATGTTATATTGGTAAGCATGATTAACGATAACCTTTTGAGAGAGGAGGGCAAGGGAATGGACACAGACAGCATCAGGGCAACTGAAATTAACTGGCAGGGTTTTTGGCTTTGCAAATCTTGTTTCGCAGAAGTAGAGAAAAAAGCACGGGCAGAAAAGTTTAGACAATTTTGGGTTGGTCAGCGCTTTTCTATTGAGTTTATAGCTGGATGTAAAAATTTACGTTGTGAGAGGTGCAAAGACTTTTTTATAGAGGAGGGCTAGGATGATATTGATTGTGGTATTAGGGGGAGTGTTGCTAGTGCTGGTGTCAGCGTTGGCGCTGGTGGTAGCGAAGGAGTTAATTTAAGAGAGGGAGGAAGGGCTATGAGTAGCAAGGTATATGAGATCATTACAGAGCAAGTCATGGACTTACTGGGCCAAGGAACTGTGCCCTGGCATAAGCCCTGGATAGGTGGTTATCCTAAGAACCTCATAAGTAAAAAGGAATATCGCGGTATTAACGTCTTCCTCTTGTCTGTCAAGGGGTATGCTTCCCCTTACTGGGTGAGCTATAAGCAGGCACAGGAATTAGGTGGGAATGTAAAGAAAGGGGAAAAGTCAACAATGGTAGTGTTTTGGAAGCAGATTAAAGTACAAGACGAGGGTAGTCCGGATAGTAGTGGAGAGATAACAGAAAAAACTATTCCTTTGTTAAGGTACTATAGGATATTTAACCTTGAGCAATGTGAAAATATAGATATGGGGAAGGTTCCCCAGACGGATATCAATCTTAACTTTCAACCCATTACGGCTTGTGAGGAAACGGTAATGAGTATGCAAAATAAACCGGATATCTGCCACGAGGAACCTAGGGCATATTATAATCCTTCCCAGGATTATGTCAATATGCCAAGGAAAGAAAATTTCACCAAGGAAGAGTTTTATTATTCTGTAATATTCCATGAGCTAGGGCACTCAACAGGCCATGAGAAGCGCCTTGCACGCAAGCAACTTTCAGAATGGGCAACCTTTGGGAGTGAGAAATATTCAAAAGAAGAGTTAGTGGCAGAAATGACGGCGGCTTTCCTTTGCGGGCATCATGGGATAGAGCAGGAAACCCTAGAGAATTCGGCGGCTTATATCAAGTCCTGGCTCAAGAAATTACAGGATGACCCCAAAATGGTAGTATTGGCTGCGGCACAAGGGCAAAAGGCGGCTGATTATATTCTAGGTGCAGACTAACATAGCCTTATGGCCCTGGCTTCGGCTGGGGCCTGGGGTGTAGTTTGGCGCTGGTGGTAGCGAAGGAGTTAACATCATAAGAGGAGAGAGAAAAATGATAGAGCTGTCTATTACAGAAACAGGAAAAGGACATGGTTCAAAGGGGCAGTATGGAATTTGGAGTATACACAGAGAGCACTTCCAGACAATTACAGAGGCAAAGTCCTGGCTAAAAGATCACTATGGTAATTGCAAGCGAGTAAAAATGTACCAGGATAGCGAGGATGGGCAAGCAAAGCATATCGGCTATATCTATGGTTTTAGAAACTGTGATATATCCCATTACCCAGTTGAAAAGTGGTTACAGCAGGACTTGGTAGAATTTAGGGAAGTCTTATCAATAAGCCCAGCTTAAAGGGCAAGGGAGTTAACAGGTTAAGAGAAGGGGAAAGACAATGAAATTGATGACAAAAGAAATTGAGAAAAAGGCCCAGAGGCAATGGCAACACGGAAGCGGGCTAGATCAACTGGTAGTAGCGAAATTCTTTGATCCATGTTCGCAGTGGACATGGTATCTAATGAACCAGGATCCAAAAGATACCGATTACCTCTGGGGTATTGTGCGAGGGCAGGAAGTAGAAATGGGAAGCTTTAGCCTTTCTGGGCTATCAACAACAAAAAATAAGCTGGGCCTTGGCATAGAGCGCGATAAGTTTTTTGAGCCGATGTCTGCTAGTGAAGTATGGGCAAAACTTAATAGAGGAGAGCATATTTAAACGTATTCATATGGCCCTGGCTTCGGCTGGGGCCAGGGGTTAATCAAGAGAGGAGGAGGAAGAATATGAGATATTACAAAGCACTAAGAAAGAACAATGCAGACTGGTGGGGGCCTGATGAGCCGGATTTTTTTGAGTTTATGCCCGCAGAGGGCCGGAGGATAGTTGTAAATGGGATAGAGCTTTATGCTACCAAGGATGGTTCAGGCAAATGGGAAGTAACAGAAGGATTGACTGGCTCGTATGTAGCCACATTTCCGACGCTAAGAGACATTAAGGCGGAGCGTAGGCTTTATGAATATGGGGCACTAGAGTGCATAGGGGAGCAGTTAGAACGGGGCTTTGTTAGCCCATTATGCATCCGTTAAGAAAGGGGGAAAAGTGAACGAGCTGTATAGCTTACTGGAGTCAGTTAAGAGGGAGGTAAAATACTATCAATTTGATTTACTAGGGAGGAAGGGCATGGATAGAACAGGGATATATAATTATCAAGTACAGGTAAAAGAAGAGGATGGAAGGTGCTCAATCCAGGGAGCACAAAGCTTTAAAGAGGCTAAGGAACTGTTATTCATAGAAGCCCAGCGGGTTGGCTCTGTGGAAGGGTATATCTGGCCTCAGACTAAGTCTGCAGAAAAGAAGATTAACAGCTTAGGGTTAAGGAGCATGATCACGGTAGATTATTTAAAGATCACACTCAAGGAAAACACGGCTGAAAAGAGGCACTACATAACAGAAGGGATGAAAGTAGGAGAGGCGGCTTGTGCTGAATGCCGTTTTTATCTTGCTTATTTCTGAGGGCTAGATGATATTGGCTGTGGTAGGATTGGGTGTGTTGCTGGCCCTGGCTTCGGCTGGGGCCCGGGGTTAATCAAGAGAGGAGGAGGAGGATGGAAGAACACCGGTGGTCAATAATTGTTGATGGCGTAGAGTTCTGGCAGGGGACAGAAGAAAAAGCATTAAAAGAGGTAACGGCAAGGATTCTTGATAGTGACTATACTTATCAGGCTAAAGATGTTGTTATACATATCCCAGCTGGCCATAAGCTTGAGATTAAGCCTTATGTGCCTTTTGGCAAGTCAGGGGAGGGGGAAGCTATGAAGAAAGAAAGAGAAGAAGCAATCGGTAAGTTAAAAGAGATATTGCAAGAGGGAGACACGGTTTATACTATCTTGCGCCATGTCTCACGTTCAGGGATGCTCAGGCATATTAGCTGCCTGGTGATTAAGGACAATGAGCCGCTATTGTTAGATTACTGGGTGGCCAAATCCTTAGACCGGAAACTTGCAAAGACAGGGGAAGGAATAAAAGAGAGCGGCTGCGGAATGGATATGGGTTTTCATCTAGTCCATTCGCTGTCTTGTGCCCTATTCGGCTATGATAATGGCGGGGGCTATAAACTTAATCAGCGATGGCTATAGGGGGAGGTAATAACATGAAAAAAGGCACGGACGAGACCAACGGGGCCACATTATTTATCCGGGTACCACCAACGGCCTTGAAATCGTTCAATGTTCTGCGAGCCCAACGAGGAGAAACTCAGAGAGAGACATTGACTTGGCTTATAACGTTGGGGGAGGATTTAATGCGAGCCCAAGAGGAATTACTGCAGCGGATCGATGAGGACCGCTGCAAGGATAACGATGCCTATAATGACCTTCTGGCAAGGGCATCGGAGGGGATGAAGCCATGAATGTGAACCCATTAAAATGGTTTTCGAGAGAGGACACGGCAGCTGAAGGCCTCCGGGTACTCCCTCTGGAAAGTTCCTGTTTATGCCTTGACTGTGAGACGCTATGTTCTAGCCACGGCCCTGATGGGTGCCCGGTATGCGGCAGTAAGGCTATTTATTCGCTGGCCAAATGGTTAAACAGAAAGCCCCCAGGGGATAGGAGGTTCTTATGAGTCAATTTGAGTGCATCAATCATCATTATATCCCAGTTGGTCATATGGGCTGCCCTGAGTGCGGCGAGCCTGTGGCCTACATGGACGGGATGAGTAACTGGGAATGGCGGGAAATGGCCGGGCTGGAAGACGAGGAAGAAACAGGGGAGGAGGACTAGGCGATGAGAGGAGTAGATAAATATAAGGTGGTGGCTTGTGTAGTCTGTGGAGAGACAGACTATGCGGACACAATGGACAGAATAGACGGGAAACCGTACTGCAATATCTGTGCTGATGAGGCTTTCGATAAACTCTTCGATAAGCTCGTAGAGGCAAAAGAAGAATAGCAACCGAGGGCAGGGGGCTTAGTGTTCTCTGCCCTCTTTCAGAGGAGGGGGGAAATGGCTTTATATGCTCAAAAAACCTTGGACAAGGTAGATGAATGTCAAAAGACTTTGGAGGGTAAAGGGTATCAATTTGTCAGTGGTAGCCTGCACGGAGGATTTATAACCCCAAAATATGTTATGTATCATCGCCCCGATGGGTCAACATTCTATACTGAGACTCTTAAAGGGCTAAAAGAGGAGGTGCAGGGATGAACCTAACAGGGTTATATCACCATCTAACCGACAATGCCTTACAGACAGTGGCATCTGGGCGGTTTGGTCAAGCATTACAGCCGCTTAAGGAAATTGGCCGGGAAGCAGTAATAAAAGAGCTTGAGGCATATGACCGTTTTGTTGAGGTTAAGGAAAGAGAGGAAGAGGAGAGATAAACCGAGCTTGACAGGGTGAGGGGTTAGGTTCCTTCACCCTCTTTTTTTGCCTCCGGCCAGGCAATAGGCATAAAGATATTTGTCCTTGGGGCAGGTTGCCACGTCCCGGCATTTACCCATTCCCTGTGTTATTATTCTCCCTTGATTGTTTTCTTCCATTCCTCAATGCCGAGGCGGAAGCCTTCTGCTATTATTTGAAATAAAGATATGTTCTCCGATAATTTTATATGCCCTTCTTTTTCTGCTTTAATAAAAACCCCTGCGAGTAAATACATGATTGTAGAATCTCTGCGATGCTCTTTTAGTTCCTCTTTGGATAGTCTCTCCATTTATCTGTTCCTCACAATTATTATTTACCCCTGAGAACACATGAGTTCCCTTAAATTCAAGAGTTCTCCCCTTCCTCTATACTATCCCCTGCCTTTTGGGGTAAGTTGTCAAATATAGGGTTTATAGTGCACATGTCGTAGGGAATGCCACAAATCTCAATTAGCCTGGCTGCCCGGTTGCCCCTTGCCAGCCCCCTAGCTGTTACTTGCTTAATTCTTTTATGGGTTTGCTTGCTGGTAATTGTTTTATGCCGGTGTCAATAAGAATTGGCTCTGGTATAGGATTAAACTCATGAAAAGCAGGATTTAATTGCTTATAAGACATCGGCTCGGTATATCCATTCAGCCGGTTCTCTTTTTCATCCACGCCTATCAAATACTTAGGGTGGGTTTGATTGCTTTTAGACAGGACAGGATATAATTCAAGGAATTTCTTTTCCCGCCATACCATCTCGGTTACATCGGTACTGCAAAGTTCTATCCACCCACCTAAAGCTCGAACACACGAATGGATAACAGGGTCGTCAAATTGTACGCTTGACCAACTACCGCATCGCTCAACAGTATCAATAACATTCTGCCAGGCGAGCAACGCACGACTATGGAGGTCTTCTTTGGAACCTCCCCTGGCACATTGCCTTATCAGGGCAACGATATTAGTCCCCGGATATATTTCGGTTGTTTTTTGGCATATCTCAACTATAGCCGACAGGAAATCATCATCGGATAAATCATCAAGTAAAACACGATAGGTTTTTATATCTTCTTTGGTGAGGGCTAGGTTCTTTAGCACTCTCCCTAATATTACCATCCCTTTATCGTAGGTTTCGTCTTTCATCTGTGGGCTCCTCTTTGTCTCTATCCCGTTCTTCAATATATTCTCTAATACCTTGCCATGCCTTTGGCTCTCCTTTAATTGGTACTCTTTTCGCATCCTGCAAGTACCCTTCAAACTTCTCGGCATTAAATAGGGTTTGTGGTCTTAGATATTGCCGCCTCTCTGGGTCGTTTATCCAAGCATCTACCCGGTTATCAATCACCAGCTTACAATCGTCAACGGTAAACCCTTCTTTTAATCGTGCAGTTATATGGTTTGATGATTTAGAATCTGGTTTAAAAGAGGAATCTGTTTTTTCATTAAGATAATTTATAATTTCTGTTCTCTCTCCCTTAAAAGATGTTAAAGTCTTTTTTAAAGAAGAAGAAATAGAAGATGAAGAAGAAGATGAAGGGGGGGGTACACCCTGGTTAACTAGGTGGTTAACCTTTTGGTTATCTATTTGGTTAAGCAAAATCCTAGGGTTGCCGCCTTTCTTTCCCGCTTCCTGTCTGGTTTTACGTAATTTATGGTCGTCTACCATTCGCTTAGAATAGATGATGTTTCTACCGTTTAAGCGAGCCACCTTGTGCCCTAGTAACTCCCGAGTTAGTCGCCTGTAAGAGAGGCAGTTAATGCCGACTAACTTGGCTACTTCCTGGTCAGTTAATGGTCGGTTGTTAAGAGCAAGGTGCCCGTAAGGTGTTGCCTCGTGCATGATACAGATAAGTTCAATCCATAAACCCCTTGCTTCTAAACTACATGATTGTAGCCCTAAATCTGACTTCCAATCGCTAGGATAAAATTGAAAAGCAGGGAGCTTTTTTCCCATTATTTTTCACAAATAACTGGTTTTTTCTTTTTTGCTTTATCCCAATATACATTTTTACATTTTGGGCATACTCGGGGTCGTTCAATTCTTGCAACCCAAGAATGTCCACAGCGCAAACAATGCAATACTGGCAGTTTTAACTTTTCCATAAACCTCCACATCCTTTTAACATATTAAACTACTATAAGGAAAACTATTTGTCAAGCATTAATTCAGCCCGATGGCAATGATAGACGGTGGCAGCTTAGGGCAGTAGTAGCGCCCCTGCACTTCATAGGCCAGGTTCAGGTGATTAAGAAATTGCTGTTGGATATGCACCAGGGAGTACATGAACCTGTAGAGCTGCTCCTTATGCTCCTGGGAGGTGCTGTTCCGGCACTCAAAGCATTGGTCATAGTTTACGGGTGTCATTCTGATTTCTCCTCCACGATATGGTACTCGCAGCCTTTCCCGCCGCAGGTACAAGGGGCTTTATACCCTGGAGTGCAATCTGTAGGGTAGTCACTAAAGCAATCCATGAAATCTTCCTCTTTTTCTATACTGCAGGCACACAAATCACCACTTAGGCCATCGTAGCCATGCTCTGTGAGGTACTGCTTAACTATCTCTTTGACTGTCATGGGGCCTCCTTCTCCCTTGCCGCAATAAGCTTGTCAGCAAACATCCTATCAAAGCCATCTGCCTTATCATAGGAACAGCCCTTAACCCATTGCCCCTTTTCTTGTTTGGCATAACACCCATCGGCCTTGCCATCTTTTCTACCTGATAGCCAGTAATTAGAACAGGTGCTATTCGTTGTTGCTCCACATTTGCAGGTTACGGTGGGCATGGCGCCTCCTCTTTCGTTGCTTTCCTTTTTCTGCAAGTCCTTTTCGCATAATATCTCTTCAGCCATCTTCCAATACTAAGGCCACTACTTTTTTGCTCCCTATAACCTTTTTTGCTTTTCACGGGCAAGGCTGTTTCATCTCTTTGGGCTTAATTTTCTTCCAATACTGACATTTTATTCTTAGGGGAAGCCTCCCATCATAACCGAGGTCTTGTAATCTCGGACTCCATATATCACACCTTATTGTATAGTAAGTTTTACTCAGGCGGTTTTTGCAATTCCAGCAAGCATTTGGTTCTGGGTCAATCTTAACCATTCTCTACCTCTGCTAAGGTTTCTGTAGGCATAAAACTACCTCGTAATCTATGATAGTCTCATCGTCAAACTGCCTTATATCGTTACCATCTTTGGCATAATCTTCTAGGGCCATAACTTGTGCTGTGAAAGTAACATTAGCTTTCGTGGGCCTAACTGGTGGTGAGAGCGTTTCTCCTCGGGTCAGCATATCTCGGTAGTGCTGCCACATAAGAGGCTTGGCTTGCCAGAGATAACGGGCTTGAACCTCCCGGCTTAATGTTGGCCAATAATTTGCGGCCCTAACATTGCGCTCCTTTAGCCGCCTAAAAAACCCCTTGCGCTCTTTGACGCCCTGCTTAACCTTCCCATCCAGCCTATGCTGCTTGTCCCCTTTCTCCACTAGCCAGGCTTTAATATAGTGCAGGGGTATGAAGCCGATATGCTCCAGGAGCTTGAGTGTCATATCCGGGAGATTAACGAGCTGGCCACGCCTTACAAAACTCTTAACAACAACACAAATTATTCCGCCAGGTTTAAGTATGTGGAAGCACTCTTGATATACCTGGGCCACGCTGTCCCAGTATGTGTCGCCTGATTGCTGGCCTATCTGCCCTGGGCTTGTGCCGTAATTAACCTGAGAACTTGCCCGTAGTCGTGCGTTGCTCGCCCCTGTTCCTTCGCCAGACTTCACCATATCTTCATAACTCGGACTTGTAATGATAGCTTGAATATCGCCTTCCGGGAGGTTAGCTATCTGGCCAGGAGAAGTGCCGCTTACAATGTATCCTGGGGAAGCAATTGTATTCTTATACTTCCTCATTTCTGGAGTTCCTGTCTTTGCTATTCCTCCTCCTGTTTGTGCTTGGCCGAATGGACTTGACGTAATGACGGCATCGAAGTCCCCTTCTGCCATCGCCCCTAGCTGGCCTTCTGTGTTCCCGTAATTGGTATCTCCTACTTGTTTTTGGCCACCAGGATTGTTCCCTAACCGATATTGTAATCCTAACCCTCCACTTGCTTTTACCCCAGAATTGTAATGTGCTATAGGCTGATTAGCATAGGGAGCAGACGTAATGACGGCATCGAAGTCCCCTTCTGCCATCGCCCCTAGCTGGCCAGGGCTGTCTCCGTACTGTACTTTAGGAGCGTTTCCTGGTTGTTTAGCGTTAATAGAATACTTCTCAGCATTGGGATTGTCAGAATAATCGACATCAACCCTAGAGCTTGCGTATGCGGGTGAAGTAATAATGCCATCCACTTGCGCTTGCCCCAGGACATCCCCTAATGCCCTGCTATCCCCTTGTAAAATTACAGCCTTCCCCTTAACCAGCGCACCATATCTCTCTTCGATATGCTTAAAGTTCTCCCTGGCTAATTCCACAAAGCGGGGTTCCAGCTCAACGGATATATGGTTATACCCTTTCAGCATCGCTATAATGCCTCCGGTGCCAATCCCTCCGAAGCAGTCAAGCACAGTACCTTGACGCTGAAGATAGCCCTTCTCGGTGCAGAAATCGTATATCTTTTCTATCAAACCTCGTGAGAACTTCGCGGGGTGCTGATATGCCTCGGGGACAATCAGCTTACCCCAGCCCTGCTTATAGAGTCCGTGCCAGTTGATTACCTCCATGATAATCTCTCCCTAAACTCCGGGCTCTTCCACCGTGCCTTCATTTCCTCCGTGACGAGCACTTGCAATGCCTCTCCTGGTATTGGTGGGTCCTCAAAATGGTGCCAGGGTATGGGGTAGCTTGGCTTATAATATACTGGTCGTTCTTTAGAGGGGTCGTAGATACCGAAACTTAGGTTTAAGAGTTTCTCGTTCGGTGTTGCCTTCTTAAGTCCGAGCCTTTTCATCTTAGCGCTGTGTTCCTGGCAGCAGAAAGCAAGGATGTCGTCCGGGTGCCTCAAGGGTTCTCTCTGCTGGGCTTGCCGGATGTGCATATTGCGATATGCCCGGTCTCTAATAAATTGCTTACCGCAACTTGGTAGGGCACAGGTTAAGGTTATCTCTCTATGCTCTTGACAATATTTCCACCAGCCGGAAAACTCATTGGTGCAGCCTTCTACAGGACATTGCTTTAGCATGGGATACCTCCTTTTCTCCTCGATACACTCCGTATTACATTTTGGACAGTTCATTTTATTTCTCCCCACATTTAGCCTCAAGGTGGTTTAACCTCCCCTCTACCACCCTGTACCATTCCAAGAGAGTCCTCTGCCGTACTAATGTGTCTTTTAAGACCTTATTCTGCCCACCATCAACCTTTTCAAGGGAAGTGGTTAGAATATCCATCTTGACGGCCTGCTCGTGGATGTAAGTTAGCTCATGGTATAATCGCCGTGATAGTCCAAGTGCTCCTCCCAAGAGGATTAAAGAGCAACATATCGCTAAGGTGATTTTTAAGAATGACATCGCTCCTTATCCATGTGGTAAGGGGTATGTTAGCATATGTCACTCCTCCTTCAGTTTAAGCCCATCAAGGTAATAGACGCAGAGGGCATAGGCCGAACGTTTGTCGGTATTCCCCTTGAGGCAATGTAACGGTTCACCCTTCTTGTCTCCCCCGAACCTGAGCTTAAGAGCACGCCAGAGGGTAGCATCATCACATTTCTTAGTACCACAGATAGCCGTGCCATATTCAGACCGGGGGATTAAGTGAGGAACGAGTAACTCTTCGAGGCATGCCTGTATAAGTCTACCTATCATATAGCAAGTCTCAATGGTTGTTTGATTGATAGGCCGATTCTTGTAATACTGGATAGACTCAATTACTACGGCAAAACCCTCATGAGGAGGAACCTCAGCCATATCCTTTATCAGGCCAATTATATTAGTATTGGCTCCTTTGCCAGCATTACGGATACTGTAGTCCCCATCCACAAAACAGTACCCGCTCTCTACATTGCCAGGGTCTATCCCTAAGGTAAACATTTATTCCCCCTTATGATCGTCTGGTTCCTCCGAGGACGATGAAGCCGTTGCATCCATAATACGGTGCAGAGTAGTCAACTCACCCAGGCTAAGAGCCTCTTGTGTCTTATGTTTACAATATACCCCGATAAAGGCGTTCACATTCTCCTCGATGTCAGACCACCCTTTAGCCTTGCCCTTCTCTTTTAGGCTGTCTAGCGATTCCCTGATTTGGGCTTCCTCCCGTTCCGCGGGGGTTAGGGCAGGAGGTTCTTTAGGTGATTTTGCCTTTTTAGTTGGCGGGGGCTTCTCCTGTGGCTTATCGCCGTTGATGAGTTGCTCAGTCAGGGCATCGAGTTTTGACTTATCCGGTTCAGGCTCTACCGTAACAGTCTCAGGGGCCAGGAGTTCCAAGTCCTGCGGGATACCGGCCTCCGCAAGCTCATCAAGGGCTACGGCGGTATGCAATTCTACAGAAGCCGGGAGCATTTTGCATAACCTCCGCAATACCGTCTTCTTAGCCATCTCCTGGTAATCGGTACACCACGGCCCTTCATTAGAGGCTCGTGAACGCTTCCTAATAGCATCAATCTCTCTCTTCCACATCCATTCAGTTTGTGGAGTTCCGTCTCGAAGCCAGGCGATAGCATAAGCCCCAAGGATGCCACCAGGATCTTCCTCACTGCTGGGGATATGCCGTAGCTTTTCATTCAGGCCATATTCAATCTCAAAGGTGTCCTTCTCATAGACAATCCGTGCATAAATCCGGCCAATCCCCCCTGAACGCCTAGCTAAGTCTATCAAGCCCTTATAGCCAGGGATAAGGGTAGCCCTATCCTTATAGGGCACTAGATAGGCATGGCCTAACACCCCATCAGGCTCTAAGCCTAGCTGTGACGATTGAATAACCGCCCCCACAAGGCTTGTCGGTGAGCAATCAACTAGCCTGGGTGTTCGCTGAATACTTGTCATGGCCACCCGCAGCATCCTGTCTGCGTTCATATGCTTAGGCAAGGCCATGAGCATCTGTGGCTTGGAACGCTCCAGAAACTCTCTTATGGTAGATACTTTTTTCTGGTACGGTGTTATCTCCCCCATCTTATTTCCCTCCTCCTTTTATTCGCCTAAGCGTCCGGCCACTGTTAGCCTTGACCTCATAGGCAGGTCTTTCCCAATGTTTATAGGAAAATTTCTCCCCCGATGGTGCAATACCCCATGTTGCATCCTTCATAAGAGCCTTAATTTTATTCTCATATTCTATGATGCTTTCTTCCGCAGTTTTCTTAAAACTCTTAGCTGTCTCAAGGGCGTGTGCCCAAACTGCTGCCTCCGGTGGCAACTCCATAGTCTCCCCCGATTCTTGAGGATACAGGGCCTTCAGGGCTTCCGTAGTAGCAGGCAGGGCATCAGGCTCAGGCGGGTCTTTCCTCTCTATCCTGTCCCAAAATTTCGCCTCTTCCCGCAGGAGAGCCTCGATAAACAGATCGTTGCGGTCGTAGTCTATCCAGATTAGTTGCTGTCCCCCAACAAGAACAGCAATACTACCCCACTTGAATCCTGTTACTGCTAGGTAATGATGAAGTTGCACCTGTGGGGCGAGAGGTGCATCGGACTTCCAATTTAGTGCCTTATAGGATGATGTGGTTTTAATTTCTAATATCCCTGGTCCTCTATCATCAATAGGCAGAATTACCCTATCGAGATTTGCTAAGGCAAAAGGGAACTCAGGGTGTTGGAGGATGAAAGGTTCAATTTTTAGCTCGCGAGCTGTCTTTTTGGCATATTGATCAGCAACTATCGGTTCTAAGATGTTGCCCCATTCCATCCGCTCGGTTTCCTCTTTTGGTTCTGTGATACCCAGCTTGTAACAATAAAGACTGAACGGAGACGTAAAGGGGTCAACCCCTAGAACCGCAGGTGCGTCTCCTCCCCCTATCCCCTTCATGCGCCATTCTAGCCATTCCTCCCTGCTTATCTGGCTCCTGTCCACTATTCTTTTCCCGTGCATTGCTCTCCCTCCTTTGCCTTAAACTTTGCCCAGCCATCGTTTATCTCGTTAACCAGTTTCTCCATCTTATCCCGGTCTAAAAACAGGGTCATTTCTCCGGTATATTGTCCCTCCAAATGTGTTGTTAAGAGTAAATGGGGGCGCAACATATTACCACTGGAAAATTTTACTTCAATGCCATTCTCCTCATCTCCATGAAAATAGGTACTTAAGCTCATGCCTTATCCCTCCCCCTAGATGATTTTCCCCAGGCCCCAGACAAAAACGCCCCAGGCCACAATAACCCCTAAAGCCGCCAGCCACCAGACTACCTTAACCCACCTGCCCAATACTGCTCGCCTATCTTTCCTTTAATCTCCTGCATTGTTATTGCCCCAAAGCTCATTATACGGCACCTTAAGGAGCCTAGCGATAGACTTCCTCATTGAAATCATTATTCTCAATTCTCGAATAACCAACGAGACTGTTGAATAGCTGACACCCATCCGAAGAGCTAATTTCTTTTGTGTATCGTACCCACGGAGAGGCATAATAAGCCTTATTTTTTCTTGGGGAGAACCAGAAGATTTTAATATCGTGTCAATAAGGTTCTCTATGTCTTTTGCGATTCGCATTGTGTCTCCTTCTGTCACCTTGGTTGACAAGGTCAATTTACATTATACGATTGACATTTTTATTTGTCAAGTGGTTTTTCTAAATTTATTTTCAAGGGTATTTCAGGCTTTGCTTAGGCAAAAACAGGGGAAATTTATTTTATTTCGGTGAGTTCTATCTTAAATCGCTTGCTGTCTAGGGGTCTTAACTCAGGGTAGAAACCTTCGAGGGTAATTGCACCGTGGCAGAGGTTGAGGGTGCCAACAATGGGTCTTTTGTGGTGAGCATTGTGGCCCCAATGACATTTAGGGCAGATAATGGGCTCTTCACAAGAAGTTGGCTTTGATGATGGTTGAACATTCAGGGCAGGTTCTCTTCCAGGTGAAATGCTCCATTTTTTCTAGGTATCATCATAATTATTCACTATGCTAACACTGGCCCCATCCTGGTTGCCATCTGTCCCAGTAATGTTTGCAGTCATGGTGGTAGGGAAAGTATTAGTAGTCACTACCCAGTTATTACTATCATTTGAATCAGCCGCATTCACTGCCGTGGTGACACCACCAGTAAATACATTACCAATTACCATTACTCGGTTCGCAACCACAGCGCCATTTACCACTTCGATGCCATAATCACCACCTCTAAAATTATTGCCACTTACCATTATATCCGTTGAGGCCCCCGTTGTACCGATAACAATATGGTCTTCAGTGCTGCCTCCAGTAGCCAATTCTGAAAAGTTGCCTGTGATAGTTACATAAGTCGCTTGATCTAAAAGAATAAAATCATCATCATCACTCACTGAATAATTATTGTTCCCAGTAATTGTAATATTATGGCTTTTATAAACGCCAATACAGCGGAATGCCTCGGTACATCTATTCCCAGTAATAACCCACCCATAGGCAGGCACATTGTACTCTCCACGTTCGGCTATATAGATAGCTACCCGTGAACTAGCCACATTGGTAATTATATTATCGCTAATAATACCTCTTCTCGATCCTTCAATATCTATGGGAGTCCCAGTAGCCCCATTCCATTCAATATGATTTTGGCTGATGATAGTTTCGTAAGGTTCTTCTCCGCCAGCTATCACCGTATCTATAATTAAATCAGCACTACTCGCAGGGGTAAAAGCCAAAACAGCGGTACTACTTGGAGTAAAAATTTCAGTATATGTTCCGTTGGCACTCCTGGCCTGTCCTGTTCCTCCTCCTAAACTGACTGTGACATTGCCAGCAACATAAGATGAAATTGTGTACGTTACGGAATACCTTCTACCGATGCGAATATCAGCTGCGGTGACACCAATATCTTGTTCCATTGTGCCTGTGCCCGAACCCGTATGGCGGACATTGTTTGAATTATAGGCCCACCCGCTATTTAATGTCCACCCAGAGGCATCTCCAGTAAAAGTGCCATTGGTTACTTCATTACAAGAATTAGCAGGACACCGGAAAATCTGGATACCATGACCGGCTCCTGTGGATTGCACAATATGATTCCCTTTAATGGTAGTCCTGGCAGGATCATTATAGAGTTCAATCCCTGCGGCTGCACACCCCGTAGAACAGGTCAGTAGATTATCTGCAATGATATTATCATTACTACTGCCTTGCAGATATATCCCCCGATTAGCCCAATCCACAAGGGTATTGGCTCGG
>CEPX01174958.1_pt1 | contig 15797 bp, 22 predicted proteins | sample 361361 | NCBI WGS metagenome assembly CEPX01 (sample SAMEA2619974, study PRJEB7988) | marine metagenome | biome: marine biome (ENVO:00000447); feature: mesopelagic zone (ENVO:00000213) & marine oxygen minimum zone (ENVO:01000065); material: "saline water (ENVO:00002010), including plankton... | reverse complement strand
GTTCACGGTCACGTCCAACATCACTGGCGGTGCGACCGAGGTTGCCGCTGCCGAGGGGATGATCGCGCAGCTCGTCTTCGAGGATGGCGCGAGCGGCGGCACCACCATAACCGGGACTGGATCCCTGACGGCTGCTGCCGTTCAGGCGTCCGGCGCGGGCGCAATCACCCGGAAAGCTACGGCCACTCTGGCGGCACCCGCGCCCGCTGCAGTAGCCACAGGTGCCGTGGTGAAAACCGGCACGGCCCCTCTGGTAGCGCCCCAGGCTGTTTCCTCTGGTGAGGGACAGGTGGGTTCGGCCATTTCGGGCAACTCCAGCCTGAACTCACTTGTTCCCGTAACCTCGGCGTCAGGGGTTGTGTCTAGGATTGGATCAAGCGCGGTTACCGTTCCTCTGCCTAGTACCTCGGCATCAGGTGGCGTGTCCGGCCAAGTCTCTGGTACGTCGTCGATGTCCGCACCCTCCCCCGAAGTGGACGGGTCCGGCTATCGGGAAATAATGTCGATTGCCGCCATGCTGTTGGCAGCTGTCGCCTTGTCAGGCATTGGCAGCGTGAATGGCTCGCTAAATGGATCTGGGGCTTTCGGTTCCTCGGTCCCCCAGCTTTCTGCGGTTGGCACGGTCGAAAGAAAAGGCACTGTCTCTCTGTCGGCACCGAACGCAACAGTTGAAGGCACTGGCACAAAAACTTCTGTTGTTACGGGCGCAGGGGTATTCGAAACCCCTCCGGCGAGCCTTTATGCATCCAGTAGCCGGGTCGTTACGGGTGTTTCATCTCCGGCGCTTCCTTCGTCTTTGTTTTCAAGCGCGGCAGTTCGAAACGTCACGGGCGTGGGTTTTGTTTCGGGCACCCTTCCCGTGGTTTCCACCGTGGGTCAAATCGCCCGTACAGGCACGAGCAGCCTCATAACCGCCGTGCCTCAAGCCCAGGGCGTCGGCACCCGACAAATTGTGGGGCTTGGGTCTGTTACTACGGAAATCCCCGTCATGTGGGCTTTCGATGTGGACCCCACGATTGAAACCCCTTCCTATCGCGTGGCTGTGTTGCCCCTGGAAGAGCGCCTTGTTGGCGTATCTTTTGAGAACCGTTTGATCACTCTCACTGGAGACGACAATGAACTGGCCTGACAAAGATCCCGATGACGTTCTCGACTATTCCATCGATTGGGAGGCGGCTCTCAACGGCGACGTTCTCACGACTTCCAACTGGTCGATTTCGCCCTCGGGCCTCACGGTTGATGCGTCTTCCATAAACGGAGACAAGACAATAGTGTGGCTCTCGGGCGGTGACGAGGGCGTCAGCTACAACGTAACCAATTCCATCACCACCGCTGGCGGAAGATCGATTGATCGGACTGTTTCGATTTCTGTTCGTCAGAGGTGACCTGACCCCCGCGCCCTTGTTCCTCCCGAGGGCGCGGGGTAGGGCGGTGCCCCTATGCGGTACGGGGTGCCGCCCGCGCCCGCCGCGCCCGCCGCGCCCGCCGCGCGGGGTGGCGCAGGGCATGGGGGCAGCTATGGGTATAGCTGCCCCGCACACCGGCCCTCCGTAGTACCTCCCCGTGGCGCGGAGACACTATAGTGACTGCCGTCCTAGAATTACGTCTGATACGTCTTTCTTGCGGGCCAGTGCTGTGACTGCTTTCAGTTCCACCGGGCTACAGAAAAAATCGAAGTATTGGGACGCCCAACTTTGGAACGCTGTAGTGATCCTGGCTTCGACTTGGGTGCGGTCGTCAAGGGAGAAAGTGTTTTCAAAGAACAGCATCGAATAGCACCGTTTGGCCTCGGTGCCCGTCAGGTCATGGCCATATTTCCCGGCCTGAATCTGTACCAGCATTACGTTGCGATTCGGATCGTTGTTGAATATCCTTTTTTCTTCGGTGACGTCGGCCCCTTGCTTCGCCATGGCCGCTTTTCCAAGGATCTTGCAGGGCTTCCATTTGCTCAGTAGTTCCTGGAGCATTTCGCCCGTCTGGCTGTAGTGGAAGGGTATTACGCACTTCCCCACCAACTCTTCCTCCAAAAACTCCAATAGTCGCTTTGCTTTCGGGGTCTTCTCGAAGGGCATGACTTCGTGTGCGTTGCCGTCTTCGTCGTAAACGAATCCGGTAGAAATCTGCTGGAGTTTCAGCATTTGCCCGATCACTTGCTCGGCTGCAACCTCCGCCCCGCTTTCGGTCATCGTCACGAATTCCTCGTGCATTTCTCTGTACATTTCTTGTTGCGGCTTGGCCATGTCCAAGCGCAAGGGGTTATGGAACCTCCCCCCCTTCTGACCCCACACACCCAACTCGGCCACGAATCCAACGTTGTTGATGAATCGTTGCAGCTTGTCCTCGTTTTTGATGCCAACAACCTGTTTTTTCTTGAATCCGCCCATTACACAAAAAGAACCCCGGAAACCGTAGTAGTTTACGCCGTTCAGGTGTTTGATGAACCGGGCTTGGGCATAGAAGTCCTGCGGCCCTTGCGTAATGGGCAGGCCCGAAGCGATCCTCGAAACAGCACACGACTTGGCCAGTTCCAATGCGCCTCTGGCAATAACTTTGGTGTGTGACTTGATCTTAATGCTCTCGTCGGACCCGATATAAGTCTTTTCCCCACAGAGGGGCACCAAGAAATTCAGGCTGACCTTGTACTGGAGTGCTTCGTAGTTAACGATCATCAAGAACTCGTCGTTTTCTTCAACGAATTTCATAGCGTCTTTGATTTTCGTCTGACTGTACACGTGCGCGGGAACCGGTAGCCCATATTTCTCCGCTTCTTGTTTCCAGTCTTCCTTGTATGACTGCGGCGAGAGAATAATCATCTTCTTGAAGCCGTGGTCTCGATGGAACAAGGCGAATTCATTCAACATCGTGGGTGTCTTACCCAGGCGCATTTCGAGCAGGTGGCCCCAGCCTTTCTGTGGGGCATCCCCGATGGGGATGGGAGTTGTGTTGGGGTCTTCGGGGTACTCTTTCAACTTATACCCGTAATAAGACCTACGCAGGGCCTCAAGTTGCACTTCGCGCGGGGTTCCGGTCAGTAGCCATTCGGGTTCGGGGAAGTTCATGCTTGATCCATCGACGGGTGAACGTGTTTGCTGGGGACGGTCTCCTGGGTGAAACTTCGTATCACGTCCGAAGCCGGGGGCTTGTTGGGGCCTGCAACCGGGAATAGATCCCACCATTCTGCAAATGCCGCAAACAGCCACATTCGCACCTCTTCCATTCCGAACTGGTTGCCCATGGCCTGTTCCTCGTGGATGAAAAGGATCGCCTCCAAATAGTCGGCGCACTTGACCACGATCTTGACCGGGCTGGCCTCCAAGGGGCTGGCCCTCTTCTTGCTCGTTGACGGAAGGTCACCATAGATCGCCTCGTCGTCGTCGTGATCCAGACACGACTTGATTACATTGAGACGAAACATGTCGTGGTCGTGGGTCAAATGCATGTCCAACAGAACTTCGGCTATGCGAGCACTTTGGAAGCAATGCTCTGCCACGGTTTGCCTCCGGATAGTCGGGATCACCGACCATCGGGGCACAAAACTCAGTCTGCGGGCCAGCCTGATGTTTTTCATTTCAGCATCCTCTTTTGGTTAAATTCCTTACGTTCTCCTTCGAAACTCTGGCGCGACATGTGCCAGACCTCTCGGGCCAACAGGAACGCGAAGTTGGCCACGTCTGCCGCCTCGATGGCGACTTCAAACTGGCCCTGGGTGTCGAGGGCCTGCGCCACTTCCCCCAGTTCCTTTTCGATGCCCGTCAGGAGAGCGGGAAGGGGCACATTGTACCCCACCCCCTTATGCCGGTTCGTGTGGAGTTTCCGGACCATCGTGGAAAAGAAGAACTTGAGGTCCTCAGCGTAAGGCTCCATCTCCTTCGGCAGATGCACTTCAATGTTCATGTCAGTACCCCCACGTCGTCATTTTTCGGGCCGTGTCCCAGCAGCACAAGTTTCGGGGGTGCTCCCATGACTTGAACGTAGGGACGCAGGATGTTCGTTTCGAGCCATCCCCGGTGCTGGTTCAGCGGCAGGTAATTCATGAAGTTCACGAAGAGGTACTCCGGTCGGTTCGCGATCAAAGCCTCCCTGAATTGCTGAACTGAGAATGTGAACACCCTTCGGATTTTTTTCGTCACGGTGGTTTTTTCGGGTTCCACGCCGATTTCGGACCAATCCGTCTCTTCCTGATCCCCGTATCCGGGTCCGGAGTTCCCTGCCACGCGGATGGGATAAGTCCGAACGACCATCATGGATCCGGCGTACTCCGAGGGGTGGATACCGGCGTCACTCATTGCTTGCGCCACAGTACAATCCCTCGAAGTCGTGTAGGGATACATACCTGAGGCATTGAGGCTGAGGCTGTATCCCTGGCTTACTTCCACGAAAATCGTCCTGAGGTGGGCATTCAAGACGGCGGGCTTACCCTTCACGCAGTTTTCAAATTCACGATCCGCCGCGACAGCCCCCGTGGTTCGGAGTATTTTTCGCGCGAGCGCCGCCCCCGTGCCTTTGCCCGTGGACCCCACTTTCATCACCAAGGACTGTTCCATCCTCCGGGCTTCGTCGTCGACTATAGCCGCTGACGAATGTAGCCACACTCGGAATGGATCCCCGGGAAAATACTCCCGACATTCCTGTTCGAAACGCTCCGGGTCGATGATAGCCCCGGCGTTCATGAACACTGGGGGCGACTTGCCCCAGCGCTGGGCGGCGACCGCAAAACTGGGCAGTTGCTGCAAAACGACCCTCTCCGACCCGTAGTAGAACGTGTGTCCCGAATTCGGACCGGCGTTTGACGTGACGAAACTGGGCTTGTCCCAGAGGTGTTGGGCGAGGACGGACGCCGCCAGCCCTTTGCCCGTGGACCCGAACTGCCCGTCCACGAGGACCCACGCCCCGGGCTTGCCGAGGAACTTCGATTTCACGAGGTGGTGGTAAATGAGGGCGCTGTGATCAGGCTTTTTCATTTTTCAACTCCTTTGAGACAAGAGCGGCATAGCCCGCGATGTCGTCCCAATGGTCTTGATGATTCTCGTCACCGACGACGACCCGCGAAACCTTCATGAGGATCATGTCCAGGGCTTCCTTCTGGAGGGGACTGAGGTGTTCGAAATCCGTCCCATAACGCGCAACCGCTTTCAGGTTCTGCGACAACGTGAACTGCTTCTTGGCGTCCCCATGCACGGGTCCGCGTTCTTCAAGTATTCCGTCGATTGTTGGCATACTGATATTCCTCCATCAGTTTCGTAACGTTGAATTTCGACCCGGGCACGTACGAAACAGTACGAGCGCCCGTGATTTTGAATGTGTCGCAGAGCGGATCAAACACGCACAACTGCGAATTTATGGCGAGTGTCCCGACGATGACCACGGCTCCAACCACCAGTCCCCCACCTTCGATGTATTTTCGTGCCATTCGTATTTGGGCTTTCTCTAGGGGATTGGCCACGTTGAACCCGATCCGCCACTCTGGGCGGTGCTTCACTTCCATCAGGTAGCACCCCGTTGACGGGAGGCTACAAATTAAATCCGGCACTCCCACCGCCAGTTCTGTGGCCCACTTTCGGGCGTACCCCCCACAAGCCACATGACTGTCGATGATGTGCATCTGAAACTTCAATTCTGTGCGCTTACCCAAAGGAATTGAACCCCTCTATTTCTGATTCGGAGTACTCCGTGAACTCCAGAATCCCGTTCTTGTTCGCCAGCCAGTCTTTCACGTACAGGATCTGGAAAAAGCTATCGGGAAGGTCTTCTTCGAGGCGGATTTGGGACTTGGGGAGCCACACCCCTCCTGCCCAATACACGCCTTGGAACAGCACCGCCGAAACCGATTCCCCAATGACTGTCCCCTCAAATTGGGATTCAGACATTTTCTTTCCCCCAAGTCGCTTCTGCCCAATCCCCGCCTTCTGTGCCCTCGATCACAAAAGGTACGGACAAACTGAATGGCTCACTCTGGACGTCCTCGACGTCGGCCATGATGTCCTTAAAAAGGGAACGCGCTTGATCCGTGTCCTCGTGCTGGCCGTTGAAACTGTCGTGGATCGTCATTAGCACCTGTACGATGTCGCCGTTGTCCTCACAGGCTCGGTCAGCACGGAGCAACTTATGTTTGACGATGTCCGCGTTCGACCCTTGGATAATCTTTGAAACCCCCCTGTACGCAAATCGGGGATGTTCCAACCGGCACCGACGACCCAAGATGGTGAACACGTACCCCCGGTTCTTGAGGCGGGCCTTGGCGTTATCCTGTAGGGTTTTTACTTTCGGGAACTCCCGGAACCACGCGTTCCACGACTCCGTGGCCCTTTCGACGTCCCAACCCATATGCCCCGCAAAAGTCTTGGGGAACATGCCAGTGAAGATCCCCATGTTCATGCGCTTCGCAGTAGGGTCCCTCTCGACTTGCAACAGGTCCGCAACGACTTGGTGAGCATCCCGGAAAGGTGTCGAGTTGTATCCGTCCAACAGAGACGGGTCTTGGGAGTAATGAGCGAACAAGCGCGGCTCACATTGAGAATAGTCTCGGTCCCAGAACACGTGGCCCGGGTCGGCCACGAACAACCTCCTGTAAGGCACCGCCACGGCCTTGTTGCGTTTGGGCACCTGCTGCAAGTTGGGCGAGGAACACGAGAATCTCCCAGATATCGTGCCCCTGTCGTCTGATTTCAGTTGATTCAAATTCGCATGTACCCGACCCTTATACACATGTGTCTCAGCCAGGGGGTTGATGAAACTGTTAATCAGGTTACTCTGCTGCCGGATCTCGATGATCTTTTTGCCTAGGGGGTTCGTCTTCAGCCATTTCTCAGTGAACGAGGGTGCCCCCTTGGCCGTCAATGGCCAGTCCGTGTACCCAGCGTCCTGCATGACTTTTTTCATCTTGAGGGGCGATCGGGGGTTGAACCCTGGCTCAAATTCGGCCATGAGTTCGAACACTCGGTCCTCTGCAGCTTTCCGCAGCGCGTCCACGCGGGACATGTCTACTGCTATACCCCGGCGCTCCATCCTGAAAACCGTCCATATAAGGTCGTTCTCCATGTCGCGCACCAACGACATTTCTTCTTCATCGAGAAGAGCGTCCATCTTCCAGTAGAGTTCCAGAGTTGACACGCCGTCGCCGGTCGCGTAGTCATACGCAATCGGGTCTGTTCCCGGCAAGCGCCAGTACTCTGACATCACTTTCTTGTCTGCGGGCTTCCCGAACATTAGCCCCATATGGCGGTACAGCTCGTCGCCTTTTTTCGCTGTCACGCCGTATCTCTCGGATGTTTCCAAGAGGCCGAATTTCTTGGCATATTCGTCCAGCATCGCCGCCATATTTTGGGTGCATGCGAGGTTGCGGCCTAACATAACCCCGACGTTGGCCGACATATGTACGTCGAATTTCATGTGGTGCCCCACCACTCGACCAAGCCCCACCCGGTTCCGATGCTCGAAAGCAGCCGCCAGTTCTTTCTCCCAGGGGTGCACGACGATCTTCTCCTCGGGAGTTTTCATCGGGACGCCGCCTGCGATGTTCCCGCCTCCACCGTGTCGCACTGGCACGTATATCGAGTTGTCTGGCGACGGAGTGAACACATACCCGATAGGGCTGTTTACTTTCCAGTCCAGCCCGGTGGTCTCGGTGTCATAGGCGAATTCGCGGCTCTCGCGGACGATCCTCAGGGCCATCTCTGCGTTGGTTGATACGTCGATCATGGCTCGATGATACTCCCCGGGAACAGCACGTAGTGTCGTGTCGTGTCGGTTTTTGCGGCCTCGTGGGGGATGACGTCGAGTTCGTCGATTACCTTCGAAGTGGCCCACACGCTCGGCCTCCTCCCCCTTTTCGACAGGGAAAGTTCCACTTGCCCGTCTGTGTCCACGGTACAAATGAAACTCAAGTTGCCGATCATACCGGCAAAGGCCTCTTGCCCTGTGAAATCCGGGAGGTCAAGATTGGACTGGAGGGCACTTTGCCTCAGTTTCGACAGAACTTGTTCTTGTTTGGCCATAGCCCGCCTCTTGCAATTTGGGGGAGGCTGATTTCCTCCCCCTGTCACGCTCAGAAGTTTCCTTCGCCGGTGTCGGTGCCACCGGTGTCGGGCTGCGCTTCTTCTGCCTCGCCCTGAATGACGAAATTCGAGAGAGCACCCACGTGCTCTCGGGCGACATTGAACAGCGCCTCGTCCTGCACGAACCCACCGGGCTGGAACACCCAATTCTTGAAGTCCCCAGAGGGGCTGGTGTCGTCGACCGACTTGGCGATGAACACGAGGGCCTGCATCGCCCTCCTGTGGCTCTTGTGGAACTGGATCTTGTCGTTCAGCCCCTTCTTGGCCTTCTTGATCGAGGACCGGGCCAGCGAAATGACTGCGGGGCCGAGGTCCATGTAATCGGGAAGGAACACAAGATAGTCATAGAACAGGGTCGCAGCGGGCGGGCTGTCTTCGTCGCTGGGGTTGTAGGTGCCCCACTCCGTGAGGCCAGACTTCATGACGTCGAGGTCCTCGATCGCCCACGTGACGGGCTGCTTGATCCCTTTCAGCTTCACGGACCAAGACCCCTTGCGGTCCCATTGCGCGGCGTCATCCGCGCGCGCGAGGATCCCCTGGCCATCTTCGAGGGGGGCCGACAGAAGATACTTCTTGCGGCGGTCGGCAACGACGAAACGGAACTCCGGGCCGAGCGGGATGTCCATCCCGGTGTGCCAGAAATCCCCGATACGGGCCTCGTCGTAGGTCGAGACCTCTTCCGATAGACCCTGCAACAGCTTGATGCGGGGAATAACGACGTCGGACGAATCGAAGTTGTCGTCGTCGTTGTATTCCTGCCCCTGCATGAACGCGGGCAGCTGTTCTTCTTCGATGACCGTTGTGGTCAGTTCGTTCTTCTTGTTGGACATGCCGTCCTCCTTAACGAGCTTCGCCCTTGGGGCTGTACTTCGTGATTGAGATTGCGTTGTAGCTGTTGACCCGGATGATTTCGGACGGGGGTTCGATGCCCTCCTCCGAAAGGAGCGACCGACAGAACGCTGCCAGGGTCCCAGCGTTCACGGTTTCTTGGATCATGTCGCCATGACCGTTGTCGCGGAGCCACTTGAAACCAGCCTCCTTGTCGACGAAACTGGCCGACGTCTTCTCCAGAACCGAAAAAGAACGGGCCAGAGACGGGATCCGGATCTTGTCGACGTCGTATTCCTCCATCCGCTTCGGAAGGTGCGTCTTATCCGTACGGTTCATCACGTGGTAGAACCGCTTGGTGATCGCGTCGAGTTTCTTGTGGAATTCTTTGACCTCGAAGAGGAACTTAGCCGCCTCGGCGGGCGTCACTTTCCTGTTCTCTTTGAGGATGTCTTCTTGCCGCTCCAAGGCGGCTGCGCCTGCCATGAGCGAATCCAAGTCGATCTGCTCAAGGACGCTGGACGTGTCCAAATAGTCTGTCATTTTCTTGCTCCATCATGGGCCTATCTGCCCTAGTACCAGTATAGCACATGACGAGAGCGGTGTCTATATATCGCATGTGAATACAAAAAAGGCCCCCGCCGAAGCGGGGGCCAGTTGGACCAAGGGACAGGTCGTTCAGTGAGTGGTGATCAGGCTTCCTCGGTCTCCGCCTCGGGGGCCGGCGCTGTGATCTTGGACCCGTCGGGGTTCTCGGTCAGCGGGTTCTCGCCCACGAAGTCGGTCGAGGCCGGGTTCCATTCGCCGTCGATCCCAATCAACCCATGGCGCTTCCGGGCGGCAGCACGGAGCGAATTGCCGAGGGTCATCCGGATACGACCGGGGGCGTTCTTGCGATCCCGCTGCGCTTCCATGTCGGCGGTGGGAACGCCGTTGGCGGCACACAAGGCGAACAGTTTGTCGAGGTCGAGTTTGGAGCGCTTCGTCGGAACTTCTTCGTTCTCGCCGGTCGGGTTGCCTTCTTCGTCCTTGACCGGCACGACCTTGGTGACGACGGTCTTGACCTGGGAATCGATGAACTCAGCGAGCCAATCCTCGGCCCCCTTGTACTTGTCGCGGTATTTCTCGTCGATGATGCTCATTGGGTCCTCCATTACATCCGGCTCTATCTGCACGACCAGTATAGCACAGGCGAGTATACGTGTCTATATATCGCGTGTGAAAGAGGACACTAAGTACATCGTGTGATAGCGCCTGTAAACCAGCCTTTTGTTTATCTTGTGTTCATACATCCAGGTTTTCTTGACGGCTTCCGGGCACAAGGCGCCCATAATGTTCGCGAACTGGTGCTTGTTTTGACAGTGCCTCGGGTCGGTCTCGCAAAAGATAGCGAACAGAGCCGTGACCGAAATCCAAAGGGGAGAGGCGGACCTCTGGCCCATACAATGCTCGTTGAAGTACTCTTTTGGTCGGTCAAGCGCGACTAGGCTTTCGGGCCTGATCGACATCAGCCACCTTTTGACTTCTTGCTCGGCCAGGCCCCTCTTGGATTTGGGCAGTTTCTTGGGCGATCGGGGGAAAGTGGTCCCGACTTTGTATCCCATGGTCTTCCGATACGGGTTTATGAAGTGCACTCGAATCCCCTAGTCGATTGCTTTTGGAGCGAGACGCAAAGCGCTCGCGTCGGCAATCTCTACCGGCGTAACCATAAGCGCCTCGCGCTCTTCGCTCGTCTTCGCCCCGCCCCAAAAGAACCCACCAGACGCGACGACAAATGCTTCGGTTGATCCTTTTTCCGAGCGGAAATCGGACTTGAAGCCGAGGCACCCACCCGCCAAGAATAACCCAGGCGGGCACTCATCTAGACGACACGCGAACATCAACTGCCCTCCTTTGTGGCTGGTTGCTCGGTTCGCAGCCATCGCCGCCGGGCGAGGCGGCTCTGTCGGCGCACAACCGCCTCGGCGTCCGAGATAGCGACAGCACGGCCTGACGTGAAATAATGCACATAACGCCGTCTTCGTCGCACTGTTGCTGTGCACATAGCGCCCTCGCTATGTCTTCATTGTAGGTCATCTCTCACCCCCTTTCATGGCTCGGATCGCGGCGGCTATATCCTCGCAAGATCCAATAGACTCATCGGACGCTTCCACGGAGATTGCGCCGCGTGCCTTCATTTTTCTCTGCTGGTCCGCGATTTCATCCGCTATCTTCGCCGCTTCCTCGATAATGGCGTCCCGGTCATATCCCGCCGTTCGCCCGCTCTCGCTGATGTATTTGCCAGCGATTTCCTTTGCGCTCGCTGTCATCCCAAACGTTCCCCTCTCGGCACGTGGCAAAGACGATACCGGACAAACGCGCGGCGCAGGTCGCCTGTGGTTCGCTTGTCGCGGATCGGGCGGGTTTTCCTCCCGGCGGCGAACCACAGTTGGAACGGTTCCCAAAACGGGTCTGTCTCGCTCACAGGCTGGCGCGCGGATGGTTCCTTGTCGGACTTCCTAAGCAGGACCGGCCCGAACATGTCGGAAAACTCGAACCACCATTCGCGGCCCTTGTATCGCATCAGCAAAGGGCCATGGCCCCATGCGTCGAGAAATACGCCGTTGCCGTAGACGCCCCGATGGCCAAACATGTTTGCGCTCGCTGTCATCCTTTGGCCTCCAGTGCTTTGCGGGATCGGCTGTCCTCCCATGTGACGCCGCCGCGAGACAGGCGGAAATCATCCATCCCGGCCCCGAAGCCTTCATTGAATGCGCGGCGGACCAGCGCCCGCAGCCGTTCGTTCTCGGCGCGGAGGCGTCCACGTTCGGCAGCGTAGTATTTGGCCTGAGAGTCGAAAATGTCGCCGTCAACGTATCGATGGAATTCTCGGTCGCGCTCCATGTCGCCTTCAAACCGAGCAACGGTCGCCCATTCTGAAAGAACGGCCATCACAACGCCCTGATCGTAATCGTCGCGTTCGGTCACCCAAATCTCGCGTGGCCATTCGATGCTGTCATGTGCGTCAGTCATCCCTCACCCCCTTCCATGGCTCGGATTGCGGCGGCGGCAGATGAATATCGACTGACGTACTTGTCCGGATCACGACCTATACTCGTCATGTATTTGATGTGCTCCAAGCCACACTCCCTCGCCGCTTCTTCGAGGATGGCGTCGCGGTCGGTGGCGCGGGTATTCCATCGACGTGTGCAATCTTCTTCGTCACGCCCTCTGATTGTGATAACAGCCTGCACGAACTCGTCGTCAGTAGGCCGCTCGCAGAAGTGGCGCAGCGTTGTGCAGACATGCTGATATCTCATGCCTGTCCAGTTTTGTGTGTCGTCAAACTGGGTCTCTCCGCCCCCGCAGAACGGGCATGGTTTGAGGTCAGTCATCCCTCACCTCCTTTCATTGGGCGGATGGCGGCTGCGATTGTTGTAGATGCGTAAATCTCACCTGATGCCCATTCCGAACCGTTGGAGTGATTGTGCTGATGGGCATCCGCCACCTTCGCCGCTTCTTCGAGGATTGCATCACGGTCGATGACTTCGATGACAGAGAGAATGCGGCGTTCGTAATCGGCTTGGGCTGCGGCTTGAGCCGCTTCAAGGGACGGAGCAGAAAACCACTCACCGCGAAAAAACCAACTAAACTCGTGGACGCCTCTGGTGCTGCGGATGATTTTGTAGTCAGACGCATCAAGAATCAGCCCAACCCCGATTGGCCACCAACTGTCTGTGACGTACTGTTTCCACTCCAACGGCTTCACCCGCACTGTCGGGCATGGTTTCAGGTCTGTCATGCGTCCTCCGGGTTCGTCGGTTTCGCGGGGCGGGCTGCAAACCCGCCCGGTTATCAATCGGCCACGCGCCACTCGCCTGTGTTCGGCATCACGCGGGCAGTCGTCCAACGCCGCTGAAGCCGGCAGTTCCTCTGCGCCGCATTTTGTGCAACGGCCCCAAAACGGTTCACCTGTGGGGTTCGTTCGAACTAGTGCATGGCTCATTTCAATACCTCGGGTTGTCGTCCTTGTCTTTTTCGGGTTCTGGCGTGTCGAGGACCGGGATGCCCCGATACTTGAGATACTCCAGAATGTCGGGTCGGGTCGGAAACACCCTCACTCGTACTTTCTTACCGAATCTTCGGGCGAACCGGCTCTCCGTGGACCCGATCAGGCCGTTATCTTTGAAGTGCTTGGCGATCTGCTGCGCTGACCTTCGCTCGCCGTAGTCTCGGGCCGCGAACCTCGTCATGGCCTTCTCCAATTGAGCGTAGTGCACGAAATCGGGCCATTCTTCGGTATGTTCCAGTTTGTCGTCGACCAGTACGAAAGAATGCGCGTCCCCCTTCTCCATTTCCGAGAGGTTGTCCAGCGGGTTGGTCATTTCCACTAGTGACGCTAGCCACGCGTCCATACCTTTCGATGACGTCAGGCGCATGGAGCGTTTGGCGTCGGTGTCCAGCGGCTCTCGGATGAAGCGTTCGTTCACCTCCACTGATAGGAAGTACTTGTGGAGTTTGGCCAGGTTTGTTTCGTCCTCTGCCCACATGGCCATCTTGCCCCAGAATTCGTTCCTCTCGGGGCAGTAAACTCTGGTGTCGTCGTACGCGTACTTGTTGTTCACGTGGGCCACGGTATACCGCCGATCGTGTTCACCGATGTGGACGGCGTTGTCAACGTGGTTCGAAGTGAAGATGTACCTCGACAGGTCTTCCATCTCGAAAGAATCCTGGCCTTTAGGTTCGATGGTGCGCATGCGCGACGTGATCATGTCTTTCAGCGCTTCTGCGTCCACCCGCCTGTTTGAGTTCATGACCTCTTCGCCCTGGATCAACAGGCGACCGGACATGTGCTTGTTGAATTTTGACGTTAGGCGCTCCGTAGTGGAGGCTTTGGCGAAGTGCGCGTCCCCGATAATGGGCCTGAGGATGTTTTCTGGCAGGAAGGACTTACCGGCCCCGGGCTGTCCAACCAGCACCAGAGCGGTCCCCGGTTTTTTCGTTGGCTCCTGGAATAGCTGCGCAAGCCATTGGATCACCCAATCGAACATCTTCTCGTCCCGGTTGGCTATGACCTCTTTCACATAGCCGAGGAACGGGGCCACGTCGTCTTCTGATACCGCCTCTGGCCAAGGGTCGATGCCCCACCCTGACCACAGATTCGCCACTTTTGCGCCCTTTTTGTCGGTGTAAGTCGTGGGCTGCGTCGGATCCAGTGACAGGCGGTCGATGACCTGACGATTCAGGGAATTCATGAAGATGGTCGACATGGCCACTTTCCCTCGTGGCGTAGTCAGATAGTAGCCCCCGAGCGTCGTGATGAAGGCATCCTTGGACATGGAAAAGTTGCCTTTCGCACCGATGGTCAGGTCCAGAAACGTGGACGTGTTCCTGATGACGGCGTACTGCTCGAAAAGTTCATCCAGTTGCTGCATTTCGGGCGTGTGGGCCAGAAGCGAATACAGCAGGGGCAAGATTTCCGGGTCACCCGTTAATTCCACGATGCGCGTAGCGCCCGTGACGGGGTTCCCGCTCTCTCCTTTTTCCCAGGTCTGCTCCAAAGTCTTCAAGCGCGCGGGGATGTCCTCTTCCGAGTCCCGCCCTACTTCGATCAGGCCCCGCAAAAGGTGCTCAGCCGACGTCCTGTCGAAAGGCATCCCGACGTGTTCAGTATGCTGGGACGCCCGAAACATAAACCCGGACAAGGCCTTGCATAGTTCATTACGTACGCCCTCCTGCCAGTAAGGAGCCAGCATCGCCACGACCAGGGCTTTCCGAATCGCGTCCATGATCGAAAACAAACCGACCTGCACCGGGGTTGATTGCGCCGCCTTGGGAGAGGCCCATTCGTACATCTCTCCGGAGGGGTGCAGCGACCCGGGCAAGAGGGAGTACCTGCCGGATCGCTGCTCGCCTCCCCGCACTTCGACTTTCAAAACATCGTGGGCAGCAATCTTTGAAAGGAAGGGGAAGTCGTTGGGGTCGTACTGCTCGTGCAACTCATATAACCGGTGAGTGTTTGGCCTGGAAGCCCGCCCCCACATGTGCGCAGTCGCGGGTAGAAAAAAGTCGAGGGCCTCCTGAACGAAGGGATTGTCGGTGTCGATGTCCACGTCAATCGTGTGCCCGAAAAGATGGATACCGAGGTTGTCCTGCGTGGTTTCCAGGGTCGCGATGGTCCGGTTCGATGTTTCCCTGTCGACCCGGGAGGGGTCCCAACGGACGACACCGGGGTCCTTCTGACCCTTTGGAGTGCGTACTGCAAAACATTGCGTATAACGAAGAAGAGCGAGAGACACCTCTCTGTTGAGATCCAGTACCTTGGACTTTTGTTTCATTTGATCACCCGTGCTGCCTGCACCAGTATAGCACACAGCCATATGGCCCGTCTAGTAGGGCTTAGGGAATGCTGCGGTGCAGCGACGGAATGGCCCGGGTCTCTCTGGAGGTGTGGCGGTGTGGCGGGGTGAAAGCTAGAGGTGCCACACCTATGGCGGGTGCCACACCCCCGCAGGTGTGGCACGGCATATGATGCGGGGTATTGTGAGGGTGTCTGGGCTGGGTATCAGGGGGCGAGAGTTGGCCAGTGCCACACCTGCGAGATGTGGCGGCGTATTGGAGATGTGGCGGCGCAGAGGCCCGTCGAGACGAGACCGTGGGGCCAGTGCCACACCGCCACATCTCTCTCTAAAATTCTAGGGGTGTGGTGGGGTCGGAAAAAATGTAACCCGAGAGCATCCCTAAAAGGTCTCCCCAGAGGTGTGGCGGTGTGGCACTATAAGGAGGACGCGCCACACCTCTCGACCGCGCCCTCGCCACATGTCGGCCACGGAGCGGAGCGGCGTATAGCCTTTTGTACCCCAGGTAGCAGTCCATGCTGCACCGCAGCGAATCAAGCGCGACAGTTGATCAAGCGCGACAGTTGATCAAGCGCGA
>CEPX01000222.1_pt1 | contig 15798 bp, 15 predicted proteins | sample 361361 | NCBI WGS metagenome assembly CEPX01 (sample SAMEA2619974, study PRJEB7988) | marine metagenome | biome: marine biome (ENVO:00000447); feature: mesopelagic zone (ENVO:00000213) & marine oxygen minimum zone (ENVO:01000065); material: "saline water (ENVO:00002010), including plankton... | reverse complement strand
ACAGTTGACAGGATGGGAAGAACGCATCCAGGCCGCCCTGGACGGTATCCAGGCCAATGATCCTCTAATTGTACAGTTTGGTAATGTATGCCGATGGTTAGAAGATACATTCAGTTTAGGTGAATTCGACGAAGTGACCATAATATATTTGACTAAGAATTATGTTAAATATTTCGGTACTAAAGCGCTTAAAGGATTCGTATCCTATGTGCAATGGTCCACATCTAAAGAGATCCCTATCGATGCTATAGTTGAAACAGTAACCCACGACCTGGCCCTGGTAACAGATCCACAGGCCCACGTTCCTGGTTGTTGTGTTCCAAAAACCGAAGGATACGACGAACACTATATGAGTGATACCTGGCTAATCTTTAGCGATAAGGATAAGGACGGTAAACTGTACTACAATGAAGATACACCTGGATATACCGCCTGGATTAAAATGAAATCTATTAAGAAATACCGCAATTGGGTAAAACGATTAGGCCAGGCGCACCTGTGGGATCTGGACCTGGAGATACCTCACTCCACCCTATGCGGAATGCCAATGCTTGGGAATAACTACACGGACCATATCCCTGAGAAACAATGGAAAAAATGTGATAAGTGCTATGCCAAAAAAGAAAAATAATATCGTCATACACATCGTTTGTGCGGCGATATTTGTTGCCATTCAATATGCAGCAGCGTATTTTCTGTCAACGCTTTTCTGAGCGATTCGATTAAACGGACAAATCCTCTCCACATACGAAACACCCACATAGCGGCGGCCACCCACAGGCCGCCGTTTTTCTTTATACCTTCTATCACCTCATACTGAGAAACGGCCTTTAAGGGGCAAAATACAAGGCCATATTTAGAGAATTTACACTTTTGTAGTTAGATCCGTATGCCCTTGTGTAATTTCATTCCAACTATACAGGAGATATAACAATGAATCAAAACAGTATCACCACCAGGATCAGCGACCAGGTCAACACATACTACCAGGACAACTACAAGAATCGTTTCCAGGGGGCCAGAATTGCCCTGGAATGTTTTCCGTCCCTGAGGGAAGAATCTAAACTTTCCCTGAAGGGGATCTTTGAGCAAGATGAGTTAGCATTCCTGGTCTTTTGCCACCAGGGACAGAAGATCGACGGGAAAGAGTTAGCATCCAGGCGAATGTTTGAAGGATATCTGGCAGACTATTGGCAGCAGAACAAAGGCCTGTTTCCAACATTAGACTTCCCGACACTCATAAAGAAGATCAGAGAGTTAGGATGCTTTGAAAGGTTTGTGTTAAGAGAGTTAGCCTATGGATTGTGGACCAACCCAAATGTAAATGAGAAGGACCTGGAAGAGTTGGCTTAATGACAACTGATCTTAACTTCAGTTCGTGGCGTGTGTGAATAGTATTTATATGTGTGACAGACGCAAATTTGACAATCATCATTCCAAAACGGTGCAAGGGCATCCAGGGTGAATTTTGTAAGGTTATCAATATCAGGCCTCTTGATATGAGGCACAGTATCGATTTCAGCCGCTTCTTTGCGGTATTTAGGCCAGGATTTCGGTATAGGCATAAAGTACCCTATATCAATATAAATAGGGCCTGTTATGGGTGTATCAGGGATATTTTGGTGTGCTATCATTAGAAAATCTGATTTATCCGCTTTAGATGGATCATAATGGAACCCTTTCCCTGTGCGATGCCTCTGTTGTGCCTTTGGATCCCCACGGACCTCAAAAACAATAGGTGGCCAATACCCCTCAACATCTCCATTCAACTTCATATCCCTAATCTTATCAGATTTAGCCATCCATAACCTCCGTATGTAAGATGATCTGCGCTTATTACCTTCACGCTTATCAAGTTTCCATAATAAAAATTCAAATTTACCAATATCCTTCAGGCCTATATTCACTAACCTGGAGTTATAGGCCTTCCTGGCCCGTTTCTTGTGGGACATTACAGGGATCCCTAACGCCTTCCTGTGTGCTGCCTTCTCTTTCATAATCGGGACCATCGTTTTTTGCCGACATTCCCTGCATCCATCCACCACAAAATAAAAGCCACCACACTCAAAACAGATCCATCTCCAACCACCCTTGTCAAAATAATATGGATCCTCTATGTTTATATTGGCGATTCGTCTTTATTGTAAGGCTCTTCTATCTTAATCTGCATCATTTCTTTTCCCTCTTTAGTATTCTTGGGCCACATAGCAAGTTCATATTCACAATCATCAGGTGTTGTGATCTTACCTTTCCACAACGGCCTATTAGATCCTTCTTCCACTTCTTCCTTAAAAACATTACCATAGCCAGGCTTATTTCTAAACTTCCCGTCTGCCATTATTCTTCTCCTTTATTTTATTGAATTTGTAATCTAAGTTTATGACCATCTGTTCCAATCGGTCTATGTTATCCATCATTTTTAACATATCCTTTACAATCTTTTTAAACACTTCTTCTTTATTTTCGCTCACTAATCTTATTCTTTCACGATAGGCCTCCCATTCTATATCAGACATATTACTGATATTATCCTTAACCTCTGGCGGCAACGCATCGTACAACTTAGTCATCTCGTAATCGACTAACTTTTTAAACACTTTTTCATTATTTTCGCTCATTTTGTATCCTTTTGAATGGGCAGTACCTTCAGCGCCAACCGAAGACAATTCTACTTGCGGAAAAACAACCTATTTATTCACTTGTTTACCTGTACTACCCATTTCTCTTTCTTTTCTTTTTCTCCTATGATATTGCATTGGGGATTCTTGTTTAATATTTAAACCTTGCCCATCGTTCCACCACCAACCATTACCATTTTTAGCAAATAATTCATCTCTATCTTTAATATACTGTGGATTTGTTAATGTATAACCTTTATATGGAAATATCTTATGCCATTTTTTCCAATCATAACTCACATTATGTTCAAGGCGGCAATACCTTTCTTCACAGGGGTGTGATCCGAATAAAACATCTGAAATACTACTCACATAGTCCGATATGAATATACCAACAGTTAATTTCATTTGTTTGTTTTAGCATCGCCGCCTTTTTTTTGTTTTTCCACATACTCAAAAAATTTTTTATGCTTACGCTTTGACAAAATGAATTTTAAAAACCAATTGAGCATATGCTCTACGGTACTGATCCAATTCTTAGTGAACTCTATATCTTTACGAATAGATTCATCCCTCTTATCTATATTATTCAGGAGTTCCCTGTATGTCATTTTCCTTCTTTTCATACTTCACCTTCAAATATTGCTGATTGTTCTGCGTCCTCCCAATTTATGATTTCATCCTTTACTATTGCCTGGTGGCGCTGCCTGGACTCATAATTCTTACCACGGAGATCTACCCTGTATTCTTCTACCTTTCTGCGACATCTACTTATGGATTTGTAGTTAGGGAGTTCGCCCCTGGATATCTTGGACAACAGATGATATGCCGACAATTTATGAGTTTCTGTAGGACCACCTAATTCTTCATCCCATATAAGGGCCACAAGCAGGGTGTCACTATCCCTGGCAGCAGGATACTTATCCAACACCCTTATGACCTTACCTTGTAGTTGCTGAATCATATTTCTTGTAGTATGCATCAATGTTAAACTTGATGTTGTTCCGATCCAGGTGCCTCTGAAATTCAGGGGCCAGGTTATTCTGGACTATAAAATCAAGTGCTGCTTTACCTGGCGGCAAATAAAATAGATCTTCAGGTTCATCTGCCAATTCAAAAAGTGGCCGTGAGTTATGAATAGCGCCTTGAGGTGAGCCGATGGGGTTCGGCATTGTCGAGGGACTCTCACGGCCATCGTTTTCATCACCAGGATCATTAGGTGATATAAAGTCGTGTTGATACTTATCAATCTTTTCGTTTATTTGGTGATGACTACCTGTTCTTTTGATTTCATCTAACAAATCTTCTGCCTTCTTTAACCTTTCATCAGATTGGGGACTCGTTAACATTTGGGTTATTCCTTTTCCATTTTGTTTTTGCTATTTTTAATTGTCTAATACTTTTACCATCCATATGCATCTCTCTTGCGGTATCAATCAGATGTGATAGGCGATCACTTTCATTCCATATACCTGTTCTTACCTTGCCCATACCATATAATGTTGCCTGGATCCAATCGTGTATACCTGAATTATCCTCGGTCCGTTCTATTGGTGCTTTCGTAGCGTTATGGATCTCCCTGGTATGTTCCAACCTAATACGGTCCATAATATCCGTACAATCTGTGACAGATGGCATCAGGCCAGGCCTTACTTTATTTACAAATTCATCCCATCCCTCAAGTAGAACTGCATCATCATATTTTGCTAACACTACGGTCCAATGCTTAACCTGGACATCACTCATAGATAGATTAAGGAATTCATCCAATATCTCAACATAAATTTTCTGGACCTTTTTTAGTTTAGATTGGGGAATTTGTGACATCACTATAGTCTATCTTCCTTTTTTTCTTTTTGCCCTTATTAATTTCCTGAGAATATGACATTATAATATTTTCCCACTTCGTATTACCATTGTTGGATCTCCGCCTTACGGACTTCAATGATTGGAGATTTGATAGCCAATTAAAATCTTTGGTTTCATCATATGATTCTACTATCCAGGCCAACACCTCTTTAATAGCCGAAAGTTTGACTCCGTCCAACCTGTGCAATTTCTCTATTTCTTTTGCACCATTTGTGACAAATTTATCCAATATGCCATTTTTAAAATATGATAATTTTGGAAAGACTACCTTTACTCCATTAGTATATTCCCTGGCAATTACTTCAAACTCAGCATATTTGTCATCTTTTTTCACCACCTGCTTAATCTGAGGATCTATTTTTCCATTCATCCAATCTTCCAAAAGATCTGAATATTGTGAATTTGTTTCCGTTGACATATCTGACAATGTCTGTATGTAATCTGTCTTTAATTCACAATTTGGAACGGCATCAAGCATTCCCAACCAGGACTTCATCACATTAGGATTGGATGGTGGCCTGTTGTATTTAAGCCATTTAGGTAGATATATTACATTAACATTCCAATTGGCCCTGGCCATATCCCTTTGCTCTAATTCCTTAAAAGACTTTTTAAACACATCTGAACTCCAACCCAGGTCATCAGTACAGGATCCTACTCCTGCCCTATATATGCCTGGAATAGGCATCCTGATCGGGCCTGTGAGTAGATAGAGCCACAACAGTTTACCGTTTGGCGTAAGTGTTCTAAAATCGCCTGATATCCAGGTAGTTATTGATACTTCATTATATCTTACCATAACTGATCCACCAATTCATTTGATTGTATGAAAAACTGCTATTTACACCATAGAAACCTGGTACACTAATGACCATACTAAAATGGTAAACCGTCAATTTCGGTTTCTTCTGTCCTTTTTTCTCCTTCATCGATTATACCTTTTAATTTATTTAAACATTCATTGGCAGCCTTTAGTGTTGGCTGACTCGGCATATCCAACCAGGCATCAACCTTTGCCCTGGTCGTTTCATTAACATAGATGGATGCCAAACAATCCAGAATTGCGGTTTTTGTCTTCTCTCCCATCATCTTCGTAGGGGGAATATATTCAGGATCAGGTTTCTTCGCCTTCACAGGTTCCGAGATCTCTTCTCCATTAAATTTCTCCTTCAGTTTGTTTTTAAGATGACCTACATTATTCTTTGTTTTAACCTCTATATTACCTACTACTACATCAGCCTGTGCCATCTCATCATCAGTATATATACCTGAAAGATCATTAGGAAATGCCTTACGCAATGCCAATGCCTCTGCACACTTACCAAGCATAAGATATGGCATTTTGTTCCACATAAATGACTCTTTTGGGCAATACTCGTTCCAGGATGCAGATGCCTTAAATTCACAGACAACTGCCTTAACAATTTTACGGATACAAGCAGTTGCAACTTCAGGCCGTTTCTTACCTGAGGCCATACATTCATACTCTGTTTTAGAACCATCAAAAAGGTATTCATCATTCCCTGCATAATTACCTGCTCTCTCTGCAATGGCACGGTAACCATCTATCCCCGTTTGTATTGTGGCCTTATTGCCTCTCTTGATCATATGGATTTGCCTGGACAAAGGATCTAATTTGGTCCGCTCACATTGATAGAGGAAAAGTTTTAGTTCATCATCCGTGCAGCCTTCTGCCACAGTTCTTTTGATCAGATCCTTCTGATCAGGTGTTAACTCTAATTTTCTTTCAACAATATCGCTCATCGGTACTCCTTATTTTGCTATTTTTTTAAATGGCCTTGATATAGAAGTCGTCGCATACTTCTCATACATATCAGGCTCCTCTGATTTCAAACGCTTAGTGTTTATCCTTTTTGATTTAATAGGTTTGTAATGTATTCGATAGCCATCACAATCAACAACAGGCCTATCACCAATAATCTCTTTAATTTTGTCCCTCTTGATATTTAGTCGGTCATTTAGATCTGTTACCATCGTTTCTAACTCCACTACCTCACGGATCATAGGTGAAATCAATGGTTCATAATCAACATCCCCCGTATCTTCCTTAACCAGGTTAAGTAACGCCGCTCCCTGGCACGATGTTCTGTACGGACACCTGGAACATCTCTTGTCCTTAGGATCCAGGCGATCAGGCGATGGTCCGTTATCAACACTTCTCCAAAAATTATTCCCCGATCTTATAATTGACAATATTATATCATCGTCCCTATCAACTGTAAAGGTTGCGAATTTCCATTGTTCTGCCCATAGGATAGCAATGGCCGACCAGGTACGGCCCGTTACAAGCATACTATACTGCAATTGAAGGATCCACCCATCAGGGATCCCGTCCTCCTCTATCTTCCTGAACATCTGTCTGCCTGTGCTTTTACACTCCAGGTTACCAGGTCCTTTTGGATGTCCCACTACCTCACCATCCAAGTGTACCCTGGCCCACTTAATCTCTTTATGAGTTAGCGTTTTATACACCTTCCGTACTTTGTTTTCTGTAATCTCACGGTATTCCTGGATAATTAGATCTTCCATCTTATTACCACGCTTAATAGCACCCTCTGCCAGGATTGGATAATCAGGTTCCAGGCCTGTCTTATCGTACCACAAATACCTTTGGCAGCCGTATGGTTCTATATTTAATAAATGATGGATATCAGATCCGCCGATTCCCTGGCGGCGTTCAATTCTCTGTTTCTCAGTTATCATTATTAGCCTTACTATATGTAAAATAATCTTCCAAGTCCCTTTCTCTAACACGGTATCCGCCTGGGACCACAATAGCCTTTATTTCGTCATCCCTTATAAGCGTTAATACGCTACGATAAGATATCTTTAATATCTCAGATACCTCTTTTGGTGTATATAATATCATTTCGGGCATAGTTAACCTATGGTTTTTAGTGAAATATAGTGTAAGGAAGTTACTTTTGGGTGCGTTTACTACGCAAGGGGAATATCGGCCAGGGAACCTATTTTTTCAGATAGTTCCTTTGCTCTATTTGGTGTCTGCCGACTCCAACGACTATCAAGCATTTGTGATGCGGCCTCAGTATAGTCTTTATTTTCTAACGCTTTTAAGAATAGTTTAAATTTTGATACCCCGACTAACCCCATTTGATACACCATATTTAGGACCACTACTTTAGCAGTATTTGGTTGGTCCTTCAGGAATGGGAATTTCGCGTCTACCTCTGGGACCATTTTGGCAATCTTTTTACTCAGGATCCGCTCACAATCATCTTCGTCAAGTTCAAGATCCTTTACGGCGAAACCTATCCCGATTGTTGGGATCCCCCTGGTGTCATCGTATACACGGCTGCGATAACCTTCGTGCCGTTTTATATCTGATATTACTTCATCAAGGTCTACCTGGAACATTACTTTTTTTTTGATTCCAAAGCAGCAACCCTTTTTTCCAGGTCCTCTGCCTTTCGGTCCAATTCATTTTCCCCAAACACATATTCGCTGATCTTGTCCAGGTTTAATTGCTTTAAAACAATTTTAATTATTTTTTCAATCAGAAACTTCGGTATCATTCTGTATCTCCAACAGGACATCATCAATCAGCGCCCAAACGCCTTCAAGTAGATCCCTTTCGTCCTTTTCTGACAACAAGGGGATGTCCAATTTTTTATTTATTCCACTAAGTATCTGATCCTTCTTCGACCTTATCTGCCCTACTGCGAACTTCATCCCCATCCGCTTGAGCATCTCCAGGAACTTTGTCATTATTATTTACCTCCGTTAAACAGGATTTATAACCAATTAATTGGTTCTTTTCCACTATGGAGCCATTTATGATTTGATCTAACTCCACTAACCTTTTGTCGATTTCTTCTGTAGATAGCATACATAAATGTACTACTGTTGAAGTATCTTCTCCTTGACATCTTTTTTGTAATATTTCATAGGCATATCATATAAAAATTTCTTTAGAGTTTCGTCTACCATTAATAACCCTCTGTTCATTTCAAAATTAGTACCGTTGTCCATTGAGTCATTTAATGTTTTAGTTATCTCAGTTATGATATGATTATTGCGCCATATTATATCCTGGCCTGATATTAACTTTTCATTATCCTTATATTCTTTTTTCTGCTGATCATTCATATTTTTATACAATTGCACAAAATCTACAGATAATGGTTCGTCTTCCAGGTATCCCTTTTCCTGCATTGCCATTTGATTTATATCTCCAATCATTTTGACAAGATCGTGAAATTTGTGGACCTCTTTCATATTGGTTGTCATTTTAGGCGCACCATTACTATCATATTGGCCTTCTATATCAAATGGTGTGTGCATCCATTGATATTTAGCCATATTATCACCTTTGTCCAGGAATTTTATAATTTGTTTGGGTATGTCTGTTCTTGCAAGTAGTGCCATCCTTCCTGTTTTACCACCTGCTTCCATCCCTTCCATATTTAACCACTTTGTAACCGTGTTATCTATCTCACTTAACCCATCAAAGGATTCCCACATCTTCTGATAGGATAACCCCTGCTTACCCATATAAGGATATTCACTTGTAAATGCCCTCATAAATGGAATATCTGATAACTTTGTCCAGGTTGCGTACCGATGGTCCGACACTCCTGTCGCTACTGACAGATCATCAACAACATCCATAGTAAAATTTCCTGCTCCTGCAAATACAGATGACACCAGGTGCTGCAATCTCGCAGGAGATACCCCTAATTTTTCTCCTATCCACCTTAACTGAATAGGTGTTCTTTCATCATATTGCAGGTTCGGTGTTAAATGTTCCATCTCTCTTGGAATGATATAGCGACCTGTAAAGAAATCATATCCTAATACATTTTCTGCCAATAATTGTGCGGGAAATGGCAATAAATCCGTTGCAAATCCTTTACCGCCACCACCTACAGGCATAACCTGTTCCCATCCTGATGCTAATGATTGTAGCAACTCCTGGCCACCTGCATTTGGATCATTATGGTAATTCAATAGTGTTTCAGGGCCTTTACCGAATACATATCCAAATGGTCCCGTTGGTATACTGAATGTGTAATCGCTGCCTGGTATAGGCACATTAAAAAATCCATACTTCCGCCAATACGGCATTTCCTGGTATCTATCGGCCAACTCTTCACTTGAATGCCAATACATCCAATTCGCTATTTGTGGTCCCGTAAAATAAATAGATCCTTTTAGTGCGGTCCTACCTAAATTTTCTTTTTGAAATGCTATGCCGAAGTTTTTCATATGCTGAATCCTGGCATTCAGGAATGGCCATAACGTACCTGCATTGCGCATACTTGCACCTCTTAACCCATAATCAGCAGCAATCATTCTTCCCTCTGCCATAGCAGAATACACATCCCCTGTTTTGTTAAGAGCATTTACAAATCCACCTACCCTATTAGCAGTTTCTGTGAATGAATTGAATTTCTTAAACCAATGAAATGGATTTACTGCATTAGGATTCCATCCCTTAAAACTTTTATATGTAGGATGTGAGTATAGTTGGTTTTTCCCCAGGATCAAGTGTTTATCCATACCTACCAGGTAACTCTGTGCTGCGCCACTTGCCAGGAACTTCTGAAAGTTTATATCCTTATTAATATAACTTTTAGATCCTGCAATAAAGTGAAATGGGTTATATCCGTGTTTTGAATAAAATATAGATGAGGACATATCCCTGGGAATATTTCTCAACCCAAATAATGGATTATATTCAACTGCGCCCTTTCTCAATAACACAGAAGGGAGCGCCAGAGTTTGTATTATCTTATTTGTATGTGCATTCAAATTATCGAAGGCCTTCATCACATCAGGAGGGACCTCATAATACATCACTTCCCCACCTTGCCTCATTGAGATAATTCCCTTACCCTCAACAGGTACCTTCCTATGTTGATATATTCTATTGAGTAGTTCACCCGTTGCAGGATCTCTCTCCTCAGTTATAAATAATTTTTTATTTGGTATTTGTTGGATCAGGGATGGATCTATCTGCAATAGATTATCTCTCAAAGTCTTTTTCGTATGATTCATATCCGCAGCATTGATCAATTCAAATGTATTCTTAATAATTTGTTCTATAGGACTAATAACATCCTCTTTTGCCCCTTTAATGCCTTTTACCGCCTGTCGTGATCTTTCGCTAAGATGTTTGCTTACAGAATATTTTTTATTCGGATTATTATGGTTATACATCTCCTCACCGTGCAGATATCTCCTAAACGGAATATAGTATTTATTTAGATCTCTTATATTATCAATATCCTTATAACTCAACATACCACCTTCTTTATAGTATTCAAGTAATGCGTCCTGATATCGGTATATATTATCTGCCGTTTCTTTAACATTTAATCCATTTGGACTACCTGGGCCACCTGAAAACTTCTCCTCATATAATCTAACTACCTCTTTAGAATCTTTAAGGCCTAATGTTGCGGCCCCGTGGAGATTTACCCCTGTTACAATATTAAAGCCTCTTTCGTGTAATTCAATGTTCCTTTTTGCTACTAAATATCCCTCTAATGCTTTCAGCGTGGTCCCACCACCCTTGATCCAGGGTTGTAATGTTTGCATAAACCCAGGGATCTGTTCGTTTATAGTTATTTCCCCTGTTGCTCTATCAACCAAAAATGGATGATTGTCCAGGAATTGCTGCGCCTTCCCTTCATTACCTAAGTTTGACAGAAACTGATTTAGGACCTGTTCGTGACCTTTGGCATCAGGATGTTTCTTTAGATATTCATCTGTCACCTTGCGCAATGGTTGTGTAAAATCTACCAGGTTGTAATAAGAATCCGAATACACCTCTTTCACAATACCTTCCAACCATCCTTCTTCCCCTACACGGTTAATGGTAGATTCAATTTTAACTCTTGGATCCAATGCATCCCATTCTGTGATCTGTTCTCTTGCCTGTTTTAATGCGGATTCAACGGGACCACCTTGAATAATTCCCTCAAACATTTCAAAAAATTTGGGAGCATCTTTTTTTGCATTTTTGGGATTAGTTACATAATCTGAAACAAATTCTGCGATCCCCTCTTCAACTTTGATCTCAGGATAGTTTCGCTTATGCAAGAATTCTATCAGTTCGCTCTGCACCTCGACACGCTCAACCCACCGATCAACGGCCTCCTGGCCATACTTATTAACTAATGTAGTCAACTTAGTATCCCTGGATGTACCTTCAGGCATACTAAGCATCTTCTTTACCTGGACGGCTAACTGATCGTGGCCTTTTACCTTCATTCCATCAGTTATCTTGAATAATGACAGATCTAAATAGTGTCCTATTTCGTGGGATAGATCTGATAGATCATTGAGAGAATTAACTCTTATAATATTTGATTTAGGGAAAAATATTGCTACGGCCTTCTTGGAAAATTGTTTTATCCTCTTAAACCTGATATTAGATCCTTTATCTAAATTAAGATTTCTAATTAGGTCATCCCCTATCTCCGATCTCTTGACAGGATCATTCAGATCAGCCAATTCAAATTGGTCATTAGGACTACCAGGTTTATCAGGCCTTTCAAACTGTTTAGATCCTAAACCGCCCTTGCCTCCTCCTCCCTTTGCCAGGAACGGATTGTTATGTGCAGGACCTTCGTGTTCTCCACCCAGGTATCCTTTCATATTAGGCGGGGCCTCTTTAAAAGAGGTTCGGATTGGCATCACAAGTCCGATCTCCTTGCCCTTACCATCATATACAGTAATAGCATCTATATATTGTTTACCTGGTTGTGTTTTAGAAAAACGGAATGTTATATCCTCACCGAAATATTGCTTAAAGACATTAATATATTTTGATTGTACCTGTGTCACAGTACCCTGCCCATCTGATAACCAGGCGGACCATCCACCTACACCGTGTCTTTGCTCATAAGTTGCCCTACCGTAAGAACCCTTACTGTACCCTACGATCACGGCCTCATTACCAACATTATTATTCTTGCTTGGAGTTATATTTTTTAATGCTATAGCCTCACTATTAGTGACCTTCCCCTTCTTGTTCTTTTTAACTTTAAATGGTCCCATATCATTAGATCGTTCAAGGACATTATTAAGAGCATCATTTAATTTTTTATTACCCTTGCTACTAAATATCAGATAATTCCCCTGAGTTATGCTTGTATAATGCTCTTCCCCCTCTTTCCCCTTCTTAACCCTAAACAGTTCAGATTCGTGCCTTTGGATTTCTTCACCTGTTTTTTTATGTAATCCCTTTTTCTCTGTTGACCTAACTTGAGTATCATATTCTGTTGGTATTATACCTGCAGCCTGGACCGCTTTGTTTATCTGTCCCTGATCATATACCTTATTGCCTAATTCAGTTAACTGATATCCCTCTCTTTTTTCCCAATCATTTGGTGTCTTTTCTACAAGTCCTTTTTCAATCGCTTTTTGCAGCCATTTAGTTTGGGCCTGGTTCGTGGGTTCTGCTGCAAGTGAGAATAATACCTTAGTTCCATCTGATGTTTTATCCCCCTCTAATATCTTTATGGTACTATGCTCACCTGTGAAAACATTATTATCTGTTTTCGTCAACTTAGAACCTGCAGTTTGCTCTAACGGTGCCATCCTACCCTTACGCAATAATTCAAATCTTCTCTGTGGATCCTTGACATCTCTGAAATCTTTAATATGGACAGGCTGCTCTATAATAGGCTCAGACGGTTTAGATGGTTTTTCGCCAACACCACTTTTACTCTGCCAATTCAACATCGATTGTACCAACTTTTTCTTATTTAATTCAGATGCTGCAAACCGTTGTCCAAAATATCCACCTAATGGGCCACCCTCGCCACCTCTTACTGTAGCGTTATATAACTTTTCTAATTCAGGCCTGGTCATCTGCATCATCTCTTCCATATTTGTTATGGCAGGATTTGAGAAATTTACTTTCTGATAATCCAGGACTTCTTGTTTTAACATAGGATCTATCTCTTTTGGCATCTCAGGTGAATGTGCCAACTCCTTAACAAGCCATTGCCTGGCCTCTCCTGGTGTTTTGAATTCAGGTGTAATAGATGCTCCTACTGTCTTCCCATCGTGGTTTACCCTGGCCACACGATACTCAGGCGTACCCTTCCTGGTGTTCTCACGGATCCAATATCTGCTTGTCAACTTCTGAACCCTTGATTTCATTTTGCCGCCTATATCTGTCCACTCAACTTTCCCCGTGTCCTTCATATCAGAATGGTCTTTACCTGCAGCCTTTGCCTCTTCTAAATCTTTAAATGATCCAATTACATTACCTTCAGGATCTGTCACTTCCCATTTATCACCTACCATTTTTATATCGTATCCCAAACTTCTGTCACCTTCCGCTTTTGGTACAAGTTCAGGATACTTCTCCAGGACCTCTTTGGGTACATCCTTACCTTCTTCTAACGCCTTTTTAACCGCATCCAGATGCATAGCATCCATTTTATCAGGATTTACAGTTGGGAGCATATCTTTATGCTCTTTTGTTTGCCAAAACTCTTCCCTTGTTATTTCCCACAATTTCTTTTTACCCTGATTATAAAGGGATACATTATCAGACTTACTAATCTTATCTGCTTCACCTAAACGGATCTTATCTGCAGTAACGCCCAAATCTTTTATCTCTTGCTCCCGTTCCTTGCCGCTCTTCATCTTAGGACCTGCTGCCTTCTCCACACTCACACCATACCACTCGCCCAGGATCTCCTTTTTTAAATCTACAAATAATTCAGATTCCTGGATCTCTTTAATGATCTGCGGCTTACCCGTTTCCATCTTTTCAAATTTTTCTTTTATATGTTCTGTTAGAATCTTGACTACCTCTGCGTCTTCTTTCTTATAACCTGACTTATTGGGAGATCCCACCTTCCCTGGATCCATCAGTTCTTCCAATACCTTAATAGAGTTGTCGCCCAGGGGTTTCTCTGTTGCTAAATCGGCATCAAATGGGACATCTAAGACTTTATTAATATCTTCTTTAAATGCATCCTCTACTATCAGGACCTTACTTGGATCTTCCATAGTTTCCGTCTTTTCGCCCAAAGACTTCACTATAGTGGTTACATCCGCATCCATTGTATTAAGTGTTTCTAACTTCCTATTTAGATCTGCCTCATAAGCCTCTAATGTCCTTTCACCTAATAGGTTTTTGTTAACCCTTCCACTATTATTGTATTGGTCCAACTCCATCTGAACCTTTTGCTTTTCTTTTGCTATCCATTGCTGATGTGATGTTGCCTCTTCCAATGTTTTGATAACAGGCCGTGGATATTTTAACTCTGCTTTATATAAAATCCCCTTATGGCGGAAATAATCCAATTGCCGCTCTTTCGCCCATCCCCACACATCATTCCATTGCATAGCATCTAATTCAACCTGGGTATAATCCCTATTGATAACCCTCTTCTCCTCCAGGGCCTCCCTTTCTTTATTATGCCTAACTCTTTTATTGTTCTCTAACTTGTATTCACTAACATTTCCTCTGGACTCTACCCATAATTGATATTTCTCCTGGTACTCAATCATCTCAGGTACTGTTGTAGGCTTTTTCTTTATATCAAACGGTGCATCTTCCCACATTATCCCTATAGTCTTCTCTAACTTGGCCATCTCCTCTGCTTTAGCCTTTCCACCCCGCAAAAACCTTGATCCTGATCCTGTGCCGTGCAATATGGCCATAGTCATAAATGATTGGAATAATTTTTCACCATCAACAACACTATTTCCCACTTCTTTAAATGCCTCTGAAAATGTTTTGCTTGGGTTGGACCTCATATATTCATACAATCCATCCGCAAATCCAACTGCGGTCATACCACCTGTCAAAACCCCTGTTTGTGCCATATAATTTGCAAAGGCCCTATATGTATTAGGTGTCTTTAATACCTCACCGCCAAACCTTCCCATAAAAGGAAATGTAGCACCCAATGCAGTATCTAATGTTGTTCCTACCAACCACTTATCAAGCGTTATATGTTCTCTCTCATCAGGATCAAATAACCTATGTCCGCCCCCTACACTACCAAACACCATTGCAGATCTCATCATTGTGGCATAACCTGCAGGTATGTTCTTTAATTTTAATAGGCCAAATGCTTTTGTTGGTCCTATATACTTTGCAACATCTATCCCCGTTTCTCCTACTGCAAACATAGATCTTTGAATCGATGGCCACCCGCCTTTTTCTTTACTATATGGTAATAATCCCTTATGCTTTTGTGCGACATCCACATTAGGAGACGGGTCCCATAGATTCTCTGTGAGTCCTAATGTCAATGATGATGCCAACATATTGGTTGCTGCCAAATAAGATTTG
>CEPX01193873.1_pt1 | contig 15805 bp, 16 predicted proteins | sample 361361 | NCBI WGS metagenome assembly CEPX01 (sample SAMEA2619974, study PRJEB7988) | marine metagenome | biome: marine biome (ENVO:00000447); feature: mesopelagic zone (ENVO:00000213) & marine oxygen minimum zone (ENVO:01000065); material: "saline water (ENVO:00002010), including plankton... | reverse complement strand
TAGCAAGGTCTTTGCCAGCGTCCATAATGGACGAAATACAGTCTGTAGGGCTGTCGACGACAACACAATTAGACAAAGATACATTAACATAATTATTTCCTATTCCCATCATGGGGGAGCCTTGTGGCACAATATATTTGAAGCCTTTAAGGTGAGAATAAATGGCTTCTTCTGTAAGGTGGTTTGACTTACGAGTGATAAACTTGTCTTCCATCCTCGCAAACTCTTTGGCGAGGCGCCGGTGCATATCGTCAGGCGACTTCTCCACAAAGTTCCCCTTTTTGTCTCGCAGGCAATACTTTGTGATAAAGACGTTGGTTGCTAGCTCGTCACCATTGAAATATTCTAACGTTGCTTCTCGGACTTCGGTTTCTTCATACATTACAGGTTCCCTTTCTTAAACTTCTTATACTTCTCAACTAAATTCTCTTTTTGCTTCTTCGCGGACACTGTTACAATGTCGTCTTCTGCGCTTGGTTCCAACACCTTGATACAGACGTTGGCTGTATCCATAAATAAGGGAAAGACGAGACCGTCGGGGCCGTTGCGGTTCTTTGCGACAAACATTCGGCCACTGTTGGCTATTTTGTCGTCGACGGTTCGTGAAATGCTAATAATAAAATCCGAAACAAAACATTTATTGAAGGCTTCGCTGATAGATTCCATAGTGATAACTTCTGCATTTAGACCGCCTCGATTTGTTTGAGAACAAGTCCAAATGGGGCACTTGTATTCTTGGGCTAGTCCCCTGAGTTCTTCGTAAATCGATTCCAACTCATTCCTTTTTTCTTTCAGGTACCGGACCGGTCGTAGCAGATCGGCATAATCGACTATTATCATGTCCACTTTTGTATTGCGCATGCGCAACTTTTCTAAATGATTCTTAAGGGTCTGTGTAGAGGCAGTCTTGGTAGGATATTCCTTTACGATAAGTTTGCCTTCAATATCTTGTACTTGTTCATATATCTGCTCTTTAAATGAGGTGAGGTTAGATAACGGAATGCCCGTAAGGCACGAGTCATAGCGGGAGGCCACCACCGTGTCTTGTAATTCTAAAGTATAGTGAACAACAGTTTTGCCCTTTCTAAGAGCCTGTGTTCCCAAGTGAACCATGGCCATTGATTTTCCCCCTCCCGTGGCCGCTATTACAACACCCAGCTCCTTCTGTCCCAAACCGCCGTGAGTGATATCGTCGATGAGTGACCAACCAGTTGTGACGGGGTTGCGGAAACGAGGCTTGAAGCGCTCTTCGAAGTCCTTTTTATAGTCATACCCTTCTTCACCGTCGAGGCCTAGCTTGAGCGAGTCATTGATAACCTTTGAGATTTCATCAAAGGAAGAAGACTGAAGCAAGCCAATAGACTTTACCATAGCGGACTTGAGGTTTTGCTTCTTACAGAAGTCAAGTGCTGTGTCTTTGATGTATGCAACATCTGTGAGGTCTGTAATTTGACTTCTCACATAATACTCTCGAACCTGCTTAGACGTAAGCTCATTTTCGTTATCCAGTTCGGAGCGAAGAATGGTCTTCATAATATCACGGGAAGGGTGAACTTCATACTTCTTGCGATACGAGAAAACCTTATTTAGGAAACACTTCAGGTAGTTCAGTTCTAAAAAGTTAGTATCCAAGACTTCTTCGATTTGATCGGCGAAGGCCCGGTCGTCCAAAATGACCATACACAACTTCTCTTGAAAGGACTTCCCATACTTTGAAAACGTTGCCGCTTCGCCGTTGACTCGCATAGTGTTCCTCATTTCTTTGCCCATTCTAGCAGTTCCTGAGTGCTTTGTCAACGGTAATACGGTTCATTGTGGCGTGAAGATCGTCCCAGTTGAAGACACCAAAGCCGTCTTGGTTCATCATGCGAAGTATTTCAGTTTTGTTGTAGTCAAATTCAAAGTTCTCGAGGGCGTAATGCACCTTTTCTTTGCACTGCAGGGAGAGTGCTGGGGAGTAAAGTTGCATCAACTTATAGTTCTCTATAATTATGTCTCTATGAGACAAAACGTTGGTGAAAAACTTTGCTTTTGATTCTGTATTGAGGCAAAAATCGAAAATGTCTTGGAAAGTCGCCTCCTTAGCTTCCCTCAAAAAGTTCAAGTTTTTTGCGATGCTCTTGAGGCCTGCTCGGGGGACACCCTTCAAGTTGTCACTTGCATCGCCGGCGATGGCCCGGGCCAGAGCAAAGTTTGTGGGGTGAATATCAAAGTCTTCTACAATGTTCACCTGTGTGTGTACTTTCTTTTGTATCGGTCGGAATAAAACTGTTTCTCCGTCACACAACTGGAGGAAATCCTTGTCGCTGGAGATAACAACCTTCTCCCAGCCTTTGAACTTGTCGATTTGTGTGAGATAGGCGATAACATCGTCGGCTTCAACTTCTTCAAAGCGAAACTGAACCACAGGCAACTCATTCAGGTATTCCATAAGGCGCAACTGTTGCCAAGCTTGGTTGTTGATAAGTTGCTCTTCGGTCATATCGGTTTGTCGATTGATTCGGATGGGCTTGCGGCCGGCTTTGTAGTTTTCGTTTTGTTGCCGGCGTCTACGGGAGCCCCCGGGTCCGTCCCAGACGATAGCTATTGCGTCCGGTTTGACTTCGCGGGCTTGTTTTTGTAAAGAAGCTAAAAATCCTTTAAGACCTCCCAATGGGCTTCCGTTTGAGGATAGGCTGGGGTTTATAATATAATTTCTGATGTACTGTGACATCGCATCTACTATCATTAGCCGGCTGGTTTTCTTTTGTTCTATCATTTTTCTTTCTGCGTCCTAAAACTAAAATGCCCTCATAGTATAACCTACGAGGGCATCAGTGTCAAGTGTTTAGTTTGAGTTTATTCTTTATCTACGTCGTAGAAATCCTTAGCGTCACCCTCGCGTGCGTCAAACTTACGAATGATCTCTTCATCCATAATTTCAAACACTCGGCTCTTGAACTCTTCGTCCTCAAGACGTTCTGTCCATTTGGTTGCCTGGAACTTTGCGCCAATGGCACGCTCATTCTTATCTAAGAGTGTGTACCAAGCCCCGGTTTGGAGCAGGTTGTTACTTCCCTTGATAGCTTCCATCCACGAAATTTCATCCTGGATGCCTACGCTATCAGTTCCCCATAGGATCTTGAATGCGCAGTTGCGGCCGTGAGTTCCGAAGCGAGACTTCTCAAGCTTTACTTTAACTTCTGAGCCAATGCGGAAGCCGCTCTCGTCTTCAATGAAAGCAGACTTTGCTTTGCGTCCTGTCAACCAGATGCGAAGTGAGCTAGCATAGTGTGTAGCCTTGCCGCCTGGAGTAACATACGGTGTCGTCATTGCGATAATGCGGGCGTTAGGACCAGAAGGAATGTTGGTCTTTAGCTGGTTTAGAACCAAGAATGCTGACTTTGTGTTGGCCAGTGGAATGGTAAGCTTCTGAAATGCCTTTGATAGAATGCGTGCTTTGACTGCCATTGTTGATTGGGGGTTAAAATCACCCTCAACGTCTGAAATGGTCGGGGTCATAGCGAGTGAGTCCCAGATAAAGAGGAAACGCTGCTGGCCAGACGCCATTAAAACCTCAATAGTTTCCATTACTTGTTCAACATTTTGTGTCTGGACATAAATCATTTCGTCCAGGTCCACGCCTGAACGTTCCATAAACCCAGAATCAATAGCGGACTCGGCGTCCAGGTATACAACTGTGATGCCCATCTTCTGGGCGTTGCCGGCAATCTGTGCTGCCATAAAGGATTTGCCGGTGCCTTCTAGCCCAGCAATCTCTGTAATCTTGCCAACAGGAATGCCGCCAAGTTGCCCACGACATATAATAGAGTCCAGCCAGCGTGAGCCAGTTGGAATCCACTCCTTTACATCGGTGGGGTTTTCCTCGTTTAAATTGTGAGCCACTTCGAGGCCCGAGGTTTTATTGATCAAGGTCCTTAACCCGTCAATAGAAATCTTTCCTGCTGTGGATTTACTCTTTGCCATCTTCGACTCCGTATCTCATATAAACTTCGGCCATGAAATCTTTATGAAGTCGCGTTACATTTTCGCTGACCTCTTCTATTTGGCGGCGGAGCGCCCAAACATAAATCGCTAAAATACCGATAGCCACAGTCGACCACATATCTTACTCCGTGATCTCTGCAGTTACCTGCGTTTCTAAACGATCAAGGCGGTAGCGTGTTTGGAGTGCCCGAGCAACCACCCATCCAACAAACGCCCAACCTGTAACAGGCAGCACGACAGTCGCAAAAAAAGTACCCCTATTGAGAAGGAAAGCTTCTCCGAAGAAGCGCCCCAAAGAAAAAATAATAAAACCCACCAAAAGGGTAACGATGGTCAGTAAGGCCATCCGGTTAATTCGAGCAATCATTTATAAACCTTTCTATTGTTAAAACTTTTGTTCTGTTATGACCAGGCATCCTTCGTTGGTCATCTGTTCATAGTGACTATAATATCCCAAAGGTCTTATGGTGTCAAGCACTATTTTTCTCATTTTTTCAGATTTGCCGGTAATGATCTTCGCCGGCAGTTCAGTAGAGTGGACAAATTCTTCCACCAAGGCAGCTACTGACGCATGATCATTACCGTGCAAGTCCAAAGTTTTCATTATTTAAGAGTTAGTGTTCCAGCTGCAGTCTGAATTGCAACTTCCCAACCGCTAGTGAATACGTCTGCATCATCCAGCGCGCGGAGGTCGGCAACAGTAACCTTAATGTTCGATGCTACCTCACACGTTCCACGCTTATGATCGTGACGCTCAACTGAGATACTCAGCAAATCTAGCTCATAGGCTTCTTGTCTGATTACGTCTGCGAGGTAATCTTCAAAGTCCCCATCTCGGTCATAATCGTCAAGAAGACCATTGTCGCGAATATTGGCGAGAACATCCTCGTCGTACCGCGATAAAACAGTCACCCCAGGCGTCGCTAGGGCGCCGGCCAAGATGTCTGCTGTGGATGTTTCCTGCAAAGCAGTCTCCACATGATCGTCAGAAATATGCCAGACGGAGGCACGGTCGACGTAGTTTAGATATACATAATTGTCATCTGCTACGTTTAATTCTTCTAATGTGTTTACAATATCACTCATTTTAAACTCCCTTTTCTTGTGTAATAAGTGTGAGGCACCTGTAACCCGTGCCTCCCTGCGGCTGGCGGAGTCTAACCCGCGTTCTTGGTCTCTTGGACCTCGACGCGGAGTTCCTGTGCTAACGTCTTCACTTCCTGCATTGCCTTGCGAACACGGGTTCCTGCGGCGTTGTTTCCAGTGCCGAAGAACTTGGTGTGATCGTCCCGAGTTTCCTCAAGAATGGTAATCAGTTGTTCTAAACGATTTGTATCAGTAGTCATAACTCTTCCTTTCTATTATGAGGCCCCTGATAACCCTAGGCCTCCCTGTGGGGGGGATATTAGAGAGCGCCAAGCTCTGCGAAAGCAGCATCCACTGCGCTAGCTTCACTATCATTGGTCTTACCGTACTTTGTGGTCTCTGACGAGACCGTTTCCGCATCGGTAACATGTGCGTTCATAAATCCATCGAGAATCGTCTGAACGTCTGCGGCGGACTTACGCTCGAACAGGCCGGCAAAATCCGGAATGCTATCGAGCAGCTCTGCACACTTGTCGGGCGTCATGTCCTCACATAGTGGGGATGACCGACGACGGGGGACGAGCTTCGTCTGCGGGAACTGGGCCCCTGCGGGCTTGCCGTAGGTGAGCGTCAGGTCGGTGCCTGCCTCGGTGTCGGTGATATCACCATACTCCGGGTTGAGCACTAGCGTCAAGAGGTTCTCGTAGGCAGTCTTGCCGTACCCCCAGATGCGTACGCCCCTCTCTTCCTCGCCGCGTACCATGACGGGGCTGAAGAACCGCTGTCGCACAAACAAGGACTTTGCGGTCTTCTTGCTGTGGTCATCGTTGTTATCGACTCCCTCGCGCCATAGCTGTGAGGCGAACTCACAGACAGGACAACCGTCGTCGAAGTTGCGTTTGGGGCAGAGGAATCCGCCCTTCTCCACATTGTAGTGGAACCACATCTCCTTGAAGGGGTCTCCGTCAGCAGTCGGAACAATACGAATCGTCTGATCCCCGTCCTCCGGTCGCCAAAAGTTTGAATCGGTGTTGCCCTCACCGCGTAGGGATGCAAGCTTTGCTCGCATTGTGTCTAAATTGATACCCATGTTAATTTCCTTTCATTGGGTTAGAGTACGATCAACTAATCTCTTGATCGTCTAAATATGATTGTACCACAGATGAATACTTAATGCAATAACAATATTTTTGTTCGTAAGTGGTTTCGAAAACACCGTAAGAGACACTAACCCCGTTGGTGACCTGAGCCTTCACATAGTCTGTGATCGTTTTGAACAAAGAACCGTTTTCCCTTAACTCTTCCTCATTAATACCATAGTAGTATACCACATCACGAGGGCTTGTCAAGTTATAAAACCATTTTTCTTCCTCTTTTTCAACGTCTAAGATACCTAGGGTGGCGATCCGGCTGATTTCAGAAGGGTTAACATAGCTGCCCACTACAGGTTCACTATTCATAAACACATTTATCATATGTAGTGTATTCACTATTGCTTGATTGAGAACCTCATAGTATCCGCGGATTGGTATCTCGCTGATTCCTTTCTCAATCATCTGGTTATCCACCAGATAAATTCTTTCTAACATTCCCGATCGAGCGTACTCTTGTAGTACTCCTCGAACAATGCGTTCTTGTTTTCTCTGAATTTCGCTGGCCAGAGTGAGGTCGGGTTGGACATATAGTACAGTCAAGTGATTAGTATTAAGTTGTTCCAACAACCTGAGCGATCCTCCTGATATATTTCCCATGCCACATAAAATTACACAGACATCTTCATTCTTAAACTTAAACTTTTTTTTAAGGTTGGGGAAATGCTCGTCGTATTCTTCATGATTATTTCTGGCCCCAATAGTGATGTCTGCGTCCTTAGTGGTGTCTATACCGTAAGTCTCATATTGAGGAAACTTAGAAAAAGCTTTCGCAATATTGCAGCCGACCTTACCGAGTCCAACTATAATCATTAATCTTCCACCCACTCCAGAATAAGGCCCTTATCAAATCCGCCTCGGGTAATGCGCTTTGCGGTCGTTTCTGCCTCAATCATAAGGCCTTTGATCTCTAGCCGGTCACAAATAAAATGAAAAATCTCCATTATGTCCGCAGCTTCCTCAGCGCATGGGTTCTCTGTAAACTCTGCTACTTCTTCGTGAAGCTTCTTGAGTGCATAATTCGTTAATTCTTGATCGGTCGCTATGCGCGTGGCAAAAGACTTGCCGGCATCAGCGATCACGCCCGGAATGCGGTCCCTAATTAGCTTTTGATAAATTTTCTTCTTCATATCTTTAAATCCTTCATATCTCCCAGGTTCCTGCCTGCCGAGACGTTAACTTTAAATATATCATAACGTGTTTTCTTGAAGGTGTCAAGCAAATTTAATATTTCGTAGCGATCCTCTTCTGCGAGATCAATATATACGGCGTCGTGAATGAGAAATGCGATGTTGCTCTTTGTCCCCTTTAAAAGCTCATAAACTTTGTGAGCCTGTTCGTGCACCATGTCGATTGTGGTGCTTTGAACGACGTAATTGAGCGCATGATGCTCGTCTACGTTCTCTATTATTCTACCATAATCTGTCTCAATTTTACAGCCATCCCAATACTTATCTCGCACTATTTTCTTGTTGTAAAGGCCCTCTAAGTCCTTGTTTTCCTTACTGGAATACAGCCACGCGAAGGTTTTCACTTTGGCCTCTTCCCGGGTCAAGCGCCCACCGAAAACATTCTTGACATTCCAATTATGAATGTCGCTCTTGGGCTGATCCACTCCGGCTAATGCCAAGAGAACTCTTAATTCTGCCGCATTGAAATCAAGCTCCAACAGCCAGTCGTTCTTTGGTTTGACACACGCGCGGAATTCCTTGTTCATCGTGAGAATCGGGAGGCTGCCTGGGTTTGTTGATAAGCGCCCTGTGATCGTCCCCCACGGATTATAATCGCATACGTGATTAACGGTCTGCAGGGTGCGGTGAAAGTTCATTCCGCGGACACTGCTTAAAAGATGCTTGATCGGGTTGATATCAACACTGACAGTCTGCGAACGGATGCTAGAGAGCATTTCCACTAGGTTATACATAGTCTGATAGTTCTCGGGGCGCGGATGTGTCTCCAGGACATGCTTCGTGATCTTATTTTTGGCCTCAAGGTACTGAAAAAGGAAGTATTCAGGTACCGCATCGTACAAGCAGTTTTCTTCCATTGATAGGAGGGACGTCCTAAAGGCCTTGAGGCACGCTCTAAGTGTCCCTTTGATCTTTTCCCACTCCTCCTTCATCTCTTCCGGGCAAACGTCTGTAATCGTCGCTCCTTGGCTGTAAATACGTCCTATCTCGTAGTGTTTGCCGCGCATGTGAGGGGAATACTCCCAAGTCTCGCCTTCGAGCGGCAAAGCACAGCCCGGATTTATGATTTTGTTGGCGTAATAGCCGACGCAATCAGCCTTTGAGTCTAGTGGCTGGAAGAGCACCGGCGCCTCTGATAAAAGTAATTCATATTTTCTATAATATCAGGTCTGTGCTATTTGTCAAGGTCCAATAAATAATTTATTCCTTCCGTGGAACCATACATTAGATAATTTTTAGAATAAATATAGTCTCGAAAAAGGAGATTGATATATGCTCCCGTATTCTGAAGTGGTGTCATGATCTTGTTGGGGCGCTCGCTATAGACTTCTGATAATTGATTATACAGTTTTTCTGTGAGGCGAAAAGGCCTCTTGCACTCAATGTGTCGGAGATTCAAATAGAGATGGCTCATGTATTTGTCGGTTAAAACAGAATCTATAATGGATGCTCCGGGTATAAGCAGCGTTCTGGTAATGTTTTCTACTTTAAACTTGTCGCACCCCTCCTTAATAATTCTTTCTTGACGAAGAGGATTGTTGGATACAAACTGTCCATAAGCATTTACAATAATTTCTTTCAGTTCTTTGATATCTCTTAAATATGTGGGAGTATAATAGGCGGGGAAAAAATTATCCTTATTGATCGAACCATACTCAGTACTATACATATTATTAATATATTGTAAAGCAGCAGGACTAAAAAGATCAAAAGTCAGGCGCCATGGGATATTTTTATCAACCATCAGCCCAAACTTTTTGGCAGAGTTAACAAAAAAAGTAAAATTAGGATCATTAATAAAGTTTTTATATTTATAGGCATCATCTTCTGGCTCGCCAGTATCTATTTCTATTGTGAGTCCCGAACTGAGGATATTTACTTGTTCCGTCAAATAGAAGTTCGCCTTTGTGACCGGAAGGTGTTCGGAAACATGTTTCAAATATGAAACATAACTCTTTACAAATGTTTCAAAATCTTTAATAGCATTTCTTTTGGCCAATAAAAGGCCACCGTTGTAGGCGTTGAAGCTAGCCATCATATAGCGGCCATAAATAGCCGCGGCGTCGATGAAGGCCGCAGAAGCTTTTACGTCCAGCATTTTTCTGTTACCCTCTGGATTTATCATCGCCGAAGCCGTTGCCTTCTTCATGTGATCGACAAATTCTTCGAAGGCCTCAACAACGCAATTTAAGGCCAGTAGGTTCGCTGTCGTCGCGGATGAGATTAAAACAAGGTTTTCTGATCTGGGCACCACTGTATTCTGAATTCGATCAATCTTACCATAATAAATCTTTCCTGTCCACGTATTAAGGGGAGAAACAACACCCTTGGGATAAACCGCCTCTTCGTAAAGAGAGCGCTGGTAATAGAGGGCCTCGGGGGACAAGCTGTTGTCTCCCTGAGGGTTTGTGATATCTTCAAATCTATATTTTAATCGCTGGGTCATTATATCTAATTAGTTTGAGGTCACTGTAGAGAAGGAAGCGGGGAAAGGTCGTTGCTCCGGTCAGTGAGGTAAGGATCATCTTTAAAAAACATAGCAAACTGGGCTTCGTTGGTCTCGCCGGCGGCGTATTCCTTTTCGGCGATGTACTTTCTTATTTCGTAGTCGCGGCGTTTTTCAGAGATGAGCCCAAGACGGCTCAATTCTGTGGCTTCGACTACAAATACGTCCGGGTTGCCGGCGGCCCTCATCTCCCTAATACGTTCCATCACCGGGTTACCGGCGGCGCCGGCGGGCCCGAAGGAATTTGTGCTGTCGGATAACGGGGCCTCATCGGCAACAAGATTATCATATGACTCAGGTAGCATCAACTGGTCGCCCGAGAACTCAATCCCTTCGTGAAGTGCTCTTATAGATACATTAAAAGAACTTTCGGTAACAGTAGAAGAGACTTTCGTTATAAGATAATATCCATGTAAGCCCAATAAAGTAAGTTGCCTATCGGTGGCTCCAAAAAGTTTGGGGTTTATATATACATAATTACCATTCTTATAAAGAGTGTTACCATAAAGCTCCATCTCAGCAGAATACAATTCTCGTAATTGTTCTGCGCCGAGGCTGCCTACTTTCTGAATTTTCGTCTCTCTTAGGAAGGGCTGATCTTCTCTGTTGAAATTGATCGTTTTTACCAGGCCGCATGCGCTACCCAAATAGTGATGATATACTCCCTTGTCGAGATCATTATCATAACTCTTCTCTCCTTCGAGGCCATATGGCTTTGAATCAGTTGACAGCAGGACAAGCCCCAAATCACTATTCGTAGGCGAGGTTGTGGAGGTTAATTGTCGAACCGATTTGGCCAGCGAATAGCCCGACTCGGTCCCGCCGGCGCGGATAATAGCATTAGGTTGCAAATTCTCATTTCTTTTAAAGGAAATTGGCTGAGCATCAAAGCGTTGAGTAAAAGAAACATCCGGGCCGAAGCATTTAGAATCTAGTGCTTTAGTGACCAAGTCTCCGCATATATCTTTTATAAAGTGTAAGAAAAAGTACTTATCCCTATTTTTTTTAATAACATGATTTTTAAACCACACCTGGAATGCGTCCAGACCTATGGGAATATCGCCGATATTCATTAGTTCCGAGATACCGTTTGCCTCTGTGAATTCGGTCGGGTTGGTTTCGACAAGTGCGGCAAGGAATGTCGCATTTTTTAGGTTCTGTTTACATTTCAACAATTCATCTAAATTTTTTATTTTCAGCGCCGAAAGGGGATCAATCATCTCAACGTCTGAGATAAAGAATTTAAACGGTATACTCGATCTGTCATGATTTGTTTTAATTTGTTCTAGGACCATATCTATAAGGTCTCCTAGATAAAAGAAGGACACCCAAATTTTGTCTGTTGATCCGGGTAAATCATCATATTCTTTTTGTAGATCGACAGAAAACTTATTGGAAACAAATTCGTTCAACTCGTTGCTGTCGTCGTCGGGAGTACGCGTTTCGCCGGCCGCAATCGCATCCAAAATGGCGATGTTCCCATCTGCCGGCGATTGCCAAACCTCAGGCGTCGAGGCGCCCCTTCTCTTGGCGCGTTTGGCGCGCTCTTCGGGAGTAAGATCACTATAAGGAGGCAACAAGAGTTCTTCCGGAGACACAGATAGAGAATATATCTTTCCGCTTTTGAACAAGCGGCTAAGAAGTCTCTTATACTTTCTCATCCTGTCCTCGTTGCGGGCCTTCTTTACCTCTTCAAGGGCCTCTTTAATCTTCACCTTTTCTTCTGGTTCGGCCTCCGTCCCATATTTAGTTTTCAATTTTTCTGCATGCTTTTCTGTATATTCGATTCTCTTCTGAGATTCCCCCTGAGAGGGGCCTAGGATGTCTGCTCTAGGCGAAGTAGCCATGCCGCTAAGGCTGGCCTGATATTCCACAGTCAAATTAAGGCTCCCGTCCTGATTAAATTTAAAGTCGTGTCGTATTTGCTGCAAAAAAAGTATAATTTTAGATTTCTCTATAGCGGCCAACAAATTCTTATACTTCTGGCGAGACATGCTTCCCAGCGCAGCAAGAGTATTTTCATCTGGTGTGGCCCAACCGGCGACGACTTTTATACGATAGTTTTCTCCATCATATCGCCGAGCGAGTTCGGCATTACATTTGGCGGACGACTCATTCTTGTCGTCTGAGTTGGTGCTAGCGGATGATATTACCAAATCCAAATAAGATGCCCGACGTTCTTCTCCGGCCTGGGAGGCATTATTAAAAAAATCGGATACAGTTTGAAAATATAATTCTAAAGTAGCACTGATATTATTGTCAACCTCGGCCGGCTGGACGCCATCAAGACTCCACGAAAATGATTTAATGCCGGCGCCTGGTAGACGACCCTTTCCAAGAATATCGTTTATTTCATCTTTTTTCACAAAATTGGGGATATCCAAATCTAGTTCCTTGCCTGTGGCTTCCCCGTCGTCATCATAAGTAACGCGAGAAATCTTTAAATAAGGTACTAAAAGTGCCTGAACATCCGGGCAAATACTTAATAATGCCTTAGCTTGGTTTTTACCTAGAGGGGATGTTATCTTGTTTTTAACAATTCCCGGATTGCCTTCAGAGTTTAATCTTATAATATTCTTATAATCCGGTTGATGTTGGCCGGCGATCGCCCGAACCTGTTCCAGAAGAAAGCACTGAAGATCAATCGGCTTAAGGTTGCGCTTTGGGAGTGGGATTGATTCTAAAAGATTTTTTGCTTCCGGAGCAGTAATATCGGCAACTGCTGCTTGAGCCGTGACCGTCTCGGGGTTGGTTTGGCCAAAAAAAGCGACAATGTCCGTGAGGCGCGCATTTTTTCTTACTAGGAGACGATCCTCAGCAAATCGAGTACCCTTCTTTACGCTCGATCTTAGGTTGCCAAGCATCTTTCTAATGGTTGCATCAATTTCATTGATTATACCGCCCGCCTCGGCGCGGGCTGCGGCGGATTGTTTCCATTTTCTGTAGAAACCCTGTTTTGAGGTACCATTAAGGGCGAAATATTCTGTAGTGCCGCGGATGCCGACTTCGACGTTGTCTTGCGCGCCGGTACCTTCGCCCAGATATATCTGTGTTTTGTCGTCCGGTAAAATACCGGGCAGAGAAACTCGAGTCGGCACTGCATTAGGATAAATAACATAATCGTCCTCAAGTACCTCGCTATATCGTCCGGAATTCATCGGTTCCATTAGGTCGCTGAGATGGGTTTTCGGGTCGAGAGACCCAAAAGTATTAACAAGCTCGTTCAACTTTTTTTGTGGGTGTCTGTAACCACCTGGAGAAATCGGCGGCTCGCGGTTGGCGGGTTTTTTGTGCCACTTTTTGTAATATGTTCGATTTAGTGATAACACAGTCAGTAATTTGTATAATTGGGTACCCAATTCCCAATGTAAACTGGGTCTGTTATTGTTGTCAACTGACCAGGCTGCCCCGGAGCGAAGGAGATATTTAATTATTGAGGGAGATAAAAAGAAAACTTCCTCGCTTTCGGGGATGGTCTGCGTCGCCTGGACGCCAGGGAATGTTATTATTAACTCTTCAGTACTGTTAGGTATGAACGCATGGGCGGGATGATTAGGTATTTTATCTTCAAAGGCCTTCTGAGACCAAAAGCTGTGCTGAAGATGTGCACGGTTACTCTCTTTGCTGTTCTCTAATGAATATATCTCGCGGCCGGGGCGGAGCTGTGCCACGTAGCCCACATTTACCCCGGTAATTAATCCTATACTTTTAAAAGATGTAAACTGAGCATGAAAATAGGTCCCGGGGCTTGATGCCGTCGTGAGGCCGTCAAATGGTCCAGTGAGGGCGCGCGCACTTTGCTGATTTGTAATTTTCTGGTCCGACGAATTGGCGATCTGGCTTTTATACCCGTCGTAAAGGCCTGTATCTGTAGGGTCAAAAAAATCACCAAAAGCCTCTTCAAAGTCTATAATTCCCTGATATGTGCTAAGCAGGTCGCGGAATGCTGTCTTTGCTTTTCTATCAACTATATATTTATTCGCAGTCATACTTCTTTACCTCTCGTATATTCTTAGAATATTTTCCAAAGGAAGAGGAATATCAATATAATCTCCGACTTTAAGATCTGCTTCTGTGGGCTTTAGATTAAATAAGGCGATGACCCACCAGTATCGTGCGCTTCCATAATATTGAATGGCCAGTTTGTAATAACGATCCCCGGTCTTCCAGATATGTTTGTTCCGCGTAATATCGCGAAGGTCTTCTGCGGTGGGGTATCGCATTTTGCCTGTTGTGAACTGACGAATTGATTTCTTATTTCGTTGCTCCATAAATTTTTCATAGAGAGGGTCTTTATTAAGGATAATCTCTCGATCGTTATATCTTTGTGACATAAGTTATTTATTCCGCCCCAATACTTCGTGTCTATTGGCCCGCACAACTGGGCCCCGAGAGAGCTCAACTTCATCGACGAGGTTCCCTTCGTCATCATAAATTTGCTGAACAGCAATCTCAGATTCCAAACGAATACCACTGCTATTGGGAAATTTTCCATTCACGTCTGGGCCGCTGAAGGTCGTCCCGCTCCAACCCATTAAGTGGGTATGAATAACTGTATAATTAAGATTGAGGCTCAACTGTTTAGGGATATAAACTTTAGTGCTTGCATGGTTCCCTATATACTTTTCTTTAGTAAACGTCCGGTCTCCAACATTAAATTCTTCTACTTTATCGGGAAAGTTGGTTTCGATGGTCCGCTGACCTGGTGTTCCCATAAAACCACCAGCATCTATAGAAGGAGCGTAAGTAACACCGTCGAGATAACCCACCAGCTCTTCTCCATTTCTAGCGTTAGCAATCAAGTTGGTCCATTTTAAACCGATAAGAGGTGCGGCTTTAAGAGTATTTTGATTAGATAACTCGCCGTCATTATAAACAGGATATAAGAATTCAATTAGGCGATTAACATTTATTAAATTCGCTTCAGCTTCAGCAGCATCTTTAGAGACAATATCGAAACCAAGAGATATGGTTCTTTGGGTGCCTTGAAACGTTGCTAATGGGTCCATGCGACCATATACTGTTTCTGTATTCCAATTGGAACTAAACTGATCACTAAATTGTGTCACCCAGCCGTTGAATTTGACTTTTTGGCTCGTGGCAAGGTGGGTGAAATATATTTTAAAAAATTCTTTTTTTAGCAGGCTAGGGTCGACGACCATATCCTGGTTTCCCGACGGCTTGGCATACTTAGTGGGCATCTTTTATCTCCTTAGGGGGATCCATAGGCGCCCAGCAGGCGCGCGCCTTGTGGCGAATCAATTGCTTTTAGTACAACATCCGTCACCTGTTTGTCGCCGATATATACGGCAACATTACCTGGGCCCTTAATTCTATCTAGTTTGCGAGATAAATCTTTAATAGCATTTGTTAATTGAAGTGTTGCTGGTGCGTTTGTAACGCGTGAGCCAATCGGCATTTCCACCATTTCTGGGCCTTGTTCGCCCACTATTGCGGTTGTCGTGCCAGATACGACACCGCCGCGAGCAAAGCCGCTCCGCTTCTCGGCCTTTTTCTCCTCTGTCTTGTCCAGTTTCGGGGTACCGCCGCCACCCATTGCACCACCCAGGAGGTTGCCCAAAATGCCACCAACAAGGCCGGCGCCGATTCCGATGGCAACTGCTGCCAAAGATTTCTTAATGATGGGCCCCATCGCGGCGCGCTGCATGGCGGCCAAAGCGGGCCCAACAAAAGGAATGGCCGCTGTGAGAGTGTTCATGGCGTATGCCATACCAATGGCCATGCCGATACCCCCCAAGAACATGGCCCCTAACAGCGTAAAAAACGCTTTCATGGCGCCACCGCCTTGGAAAAACTGGGCCATGCCTGTCGTTATGTCAGCTAATTTAGCAATGAAGGGAACCAAGATATCATCAATCACGGGG
>CEPX01141059.1_pt1 | contig 15812 bp, 19 predicted proteins | sample 361361 | NCBI WGS metagenome assembly CEPX01 (sample SAMEA2619974, study PRJEB7988) | marine metagenome | biome: marine biome (ENVO:00000447); feature: mesopelagic zone (ENVO:00000213) & marine oxygen minimum zone (ENVO:01000065); material: "saline water (ENVO:00002010), including plankton... | reverse complement strand
GGGTGTATATTAATGTCAGCTGAAAAGGAGGTAGTTAATTTCTGGATCATTCTTTCAGTTTCATCATATCCGCCTTCCCCGATATGATCATACCTCACATAACCGTCCGCGTCGATCAGAAATTTATGCGGCCAGTATCTATTTTGCCAGACGCTCCATGTTGCATAGAGATTGTCCTGGGCAATCGGATATTTTAATTCATATTCTTTCACTGCATTCAAAACATTCTCATATTTTTTCTCAAATTCAAATTCAGGGGTGTGAACTCCGACAATGACAAGACCTTTATCCCTGTATTTTTTGTCCCACTCTTTTATGTAAGGTAAAGTTCTTATGCAATTGATGCATGTATAAGTCCAGAAATCAACTAATACAACCTTTCCCCTTAAATCTTCAATTTTTAACGGTTCTGAATTGATCCATTTTTCTATACCGACAAAATCAGGGGCTAATGGATATTCTGTGTCTTCTTCATTGCCAGTATTAGGGTAGTTTGAGGTAAATCGGGCTTTTGTGACTGAATGTATAAGATAGACGCAACTACAAGAGTAATGGCAATCAAAGTTACAATGGGTTTTTTTATGAAATTTTTTTCCATTATTCGTTTTCCTTTTTACTTGATGAAGTACTGGTATATGCAAGATATGATAAAAATCCAGGTATTACCGGGAGAATGCATGGGCTTAAAAAAGAGACCAATCCGGCGATAAATGCAGAGCCAATGAATATCAGTTTTAGTGAGTCGATATCTCCGCCTATGCTAGTTCCAACATTGAGATTGATCAAGACATTTGCTGCAGATTCAAAATTTGCAATCCTGCTTAATTCTCCGGTAAATATCAGAATACCAAGTAAAATCAGCAATATCCCAAAAAAAATTTGAATATATTTTACGTATTTTCCTGCTTTATTTATGGCTCTTTGAGCTTCTGCTGTAAACCATCCAACTATGAGAAAAGGAACCCCCAATCCAAGGGTATAAGCAAGCAGCAAAATAAATGCACTTGTTGACTGAGTTACAGCCAATGCCAAGATTGCTCCCAAAGCAGCTGTCACGCAGGGAGTCCAGCCAACCGCAAAAGCAGAGCCAAATAGGAATGATGACAGGTAAGAATACCTGAACTTTCTTTTAACCTGAAATTTATGCTCTCGCTCCAAAAAACCAACTCTTACCAGCCCTAGAAGCAGAAATCCGAAAAAGATGATTATGAGCCCGCCGGCATAACCAAACCATTTCATAGCAGAATCAGCTACATTTGATAATGCAGTCTGAAGCAGAACGCCTAATAAGGAGAAAATAATCCCGAATCCCAATACAAAAAAAGCACTGTTTATGAATGTCGGCCATCGGTTGCTTTTCATAATATTGCCTCTTTTTGGGTATATTTATAGTTTTTGTATAGAATTAAACACTGACTTTAACCCTGGAATTCTGTATTCTTCTGTATAAGTAAAATATTATTCCAATATATGAAGCATACGCAATTACTTCTAACAGGCTTGGATTTCCATTGTAGCCAAACAATCCCTTAAGGAAGCCCCCAATTAATCCATTTTCATTCAGCACATTGTTGATGTTCCAGACTTCCTGCACAGCATAAGGCAGGACAGCAGCTTCCTGCAATTCATGAAATCCATGCGCTACTAAACCAGCTGCAAATAGTATTAATAGAATACTGCTGACATTGAACAATTTTTTCAGGTTTATTTTTCTTGTGCTTACAAAAAATAAATAACCGATCATGATAGCTGCAACAATCCCTAAAGTGCCTCCGATAAAATTAAGGCCGCTTGCGAAATTTATAGCGTTTAGGAAAATAACAGTTTCAACACCTTCCCTTATGATCGCTATGAAGATTATCATGAAAATTCCTACATGAGAGAATAATGGCTGCGCGCCCATCAGATGCTTTTCTACCTTGCCTTCGATCTCTTTTGATAAATGCCTTTGCTTCATCATCCACAAGATCATTGTTGTCAATAGGAAAGCTCCAATAAGCATTGTTGTTCCTTCAAAAATCGCTTCTGCTCTGCCTTCAAAGCCACCTGCTATGAATGTAAACGCAAAAGCAGAAAGAATGCTTGCAAGAATTCCAAAAACAATTCCGTAATAGACTGTTTTCTTATAACTTTGATTGTTTGTTTTTGTAAGGTAAGCAAGAACAATTCCGATAACTAAGCTTGCTTCCAAAGTTTCCCTTGATGTGATCAAAAAAGATTCTAGCATTTTTTAATGAGCATGCGCTGCTTTCTTACCGCTAACTAAGCTTTCAAGACCGTGACCTGCTGCATGCCCTACAACTGCTCCAACAGCAGATGCTGCAATTGTGTATCCAAGGCCAATGCCTGTGTAGGCAAGCCCTGCATTAAAAGCTAGCTTAACTCCTGCATACAAACCAGCCAATGTTCCGACATAAGTTCCTATATCTCCACCATCTACCATAAAAACCACCTTCACTTAACAATTGTTAATTAGAAATAATAGGCTGTATTTAAAGGTTTTGAAAGGTAAGGCTTTGCACAATAACCTAGTTTAGTGGCAATCTTGCACAAAAACCATTATATATGGTAAAATATAAGCCTATTCTGGTTTGAATAATATACTTTTCAGGCACTACTATCAGAGCAAGGGTAGAACATAAATGATTGGTGTGTAAGGCTCCTTTAAGACAAAAAAGGTTTAACTATCCTTTATGAACAATCCTAAACCAAAATAACCCTTATTAAGCCAAATTAAACCCAAAATTGAAAACACTTTAGATAAAAAATTATATATATTTAGACTGTTATAAGATAACCAGAGGGTCATATGATAGATTATAAACTGATTAAACCCAAAAATAATAAAGAAAAAATTAAATTTTCTTACAATAAAAAACTAATTCACTTTCTAAAACACATTATATACCAACCCTAAACTATCCCCGTAAACACAGACCCTAGAATTTTCATAAATAGGAAATAAAATCCCATCGCTCCAAAGACATAAATTGGGATGTATTTGACTCCCCCTTTTATTTCGCCTTTCTCGACAATGGCTACAATCAAAGAAGAGAACAGGGATATGACAAAAAGCGCAATGAGCGAGAAAATCCTGAAGTCCTGGGTTTCTATGGATGCTTTTGAGAATGCGAATGGCAGCGCACGGACACTTTGTGTTGTAAAGGACAGCTTGTCGATGAAATTGGTCAGCACTTCAAGCAGATGGAATGAGAGTGCAAAGAGCAAGGGGCTTATCACAACCACAATGACGGAAATGAATATTACGTAGGCTATTGCTGATGCTGCCATTTCCTGCTTTAATATTTTTGTCTCCTTCAGGTTGTCAACAATCCTGTCTATAAGCTCGGCGACGTTTCCCCCGCTTTCAACTTCGCTTATGATCAGGTCAACAGTACGCCTAAGCATAGGGGAATCATATTTTTCAGACAGCTCTGTCAAAGCTTTGCTTGTATCGTAGCCTGTCATGACCTTTTTCGAGGCTTTTGCCATCTCGCTTCCAAGCACATCGAATCTTGGCTTTATTGCGGACCATAATGCCCTTTCAAAGGTCATCCCCCCTTTTAAGTTTGCAGAAAGAATCTGTAAAAAATCAGGAAGCTGCTCCTCCATATTTTTCGTTCTGATATAAATCCTGAAGTCCAGAAAAAAATAGATTATCAATACAAAGATTGTTACGAAAAATAATTGTATCAAAAACCAGCCAAGGAATGCATATCCATAGATTTCAATAAGGGAGAACTTGTTCTGATTAAGGAACGGAAACAAAAAAATTATGAATATCAAGGTGGTTATCAGCGCAGAAAAATAGAACAATAATCCAAAAAACCTGTAAGGCACTTCATTGAATCCTGCTTTCAGCATGTAGCTTCTCAAGTTGGGGATTGCTTTCTTAGGAACAAAAGCCTTGCCAAATTCCTCCAAAAATATTATCTTGAATACCATTACAGGTTCACCATCGGCCTTACAGACTTAAACACTGTCATAAAAATGAATTCCAGGACAACAATAAAGAATACAAATACGATCAATCCCTGCAGACTGATTGGAAAACTTACAAAACTTGAAATAACAATGAAGATGGCAACTCCAAGGGACGGCAAAATAACCGCAGCCAGCATATAAAAAATCACCAAAGTGTTTAATTTTTTGCCATATTTCTTAATTTCAATTTCTTCTTCTTTTGTTATCTCCTCCAAGACAGATTCAAGGGGCTTTGTGACATCTATTCCCAGCTGCAATGCATTGTTTATGTGGAAAAGCACTTTCCTTAATTTATCTGATGGTGAAAAATTCATCGCATTTCTTAGGGCATCTTCTATAGTGCTTCCTGTTCCAATATCATCCACTATCTCTTTTATGTACTTGGCTGTTATTCCCTTGCTGCTTGAAATTTCTATCAGGGCATTCAGCAGGGGCCTGCCGGAATAGAGCTTTACCAGCAGATACCTCCCCACAAAAAGGACTTCCTTGTTGATTTCACGCTCACGCTGCCTGATTTTGGATTTTATACTAACAATAGAGAATTCAAATATGAGAATAGACATGATCATAAAAATCGGTATAAGCAGGAAGAACGATAATTCTGCTTTCTGCAGAACGAAAAAAAAAAGAATCGTAAACAAAAATGCATACAGGGCAGTTGTCTTGATATTCTTATTTATGAACTCCAATGGGGTAACTGGGAGGTGAGCTATTCTCAGGTCTCTTTTGAGCATTGGAAAAAATAAAGAGATCCTATTTGCAAAGCTGATTTCAAACACCCTTAGATTCTATAATCGGCCTGTCCTGGTAATATCTTGACATAATCAATCCAATCTTGTTTATGTTTATTACGTTTCTGCTGGCCATCCACTTCAAAATTTTTATTTTTGACTTCAGATCAGAATAGATATTGGATTTTGACATCCCTGTGTAAAGGCTTAGGGTTTCCAGCATCGCAAGCGGCTCGTTTAAGAATTCCAGCTTGTCTCTGATAGGATTTAGCTGCATCAGGATTCTTGGATCTCCGTTAGGCAATATTTCAGCTATCTGCAGAGTCCTTCTTCTGCCTGTCCTCCTGTTCAGGTTCTGCACAGCAATCAAAGACAATCCTGATAAGATCTGCTTTGGCAAATCAATTGGGGGGCTGGTAAGCCTGTTGATTGTCTCTCTTGCGTTATTTGCATGCAAGGTTCCATATACAGAATGGCCTGTATGCATTGCCTCGAACAGGACTTCAGCTTCCTTTTTTCTCCTTATTTCTCCAACAAGTATCCTGTCAGGCCTCATTCTCAAGGAATTGACTATCAAATCAAGCATTTCAATGCCACCCTTGCCTTCTGGGTTTGCCAATCTTGTTTCCATGGGAACCCAATGCAGCATTTTTGGCAGCATTAACTCTCTGGTATCCTCAATTGATATTATTCTTTGGTTTGGGGGAAAATAATTTGCAATAGAGTTAAGCATGCTTGTTTTTCCAGAAGCTGTTCCGCCTGAAACAATAACACTTAATTCGTTCTGTACAGCTATCCACAATAATGCAGCCCCTTCATAAGAGATTGTCTTGTCCCTTAATAAGTCAGTTATTGTCCACGGCCTTACTCCAAATTTCCTTATTGTTAATGTGTTTCCTTTTGATGATATCGGGCTTAAGGTTGCATTTACCCTGTCTCCGGTTTTTAGATGAGCGTCCATCAATGGATTTAACAAGGTGATTTCCTTGCCAACATCCCTTCCAATGATGGTCGAGTAATGCCTAATCCTGGACTCATTAGGTATGATTACATTTGTCTTTAGCCAGCCATATTTTCTGTGATAAACCCAGGCAGGCTCTTTTGCGTTGTTAACGACTATTTCCTCCAGGTTTATGTCTTTAAGCAAGATGTCTATATTTCCCAACCCGATATTCTGCTGCAGGATATAGTTTATCAGCATGTCCATGGTTTTTCTGTCTGCAGTAGGGAAATATTTTGCCAATAATTTCAGGATCTTATCTTTAAATTGTTCCTGCACGTCTGACATGCTTGAGTCTTCGCTTACTGTTTTCGTCTCCTGCGCGACAAACTCGTCCCTTATCTTCTCAAGAATTATTTTTGTAGTATTGCTGATATTTGTTATAGAGATAGTATACAATGACACAGCTTCATTTTTTTTCTGCACTATTGTTACATCTACAACTATGTCGTTCACATTCAATGCATATGAATCAATAATCCTGTCCCCTCTTTCCATTTTTTATTTGATCTTTTTTGATTTATTTTTTCTATTTTTAATTTTTTGATTGGATTTTTATTTTAATGAGTTTAATAGTTTTTTTGAATTTTTATTATTTTTTATATTTTTTTATTATTGGGAATTAGCCACATATACAATAACGATTGGTTCACAAATACATTCACAATTATTTGTACACTCATTTCTTCAGTATTGTACTGGTCTCATTTTAACAATAAAAAATATTTTTTAAAAATAAAACCCCTCATAAACCCGTATTCTATATTATTAATAAATTTAATTATTGCAAAGTCTTTATCTTGGCCTTTAATGCTTTTGACTCGACATCTTTAGGATCGATTTCCAGCGCTTCTTCAATGTTTTTCCATGCTTCATTGTAAAATCCTTTCTTGATGTTTCTTTTTGCGTGATCCCTTTTCCTTTTGACCAGCAGCTCTCTTGAAAGCGGCTCTTTTTTGCCAGGACTTTTTGATATTATGGGTCTTTTTGTCTCTTTAATCCTTCTTACTCTAGAAATCCTTTTTGGTATGTATCTTTTTGCTGGGTAGACTCTTGGAGCAGAAGAAACAACCCCTTGTAATTGGACATTTTGGCCTAGCTGCCTTTGAAGATCTGAAATTTCCGTACTTATACTTAGTGTTTTATAGATTTCCAAAAGCTTCATGCCAGCTGAATTCTTGCTTCTTATAAATCCTTCTGGAATCTGGTTGTAGAGTTCAATGCACCTGTTGTAGTTTGATCTTGCATTTGCAAAATCACTTGATTTGATTGAATTGGTTATCCTGTCTAATAGCTGGTTTATTTCCTGCAATAAGCCATTGACCTTGCTGATAAGTGAACTGTCAGTTGTATTGCTGATCTCCTTATAGAATCCCATAATTTGGTCCCTAATCACTTTTTTTTCTTCAAAGAATATGTTTGGAATTGAATTACTCATTTCCTGCACTTCAGCATATGTCTTGAAAGCCACTTCTTTCTTCCCTTCTTTAAGCAATCTTCTTGCCCTGTTGATCAGGTCATAGATGCTGCTGGTCTTTCTTTTCATTTCATTGCTAGCCTGGCTTAAAGCACTTGAAAACTGCTTGCTCAGAACTGATAATTGATTGTAAACTCCCTTGTCCCATTTCAGCTTTTGCTGCATCAAAAGATGCCATAGCTGCAAATAAGATTTTTCTGCTTCGTCCAGATTTCCTTTGCTTAGATCGTTTCTTATGCTGTCAAACAATGAGGAGGGCTCAATATCCCCTTTAAATTGAGGTAACTCTATACTCTTTTCAGGTTTTTCGGTTTTCTCTGTGCCTAAACCCAAATCTGCAAGTTCCCTATCCAAAAATTCTTCAATATCCATATTAAAGATATGATAAGTACATATTCCAGAGTTCTTCTATCTTTTCTTCTGATACTTTTCTTTGTTTTGCCTTTCTTAAAAATTCCTCCCTTATCTTGGCCATATTCTGCTGAAGGTATTTTCTCCAAAATTCCTCTATGTAAGCATAAGGTATTTTTCTTTGTTTTGCCTTTTCATAAAATTCTTCTTTGGTTACAAGCCCTTTTGTAATATTCTTCCCTTTTCCTTTTGATTGCTTGACACCTTCCTTGTAAAGATAGATGAATGGGGTTGTAAACTTGTATTCAATCCCAAAAACCTTTTCTTCCACCAAAAAATCAACTAAGGCCTGTACTGTTGGAAGCGGCATTTTTAATTGCTTTGCAGCATCTTCAACTGATACTTTTTTTTCTTTCTTTACCAGCTCAAAGAGCTCATCAGCAACAGTATGTATTATAGTGTCATTTTGTTTTTGCATATGGTTTAATTTGATGTACATTATAAAAACTTTAGTCATTGTTTGCAAGTGATAACTAGCAATCAAAAGGTTTATTAAGTCCATACACACATAAATACTTATGAGTCAAGAAACAATAAATATAACAAAAGAAGAGTACAATAAGCTAAAAATGAAGGCTGAAATTGCAGATGACTTAGTTTTACAGCTGGAAAGCAGTTTAAAGGATGCTGAAGCTGGCAGAATAAAAAGGGTAGCCTAAGCTGAATCTATTATTTTCTTATATCTTTGCTTATTCTCAACAATATGGTTAATTATTTTCTGTTGTTCCTTTTTAGAGCCAAAAGCCACCAGCAAAATCTTGGAAATATCTTTATAGACTAAATAATACAACCTTTTATCGCCAAACTTCTTTTCCCTGAACCAATCAAACTTTAATGGCTTACCTACTTGGGAGTTTTCAATAAGTTGATTTTTTATTTTATCAACCCACTCCTGCTCTACTTTCTCCATTGCCCGATATAATCTTGAGAAAGTTTCAGTTTCAAATATTTGGTAAGGCATGAAATGAAATATGTTGAGCTCATTTATATATATATTTGTTAGAGATATTCTGATTATTTAAATGTTTTATAAAACTCAACATGTCCTCACAGCATCGTCATCAGTTATATTGTATCTTATTGTATTGTTTATGTCAAGTTTGAAGAATCTAAATTCATCCCATAAAGCTCCGCTTGGAGGGGGTTTTGAAATATTGTAAAGCAATGAGCACTGTGTGTTGTAAGTGTTGGTCCAAAATAAATAATCTATATAGCTTTCTGTCTGATCTGAAGCGCTTAATTTGTTTGGATTGACTAATGATTCAATGCCGCAGCAGCTTGATTTTTCAATTGTGTTTGTGAACCTCATCAGGAAATCAGGTGCATCTGAGTTCTGCCAATGGACATAAGTGCTGTTCCTGAGATGTTCCCTTAAAGCCGTGATGTTCCATTTGTTGAATTTTACACCTGTCTTTAGAATTTCATTTTTATATGCGCCGTTTGTGTTTACAAGATAGTATGGGTCCTCAAAGCCTTCAATGCTGACAGTTGTTGTTATTGTTACATTTTTTCTATCCCAGTCTGCTACCTTTGATTTAATTGCAAAGTCCATGCCAAGACTGGAATCAAGATGCCATGGCCTGGTTTGTCGAACAGAAACATTATTCAAGGAAATTGTAGTGTTGACATTAAAAGTATCTTCTGCAGTTTCAATTAAACTATTGCTCCAATTTGTTAGTGTACTATTTTCCATTATTTTTTCCCCTGTTATTGTATCTATTGGCACGCCATTTATTGTGCCTTTTATCATAACCTCGGAAAACGCAGAATCAAAGTCAGTGAGAAAAACTCCCTGATTGTCCATGTAGGCTATCAATGACAGGATTGTTTTGTGGGTAGTAGCCCTAAGGGCAGTTTCAAAATATCCCTGCTCCAAGTCACTTACATAATTGTCTAATGTGTTAATTCTTAATTCAACTGCCTTGTTATCTTTCTGCAATGTGATATCGGCTTGGGGAGTATAAACAAGGATAAAAATTGCCATAATGGTTATTGCAATGAAAGTAAAAAATATTCCCTTTTTGTTCATTTTTCCCATACGTAAACCTCTGCTTTATACGGACCCCACAGGTCGCTTGTTGTCCTGTTTATAATCCCGAATGTAATTTTTTTTGAGGTTAGAAGGATGGCTGTATCGTTTCTTGATTTTATATGTTCAGCTGATAGCGTGCTTGGATACAGAATAACATCATCAACCCATAATTCATAATTGAACTGGGATGGAATGACCTGTTCAGAGATATTTTGTATGAATTTTTCAGCTATAGCATTGTTGTCTGTTGCATAAAACTCACCTATTTGCTGCAATAGTGAATTATCGGGATCCGTGATAAGTCCCTGCTTCCATAATTCACCGCCAATACCTCCATAAGGATTATTCAAGTTCTTTATTTTTGTGTTGGAAAGAAAATCAAGCAGGTCTTCAGAGAGTAATTCCACCTGGATAGGCTTAGGCACATTCAGGTAAAAAGATGCAATGAGAAATACGCCAATTGTAAGTACAAATAAACCCAGGGCAGCGTCTAGTGTAAAGAAATATCCTCTTTTTTTAAGCGACATGTATACCAATGAGAATATAGTCTATTTATAGTTTTTTATTTTATTTTTGATACGGTCAGCTTAAGCCCTACTTCGCTGACTGGAACACCTTACTTTGTATGGCAACCCAGTCAGCTCCGTCTGGCCATGCCATGTTTACCTTGGTAAACGATGGCAAACATGGCACAGACGGTCTTAAGCTGACCTTAACTTATTTCTGACTGCAAGGCACCCCGCTGATATTTATTTCTGGAGAGCCTATGCCTGCGTAAGTATTGTTTATGAGTATCACATTGCCGTTTTCATCTTCCAAAAATATGCAGAAATCACCCTGGATCCTTAATCTTTGTTTTAACTCGTCATAACTGATGTTCTTCAGCTCATTTATCTTGGTGATATTGATCTCGTTCTTGTCCACGATCCTTAACTGCGCATCTCCAGAAGAAACCTGCTTGATGACAATTGATGCTTCATCCTGCAAGTTGCCGGCTATTATGCTCGTGTTATCGCTTAACAGAACATAGAATAAGAAGAAAGCACCCATGAATAGAACTACAGCCAGGATTATGTCAACTGACCATGTCTGGGCTTTTTGATTGAATTTAATCACCTGGAATCTTTTTACTGTCATTAAGAAATTAGCCATCACAAGGAACTTCGTCACCATTTATTTCGGAAGAGCCTTTGGATAGAATTACATTTCCATCTCCGTCAACCATGTACATGCAGAAATCATTTTTAATATCAAGATCGTTTTTTAATTCTACATAATCCATCTTTTGCAGCTGCTGCAGCTTGTTTTCGTCTACTACACCTACATTTGCAATTCCAAATTCACCGTTTTCCAGCAGCAGCCCTGTTATTTTTTCTGCATCTACTAATGGATTTTCATTTTTAGCATCAATATAAGTAACAAATATGGCTAATACAGCTACACTGAGGACCAAAGTGATTTCATCAATGTACTTTGATTTTCTGATTTTTTTGGGCACTGAAACTTTTTCTTTTTTCATTTTTATCCGCAAGTTGCTACAACAAGCTTTACAGGTTTGCCGTTGTAAGTCACTATTCTTGTAATTTTAACTAAAGTGCCGCTGGAGCAAGTTACACTTGCTTCAAACTCTAGTTTTTCCTTTGGCTCGCCGGAAGGGCATATCACATAACGAGTGGCGTCATAATCCCTGATCCAGCCAGGCTGCGACAAGTCGCATGCTGCTTTTGATATATCGTCGTAAAATGAGCAGCCATTTTTTCCATCGCAGGATGCATGAACGATATCATCAGCTGCAAAAGTGCAGTCAGACTCGCATGATGAGCCTAGAAGCATGGTAAAGTCTTCTGTTACTGTCTCTGTTGCCGGGAGATTCACATTGCTTTTTGTGTTTGGAGCATAATTGCTATGAGATGCTATTAAGTTATAGGTTCCGCATGACACATTGGTTGAGTAAGTTCCATCCTGAGCTGTTGTTGCTGATTCAACATTTGTTAAGTCTATTTTAACACTTATATCCACAAATGAAATTGGATCACTTCCTTGGTCTGTGACAGTCCCGATTAATGTAGCATCACAATCTGAGTCAGCACAGTCTGTATTACCATCAAAGTCATCATCTAAACCATTTCCACAATCTAACTCAACATCTTCAATCCACTCTCCAGGAGATTGCACAATGCATTTTTCCGGAACTCCATCACCATCGACATCTTTTTTCTCTAAATGACTGAAGCAGGATCCACTATCTGAGCATCTGTCCGGGCTTGTGCAGCAAGCAGTATCCTGTGGAGTTGCCAAGCATGCTGCAAATTGAACTCCTGTAATTTGATTTATTCCAAATCTTTTCTTGAATAGCTTTTTAACTCTGTCCCAGTCCGTTGAATCGTAAGCTCTGCATCTTTTAGGAATTGTGTGGCAATCTGAGTCAGCACAGTCGGTTAAGCCATCACAGTCATTGTCGACACCATCTGTGCAAGATGTTTCTATATAGTTTTCTGTTGATGATTTTGTCGAATCATAAATATTTGGAACATTATCACATAAAGAATCCCCGCATTGCAAGTCTTTTGCATCTGAATCGGAATTTGTTCCTGAATTTTGCCAGCTGCAACCACTGCTGCAGGTTTCATGTCTGTCGCCGTTGCATCTTGGCAGTCCTGGAGGGCATACTCCTTCATTTGCACAAGATCCTGAACAATCTACAGTTCCACAATTACCGCAAGATTGTCCTTGATTTGAAGAGCAAGGATTGTTGCAGGAACCATCACATTGGATTGTCCCGCCGTTGCCGCATGATTGTCCGTAATTGCCTGGAGTTGAAGATGGGCAACAAGGACCGGAACATGGAGGGGGGGAGGGAGACGATCCACGGCAACTAACACTACTAAGGGTGAAAGAGCAACTTTCACAAACTCTTCCACCAGATACATATTTTGTACCCCCATCAATCCATTGAGTGTCATAGCTTTCTGCTGATGGTCCGCCGCATATATTTTGACACCACCAGTCGGCAACATCTTGAGTACGACCACAATCGTAACCACCACCACCATCCCAGCATGCATCTACCCTATGCCCATCCCATAATGGAGGATTGCACCGGGTACCTCCAGGTGGTTCAGGCGTTTGTGGATCACTTAGGCATGATCCAGTATTTGAACCTGTACACTGCAGCTGGCATGCACACCATGAATCTCCGCCAGGACCCCAGTCGCTACACGCTGCTTGGTATTCGCCACCTGATGTGCACGCTGAACATTGAGGTGCACCATACCATTGGTTTGGATTGCAAGGTGTCGTTCCGCCGCATTGATCAGTACACCCATCACATGGATTATTATCACATAGACTTGAACTACATGCGCTTTGACAATTTCCACCGCCGCAATCAGTCTGTCCACCAGGACAACCTGTCGGTCCGCTGCAACTTGAATCAGCAACACATTGTGATTCTGATTTGCAACCGCCTGGGCTGCATGATCTTGTTTGAAGCTGTTGAGTGCTGGAGCAACCACCTGCACCACATCCTTGGTTTTGCCAACCGCCGCAGGAGCAGCCAGGAGCATAAGTGCATTGACTGTCATCAAACTTGCATTCATATCTATGACCTGGAGGAAAGCAATTTCTAGTGCCGCCATCATATCCATAATCAGTGCAATCATCATTTCCTCTGTAATTATTACCATCACATTGCTCTCCAGAATTTATTTGACCATTGCCGCATAAATTTACACATTGCCCTCCCCTGCAAACTTGGCCTGATGCTGCGCAATTTTGTATATTTTTACCCGGGCAATTTGAGTAATGCTGGAACACCCACCCAGCATTGCATGTGGTTTTGGTTGGGATGCAGGCGCAAGTAGCATGACATTTACCATCTGGACATATATTAGGAACATTAGAACAGCAACCATTACCTGGTGCATATGGGTTAGGCTCGTTACCTTCAACATCTGTGCACGCTGTTCCATGACATTGACCATCAGAAGGATCATATACATTATTTGGTCTACAACAATGCCCGCTAGTGCAACTAAATCCACCACAACAAGTACCAGGTGAACAAACATCTCTTTCATTGCCACATACAGTTTCACATCTTGCAACTTTTGGGTAAACCTGGACACAAGTCTGGCCTGATGCTGCGCAATTTTCTATTCTTTCGCCGTTGCAATTATTGTAATGTTGGAATACATAGTTACCATCACATGATGTATAGCTTTTCAGGCAGCATATTCCTTGACTTCTGCACACATAATTATAAAAACACGAATCACTAGGACAACATTGTTCATTGTATCTCCCACAACTTTCACACTTATCTGTTCTCGTATTGCACACTAAATAATTCTTTGAACACGTTTTCCTGCCACTCTTGGTACAACATTGATCGCCAACTTCATCGCAACAGCGGGCTGCATTACTTCCCAGTTTACAAAACCAAGGAAACGCATCTACATCAGGCACATCAGTAATAAATAACCCAAACAGAATAAGACTAATAATTAAAATTCTATTAATACTGGAATTTTTATTATTAATTTTAATACCTCTTTTTTAGATTAATATCTATTATATTATCTATTATTAAAATGTTTTGGTTTTTTGTGCTACTTGTAGAATTCACAATTCTAAAATTAAGAAATCATAATAACTCTTAGTAAAAAATATGCTTATAGCCACACACTTTCAATTACAACTCCATTAGCCAAAGCGCGTTTTGCTGCTCCTAAAGCGTCAAATTCAGATGCTGCTAATGCTTCCAAGTCATGTGGCTCAAATCTGCCATGAGGTGGATCATCATTTGCAATGCTTGGCCTGATTAAGTTTGATTCTCCTGGAAATCGTGTTCCTTCTGCAATTTCAGAAATATCAGTTCTTATTGTTTCGTCACTTGCTGAAAATCTTGGCTCAGTAATAACAGATCCCACAAGTCTATATGTATCTTCATAAACGAAATTTGATGTGCCAAATGCTTGTGCAAACCTTACTGGAAATATATTATCTCCGGGGTCTACAGTTCTGTCTGTAATCTGGTATGTTTGACCATCAACAAAAGGAAAACCAGTAAGTATAGGGACTGCATATCTTGCAGCCTGTTCCACTTGATCTACTCTAACAACAGGATCGCTTGTTATCCCTGCAGGATTTGCTATTAATTTAATTGGACCTACAGTTTTTTTATTTCCAAGAGGACCTATATCTCTATTTGTTACATTATACCACATAGGAAGATTTGGAGTTCTGCTTTTAACTGTAATATTTACAGTATTATCACCGGGCCGTATTGTTTGTGAAAGATCCCGTTCAAGGGTTATGAATGGTGGTAAACTTTGATTTCCACCAGGTCCTTGTTGTGCTCCATAAATCCTAATTCTATCTATCAAAGTTCCATTTTCTATATCAAGCACTGTAGATGATCCATTAGTTACTGTGCCATTTGCTAATACTTCTCTAGTGCTTTTTCTAATATATTCAACTTTAGCATTAGGAAATCCGTTCTCGGTATCGGATAATTGTAAGGTAATGTTTGATTTTAGTCCAGAGGGTGCCGTAGATATTCCATTTCCATTACAAGCTGCCATAGATCCATACCCAAGTGCAGCTGCAATAGCAGCGTATGCCTTAAATTCCTTTTCATTAAGCTTACCTTTTTTTGCTTTATGCCTTAATGAAGAATAAGCATCATACATCTTTTCAGCTAATCTTTGAGTTGTAGTAAGATAAACGACACCTGCTGCCCCGGCAAAAAAAAGCGCCTTAGCAAGAGTAGGGTTTGCAAAAAAACCTTGAGGATTTTCATTAAGAAGTTTTTCAGGATCGTCCATCTGACTTAATTCAGGATCAGCAAGATAAGGTTCAAGACCCATTTTTTTTACTTCTTCTGGACCTTTGGTAATCAACATTTCTTGTGCTAATCTTCTATTATTGGCCCTTATTGCGTTAAGTTCCTTCATTCTTTGCTCCATCAATGGGATCCTATCTACTTCATATGTCGGAACTAAAAGAGTTGCTAAACCACCTACTACGCCAGAACCTACTAATCTAAAAAAGGTTCTCCTATACATATGGCTTGCATTCTCCCCACGAGATTGAGCATTATATGGCATTTAGTGTCTCTTAGATTATTGACTATTTAAACCTTTCTATTTTATTAACTTAAAAGTGGTAATAGTT
>CEPX01009203.1_pt1 | contig 15812 bp, 18 predicted proteins | sample 361361 | NCBI WGS metagenome assembly CEPX01 (sample SAMEA2619974, study PRJEB7988) | marine metagenome | biome: marine biome (ENVO:00000447); feature: mesopelagic zone (ENVO:00000213) & marine oxygen minimum zone (ENVO:01000065); material: "saline water (ENVO:00002010), including plankton... | reverse complement strand
CCTCGACCCACCGGTCGATGTACCCCATGGCCATCCCGAGACAGTCGCCTGAGACAGCCACGTCGATGTGGATGTGGCGCATCTCGTCCGGAGCGTTCTTTGGTACCCAGTAGGTCTCCTCGTACCCGCGGACACGCCTGGTCTTCCGCTCGGACAGCAGCCCCCAGACGAAGCTGCCCTCGGTCCCGTAGACCCACTCTCCGACGGAGAACGGGTGCTTCATCGTCGGGTCGGCGGCCTCCTGCACCTTCTCGACCCGGTGCAGGAACGGGCTGATCGCGGTCGTGCTGATGCCGGCGATGTCGCGGATGGATCCCTCCAGGTCCCGCTCGAAGTCCTCCAGGTACTCGGTCGGGACCTCGACGAGCTTCCCGCCCGCCTCGATGTCCTTGACCGGGTCGGGCTCGCCGTCCTCCAGCACGCGAGACCGGATGGCACCGTGACCGACCAGGACCCGGAAGCGCTCTAACCCGAACTGTTCCGGCTTCACGTCCCAGGCGCTGAACTCACGGACAAACACGTGTGGGGATTCCCGGTTCCGAGCGATGTATCTGTCGGTGAAGCTGTTCTCGACGTTCGCCGATGACACGATCACGCTCATTCCGGGCAGATCACCCCCGCGGTCCATGAAGCGAGATTTGATCCGGCGATTCATGCTCGTGAAGGTCTTCTCCGCCAGGTCGAACCCCTCGACGCCGGTGGCACCGGCACCCATCACGCTCTTCTTCGACTGCATGAAGTTCGTCTCGTCCATGCCGCCCGCGAAGAGGTTGGTGCCGAGGATGCGGGTCGAGTAGCACGACCCGATCATCATCTGGATGCGGTTCGGGAACAGGATCTGGTCGGACTTCGAGTCGAACGGGAAGACCTCTTGGAAGTAGGGGGACAGTCGCAGTTTGTCTTCGCACGCGCTCTTGACGACTGTGCGGGCCAGGGGCAGCGACAGAGAGATCATCGCCACGACGATCTCGGAGCCGGGGCTGAGACCGTAGGCGAGCTGTGGCGCCCGCAGGCAGCTCATCTCGTACACGATCCTGTTGAGGATCAGTGCCAGGCTCGTAGTTTTCCCTGTTCCGATTGCACCGCCAATCGCAACCTCCCGATATCCTTTCACTTCAAACACATCGACAATGACGTCCCGGATCCCCGGGTACAGCGTCTGGGTCGACTCCCCCATGTAGTAGTCGTCGTCGAGCCACTGCTCGATCGAGACCGGCTGCCGCACGTACCGGTGCTCCCCCATGATCTCCATCAAGGAGCCATCGTCCATACCGGCGTCCATCTCGTGGAGTACCGCCTCCAGAAGGGCTCTCTCGTGCGGAGACAGCGCTTCGATCTGGGCGAGAAGGGCCTCCTCGTCCTCCCTCGGCGTTCTCACCGAGGCATGTCGACCCTCACTGTTCTGGATGATCGGCATCGGCGTCCCTCGACTGGGCCGACACGAGCCGGGTCATAATGCCCAGGATCTTGCCGCGGGTGACCGGGTCCATCAGGGCCCTGAAAACGTCCTCGCCGTACTTGGCCTTGGCCGCCTGCATGACCTCGGCGCGCACGTTTATCGTCCCCAGGTTGGCTCCACCCTCCGGCCCAAGACCCAGCTCCATCTTGATCGTATGGTGGCGTGCGAGCACATCGGCTGCGATCCGCACCGCGTCGTTCACCCCGGCGGAGAGCTTCTGGTTGGCCGCCTCGACCTCATGGCCGAGCAGCACGCGTTCGAGCTGCACCTGGTAGAGCCTATGGAGGGCCTTCATCTCGTCGAGGCCCTCCTCGACCTCCTTGAGCGCCTCCTTGACCGCCTGGGGAACATGACGCCCCAGCATGGCCGCTGGAGACTCCATGTCTTTCTTGTAGCGGCTGAGCTGCGCGGCAAGGGAGCGTGCACCGATATCGGTCATGCACATGTGCTCCTCCTGGATGAACGTCGCCACGTCCTGGAGTACATCCCCGCGCTTGATCCGATCTTCGACCTCGTCGATGAACGGCAGCGACTTCAGGCGTCTGTGTCGCCCCGCACTGGTCGTCCGCCTATTCTTCCTCGCCACTGAAATCCTCCTGGCACTCGGCTGACTACGATACGACAAACCGACACCCTGTCGCAATACCGCAAAACGAACACGCCCCGGGAGCATAACTCTCGGGGCGTGCTGGTGACCCGCAGAGTCACCTAGAGCGGAGGCAGGCCGCTCAGCTCGCTTCGGCTTCGACGTCGTCGGTGTCGTCGTCGGCCGCCCCCTCGTTCTCGAAGAGGCTGTCGACGGTCTCCTCGCCGTAGACGATGTCGGCTTCGGAATCGAGGGCGATCAGGCGCAGTCCGGTGGACTTCTCCAGTCGATTCATCAGCCGGTCCAGCTCCTTGGAGATATCGGTCGCGCCGGCCATGTAGTCGAGACAGATCAACTCCAGAGCCCGGCCGTCGGAGTCGGTCTTGCCCGCCTCCTTCGCGTGCTCGACGGCGCGGTTGACGACCTCGGCCGCCTCCTCGCCGACGGAGAACGCCTTGCGGACGAACTTCTCCTTGCTGCCGTCGGCAGCGCCGTCGGCAGCGCCGTCGGAGCCGTCGCCCTTGGACTCCTCCTTGTCGGCCTTGAGGATCTCCTGGATCTCCTTGACGCTCTTGCCGTCGACGCGCTTCTTCCAGCCATTCCAGTTCTTGGCGGTGACGAACGGGATCAACTCCTTCGCCTTCGACCACCCGAGGGACTGGGCCCACGTCTGGCACTCTGCCGGCAGTACGCCGTAGTGCTCGGCGATGCGCACGAGGTACGTCGCCTTGCGGTACTCGAACTCGACCTCGGCATCGACGTACGTCGCGAAGCTGGGGAATCCCCACTGCTCGTACAACAGATCCTGGTGGACGCGCCGCAGGGCCATCGCCAGGTCCCAGTACGCAGACCCAACCTGCTCGCGCAGCTTCTTGATCTTCGACCGTAGCGCGTTGGCCTGTGTCTTCGTGAGGCCCGCGTTCTGATCGCTTTCCGGTGCGGCCTTCTTGCCGCTCTTCTTGGCTGCCATCTTCCTCTCCTTCCTGGAGTGCAATCGATTGCACTGGCACCGTTCAACCGACTCCGATAATACACAGCCGGCCGATTTTGTCAACAGCTATATGCCGAGAGGGTCAGTACCTCCTTCGAGCATCGGCTGCAACTCTTCCAAGATCTCCTCGCCGAAAGTCTCCTCGATCCATCGCTCTGGCCCCCGCTCTGGCCCCTCGCGAAGCTCACGGAGACGCAAAACCAACCCAGACGACCGGCCGATCGCGACATAGACCTTCGTCACCGTCCCGACCGACACCCGACCATCGTCCTTCCATGGCTTCGACAGGGGTGTTTCCTTCACCCGTCCCTCGACCATGGCCTTCGTCACCGTGTACCGGGTGGCTTCGGCGCGCGCGGCCAGCTCCGCCTCCAGTGCACGACGTGCGCGCTCGATCATGGTCTCCAATCGACACTGCGTGATCGCGTCACCGACCCCCTTTCCGACGTTGTCCCAGTCGGGCTTCACGGCCTGCCATAAGATATGGAGCCCGTGCTTGAAGGTGCCGTCGACGTACTGCTCGCGCAGCTTCTTTGTCCGGGAGAACATCGCCAGGATGTCGAGCCGGACCGGACAGTTGATCTGCGGCAGGCTCTCTGGGATCTGCCTGTGGATGTGACGCCGGATCTCCGCATCGTAGATGTCGGCTTTGCCGTCCTTGTAGGCGATCATCCCATCGAACCGCGGAGACGGCTTCCCCATCGGGGGAACAGGGATTCTAATCTTCAGATCGAGCACTTCACACAGTCCCCCTCGTCGAAACACAGGTCCGGCGTCACACACAGGTACTTCGGCCGGAAGCTGGTGCGCCCCTTCTTGCAACACTCCGGTATCATCGGCGGCAACGGGCCTTCCCAGCATTTCATGCGGAGCGTGTCAAAGACGATTCGAAGGGGCACGAGGATCTGCTCCCACAGGTCGGCCCACTCGTGTCGGTGCTCCGCCGTCATCCCGGCGAACTTCTTCGCCCCCTTGTTCAGGTATAGGAACCTGGTGCGCTCGATGCCGAGAGCCTCGCGGTAGGGGCACGCCTGGACGATGTGTCCCTCCTTCGGCTCCTTGTACTGCTCTGGGTCGACGAACCTGAAGCCGCGCTCGTTGATCGTCTTGATCTCCAGGTGCTCGACCCCCATCTCGCGCACCTCTGCCTGGATCTCCGGGTCGCCATCGTAGACGTACTCGCCCCACTCCAGGATACCGTCCACGTGCCCCGACGTCGGAAGCTCCTCCGACGACTTGAACGAGACCTCGAAGTAGCTGAACAGGGAGCGGCCCGAGTTCACCCGGGCGTACCGCTCCTGCGTCACCGAACACGCCCCGCAACCATCCTCTGGCTCGGAGACCCACCCGTAGGCCAGGTGCTCCGATTCCGGAGGCTCCTCGTCCACCTGGATGACAGGTACTCCAAAGAAGTTCGCCGGCAGCGGAGCCTGTCCCTTGCCGCCCACGTGGATGGCGCCGCACACCCTGCATTTCCACCAGCCCTGGAGCACGCGGCCGAGCGACCTCAGAAGCTCGTCCTGGAACGCCTCGTGGTAGGCCGTGCCCTGGGCCAGGGTCCACGCCTGCTCGACATCGAACGGCTCCTCACGGAACTCGACCTGGGCCGATTGATCGGAGCCTTCGACGTAGACATCAACCCCTGGGGGGACCACTCTCGGGGACGTCGATGTAGACCCGCTCCGTTTTCCCCCGGCTGTCGGAAGCGGCGTCGCCCGTGTCAGGATCGCCGCCATCCTCGGACACAGGATCGCGTCGAGAGATGACGATCTCACCCGGTCCATCCTTCCCGCTGGGGCCACTGGCACGAGCCTCACTTCGTGGGCCCGCGTCAGCGCGTCCCGGAGGGCTGTCGACATGGACCTGAACCCTCTCCCCTGCGTCCGCCCCCGAATCACGTCTCCGATCGGCACTGTCGGCCTCCTTCTCCGCGCCGCGCATGGCGGCCTCCATCCACTCCAGGTCGTCGTTGACCCGAATCATGCTGAACCGGATCCGCGTTACCGACGGCGCATTTGGTCGCTCCCGCCTCCAGTTCGCCACCCATCCGTTGTGTCCGGCCGCGAACCCCTCTTCTCTGGCCAGGCGCTCCCGGTCCCGGTCATTCATCCGGGCCATGACGCTCCATGTGCGCACGCCCATGACCCTGATGGCCGCATACGGGACGAGCCCCTGCCTGAGATGACTGGTGTCGACACTCAGAAGGATCTCATCACCAGGGGAGTATGGGCACTTCCCGGGCCATGACCGACTCAGTGCGCAGGAGCGCTGACCGAGGATCCGCTTTGTCTCCAAGAGGGTTGTCACGAGTGCCATTGTTCCGTTCCGTCTGCTGGGCTGGCCCGTCCTTTGGGCTGCTTATGCTACTCCCGAAGCCCCGGGGGTCAAGCCCGTTGGGGCATGACGATGTGGATGGCCGTGGTCGTGTCGGTCCTCTCCACGACCTTCATCGGATGCAGCGGGTTGAGCATCTCGACCTCTACCGACGGCGTGGCGGCTGACCCCAGGACGTCGAGCACGATCTTCGCGTCCATGAACCACTCCATGGGCTCGCCGGAGAACCCGGAGACCGGGACCACATCCCGAGACTCCGCGTCCACACCGGACGACACGACCAGCTCGTCACCCTCCAGGTGGAGCTTCGTCTTGAAACACCTCTCCTTGTCGGAGAACCCGCGGACGAAACGCAGGGCCGCAGCCAGCGCCTGAACCTCGACAGAGAAGGTGACATCACCGACCTGATCAAACCCCGGCGGAAAGGCCGGGAACACGCCATCGATCCGGGTGGACACCACCGTGGCCCCCTGCCCGCGGAAGACCACCATCCGGTCCGTCTCCACGATGCTGATATCTCCCTTTGGCATCACGGACCGGACCACCGACAGCGCCGTCGGCGTCACCGGCACCATCAGGCTACCCTCGTGCTCGGCCTTCGCGATCGACATCCGGTGGCCATCGGTGGCCTTCGCGACCAGGACGCCATCGTCGACCTCGATCCAGAGCACGGTCATCGTGGGCCTGGTCAAATCCTTCGAGACCGCCCGCTCGACCCGGCTGGTCACCTCGTGAAACACGCTCGCCGATAGCTCGACCGAGCCCTCCGACGGCGGCTTTCCGGGCATCGGAAACACGCGTGGATCGTCACTCCCAGCTCTGACGCGTACCCCGCCACACGACAGACGGGTCTCCCGCTCGTCGGCCTGGATCTTCGAGATCCCGTTCGCCCTCGACGCGAACCGGTTGAGCCACTTATACCCGATGCAGGCGGACCCATCCTTCTCGATCTCCGCCGCCAAATTCATCACCAGGAGCGTCGACAGATCGGTCCCAAAGACGGCTACCCCGGTCTCGGTCGCCTGGAACAGGAGAGATGTGAGCACCGGCCTCGATGCCTTGTTACTCGACGGCACGACCCGGGAGAACGCGGCACACAGGGTCCGCAGGGCGTCCGTCTCGACCTTCAGTTTCACGGCTCCACCCCCAGGTCTTCCATCAGCTCGTCAAAGACCTTGCGGGGCATCATCACCCACTTCTGGTCGTCCAGCACGCTGGTCGCGCCCTTGAACTCGATCTCGAACAAGGGGTGCTTCCCGAGCGCCCTCGCCTCCTCGGAGATCTTCTTCAGCTCCTGCCACTTCACCGACCGCGACGCGTGCACGGTCTGTTTGCACTCGACCAGGAAATCGATGCGCTTCTCCGGAACAGGAGCTGCACCAGACAGCACAGGGCGTCGCTCAGGGGCCTGGGAGTAGTCGCCCTTGTGCAGGGGCCCGCAGCCGCTCCCGGGCTGTACGCGGCCCTTCAGGGTTCTCCCCACGGCCTCCTCCTGGGCATCGGGATCCCTCGACGGGCGCCCGAGCCTCTCGTCCGTCCTTCTCGTGTGGACCTTTCGGTACCGGCCGCCCATCACAACACCTCTTCCTGTGGATGTTGCCGGCGGGCGATCTTCTCCCAGCGCTCCGAGGACACAGTCCGCATTCCGCCCTCCGGGGAGAGGATGCGGACCCATCGACAGCCCGCGCACCGGTCGATCACGCCGCCGCTGGGCGTGATCCCGATGTTGTACCAGGTAAACGACCCGCACCTTGTGCACCGGCCCGCGTCGTTGAACGCCGCTCGCCTGCGCACCAGCAGGATGGTCGCCACGACACCGACGACCACCAGGGCCGCAACCGCAAGAACCAGCTCCATCACTCCACCATCCCGATCACCAGAAACACGAGCGCGATGAAGACGATCAGCTCGGCAGCAGCCTTCATTGGTCAACTCTCCTCGACCACGACCGTGCGGACGACCTTCGGACGAACGCGTAGGGTCTTCACCTTCCGGATGATAACGAACTCGAAGCCGTCCTCGTCGGCGTCACCGAGCACGACTTCGCGGATCGCCCGCTCGGCGTCGCCCGTGTCCTTGAAGGAACAACCCCTGAAGCGGGGGCTCGGCACGAGCGCGGTCGCTGGCACGGCATCGCCGTCACCGCCGGCCGACACGTCCGTGTCCAGCGTCTCCATGATGATGATCTCGCCGAAGCTCCGCTTGGCCCTGGTGGTCTTCTTGGGCGTGTCCGCAGCCTTCTTCTTCGCTGCCGGCTTCGTTCCTGTGGAGTTCTTCTCCGTCATATCTGTCGCTCCAGCTTGCGCATGATGCGGGCCTGTAGCTCAGCCGCCCGCAGGGGGGTTTCGTGTAGCCACGACAGAAGATCGGACTTCGTGCGGAACTCCTCGTCGAGGCAGTACCACTTCGAGCCGTCCTTCCAGATCTCCTCCATTTCCCTGCCGAGACGCTCGACCAGGTTCAGGTTATCGGCGCTGCCGGCTTGCTCCCCCACGAGGAACACCCGAAACGACCCCTGGGCCTGCCGATAAGTCTTGTTCTTCAGGATCTTGAAGTGATTTCTGGCCGCATCCGCGGTCTCCTGGCTGTCTTTGTCGTTGCCGAGGTCGAGCTTGCCTTTCTCGAAGTCGCTGAGTCGCACCTCGACCCGGATGGACGGATAGAAGATCTGGCCGTTGCCGCCAGGCAGTGTTCTGGGGTCGCCAAACGCCATCGGTTTGACCCGGTACTGGTTGACCCACATCTCGGTGATCGGCCGGCCGTACTCTGCCAGGACGTCGTTCTTCGCGATCGTCAGTTTCCGACACATCTTGTTGATCAAGAGCGCCAGAGGGCTGACGTGGGAATTCGCGGACGACGCTTCCTCTGCCTCGGCGAGCGGGGTCATCATCGCGATCGAATCGAGCGCCACCAGGTCCACGTCCCCCGTGCGGATGCAGTCCTCGTAGATGTCGGCCGCCTGCTCCCCGACCGTCGGCTGCGAGAGCAGGAGCCTCCGGATGTCTACCCCGAGGGTCTCCGCCCAACCGAGGTCGATCGTCCCCTCGACGTCAATGTACTGGCAGACGAACTCCTCGTAGCTGTTCTCCTGGTAGCGCTCCATGCGCTCATCGAAGAGCGATTTCTTCGTCTCCGGGTTGATGGCGAGCCCGGACTTCGTCTTCACGTTGCGCTCATCCGGCCATGGCCGCATCGGCACCAGGTTCTTCCCGGTCGCCACGCAGTCACACGTGGCCACCGCGCTGTAGATCATATCGGGTTTGATCACGGTCCCGACGGTGACCTCGCCGGTGTCGTCGTCGACAGATTCGACTTCGACCTCGACTTCGATCTCCTCGCCGGTGACGTCTTCGATCTCGACGATGCGATAGCAGTTCGCACAGAGGCTCTGGGCGTGCGCGATCACCCCAAGGACCCGCGTGGTCTTCATCGAGCTGGCGCCGCCGACGAACATCGAGCACGTGCCGATCGGGATGCCGCCCCCGAGGCCGATGTCGAACCCGAGCGACCCGGTCGTCACCCGCGGGTAGGCCATCTTCGCTGCTGCGGATCTGAGCGCGGTCGGCCCAGCCGATTTCCGGAGCGACCCGCGGATCGCCCTGATATTCCTGCCTCTGCCCATTCGCATCAGCCCCCGTGCTTTGCCCGGAGCGCACCCACGCGCCCCTCTGCCTCGGTCTGGGTCCACCGGATCGCCTCGGAGATACTGTGCCCCTTCGGAAAGGGCGCTCGAACCCCGGCGGATACCCGCGCCGAGCCCATGTTCGGCTTCGGGTCCGTCAGGCCGTACTCGACCCACACGACGTAGGGACCGGCCAGCTCACCGAACGCCTCCAACGGCCCGTCGTCGGCCTCGCGCCTCTCGCCTTCGACGGATGCGACCTCGCGCGCCAGAACCTCGAACACCGCAGTGTCCGCCGCCTTGGTCGCTGCGCTGATGTCGTCCGCCTGGAACTCCAGACCGATATCGACGCGGACGAACTTGAACTTCCCGGTCTGGATCGTCTTGCCGGCCGACATCGACGCCGACGCAACACCCGATGGCCAGTCCACCGGGTTCGACCCCGGAAGGCCCCCGCTGCGCATCTCGTCTGCCATGACCCTACCGGACGACTTGATCGTCTCCGCCTTTATTGCCTCTCCGCTCCGCCGCATACCTTCCTCCGTTGTCGTCAGGCGCCTACTCGCACCTGGGCACTCCGAGCGCGTCCCACCTATCCAGGACCGCGTCGTGGAACTCCTTGTTCTTGTTCCTGATGTGAAACCCCTCGTTGGCTTCGATGGCCTCCTCGATGGCCTCGATCATGTCGTGCGTGAACAGGGCCTCTCCTCGCTCCGTCTCGAACGGAGGCTCCGGGATGACTCCCGTGCGCAGCCACGCGTGAACCGTGCATCGACTCCTGCCGATGGTCGACGCGACGTACCCGACGGTGACCGCATCGATCTCGGAGCCATCGAGCATCTCGACCACGACCGGCCGCCTGTTCGCTGCTGGCTCCTCTCCAGCGCGCTCCTCGCGCTTCCTGGCCCGGCTCTTTCTGGACGCTGCCTTGCATCGCTCCCGGTACTCCAGGTCGTCGTTGTAGCGACTCCGTCGCTGTTTCACGATGTCGTCACGATGGTCCTGGTAGTACCGCCTCTGGTACTCGCTACGGTCCTTCGCTTTCTCTTCCTCGGTGGACATATCACACACTCCGGGAGTTTTCCAGTACTTCCTAGATCATGCCCACTGAACGGTAAAATCCCTGCCTCCTTCGGTACTTTGACGCCGCCCTCTCCACTTTTGCGTCAACCACATCCACCCAAACCGGGCTGGGCTTCCCGGTACAGCTTCCAGCACGCCACGAGCAGTAGTGGCTGCATTTCGAATCTTCTGGCAGACAGTGCCTGCGAATCCGTCCCACGGCCTGCTCGACGTCGGACATGGGCGTCACCAGGAAGCCCGTGTCGACTGCGGGAATGTTCAAACCCTCTTCGACGAGCTGCTTCGTGCACAGGATGACCTGGGCCCTCTCGGCCATGTACCAGTCGTCGGCGGTTACCTTCCGCATCTTCGGCTTCGGCTTTGATCTGGAGCCTGGCTTCTTGGGCTTCATCTCGCCGGTGAACCACTCTCCGGTGTACGCGGCGATCGAGGGGGTGATCCCCCGACTGACGAGCTGCTCCCGGAGGCGCAACTCAATGTCGCGCAGCACGCTGAGCCGCTCGGCAATCACAAGACTCTTGCGCCCAGCCTCGACGGCCTTGACGAGCTGACCAACAATGGCGCTCGTTCGGATGGGATCGTCGACGAGCTGGCTCGTGATCTGCTGACTCGTCATACCCCTGACCGAGAGCATCTTCACCCGGCCCTCGCGATGACTGTATCCCCGGACCGGGTACAGCTCCGTATCCGTCGTGAGCACCCGGAGCCCTGGGACCAACGCATCGACGGTCGCGTCGAATGTGATGTCCGAGACGTGCTCCAAGAACGCGCCCTCCGCACCATCCTTGCGGCGCGGCGTCGCGGTGAGCCCCAGGCGGTGCCGAGCCGAGAAGTAGGGGACAACCTGGCTCCATGAATTCGCGCCGACGCGATGGACCTCATCCCCTATGAGGGTCCCAAACACATTTTGTAGTTCAATCGGGTACTTAGACGAGATCCGCTCACTCAGACTCTTCAGGTGCACAACCATCGAGTCGAGCATGATGACGACGAAGTCACAGTCGATCTCGCACCGCTTCTGCTGGACGCGTCCTATGGTGGCGTCCGGCAATGAGCTACGGATGGAGTCCTCCCACTGCACGGCGAGGAACTCCTTGTGCACGAGGATGCCCGTGCGTCGGCCGAGCCTGCGGGCGATCTCGATGGCCGTGTAGGTCTTGCCCCAGGCACAGCCGGCCCGGATCATCGCCCCGCCGTAGGGCTCGCTCGACAGTTTGTCGACGATGAGGTCGACCGCCTCGGCCTGCTCCTCGTAGGGAGGGTCCGGAATCCACCTCGTTTCCAGCTCCGGCAGCGGCGCACCGTTGGCGACCAGGACCTCCTCGTCGTTGTCCTTGGTCCGATTGCGCAGATAGAACTGCCGCGGGATGCCGAGCAGACCCCGCGCCTCGTCCTCCTCGTACAGGAAGATGGGACGCGGGGTCTCGGCCTTCGGGTGGTCGCTTGTTTTTCGCGGGTAGATGGTCAGACGGTCCTTGAGGTTTCGGACCTGGTGGGGCCGAAGCCCCTCCGTGTCCAACCAGACCAGACCCCTGACCTCGACCCGCAGCGACATCAGAACGGAACTCCGTCCACACCCGAGGCGGAGCCGCTTCCGGAGGATGCCGAGGCCGGCGTGACTCCGCCGGCACGCAACATCTTCTCCATCGCCTCGGGCGACAGCGGCTGGTAGATCTCGCTGAAGTCGAACGGGTCCAGCTCCAGCCCCTGGAGGGCCTCGTCGGACATTCCGGCCCCCTTGAGGTACTTCGGCCAGTCCTTCTCGGCGACGCGCTCGACGAACTCGACGTCGTCACCGATCGACTCGGTCTGCTTGCCGGAGCGCGTGGCCTCGATGACGACGCCCTTCATGCCGCCGCCCCGGTGCGCCATCTTGTTGCGCAGCTTGACGAGCATGCCGGGCTTGTTGTCCGAGCCCTTCCGGGCGACGTAAATGCGTCGTTGGAACTGGTACTCCTTGCCGTCCGAGGAGACGAAGGGCTCCAGCGTCAGGTTGCCGTCGCCGTCGTACTTGGCGAAGCCGAGGTCGATGATCGTGAACGCACCGACAAAGAAGGGCCAGATCCCCTTGTTGGACTGGACCTTGTTCGGGACGTCGCAGAACGGGCACGCGTCGTGGCCCAGATCTTCGTTGCGAATCAAACACACGGGGTTCGTGTCCCCGCCGATCTTGTAGCTGCCGTGGACCCACAGGCAGTAGGGGTCGTCCTGCGCGAACAGGAGCCGCTTCCGGTCCCCGGGCTGCATGAAAAACTCGGGACGCCAACTGCCCCCGCCTCCGAACTTCTTGGCGGTCTCGTCCGCCTTCTCCATCTCGTCCCATCCGTATCCCATCGCTCACCTCGTGTTTCTGTGGCCCATCGGGCTCTTTGTGCACGGTGACACGGGCCGCACCATTGGCCCGTAATGCCTGCATATCACACAGCCCCGTTATGTCAACCCATATCAATCGATGACGCCCGCCTTCGTCAGCACCTCCAGGAGTGCATCGCGACCCATGCTGTCCGGGTCCATGCCGTCCGGCAGCGGGACCTCGATACACTCCACGCCGAGCGCCCCGAGGCCATCTCGGAGCCTGGCGTTCATCTTCCTGCCGGCCTGGTCTCCGTCGCCGACCGCGAACACCCTGTCGGCCACCGAGGCCAGCACATCGAGCTGGGGGGACGAGACCTCGGAGCCAAGGAGCGCCACCGGGAACTCGACCCCAGCCGCATGAAGAGCGAGCGCGTCGAAGGGGCCCTCAACGATCGCCACGTCGGAGCCTACCACGGCTCGGCTGAGCCCGAAGATCGTGTGCCGGCGGTCAAAACCCTTCGAGTGCACCCACTTCGCGTACCGGAAGTGACAGCTCGGGCAGGCGTAGTGGCGCTTTGGGTTTCCGGCCGCATCGAAGGAGTCCGGCTTGAGCCGGGTGTGGCCGCAACCGATACAGCGGTCCTTGTCGTCGGCGATGACGAGCCTGGCCGTCGTGGCGATCAGCTCTCCGGCGACGTCGTAGATGGGGAACACGAGCCGCCGCGTCTTGTGAGCGTACCCGAGGCCCCACCCGTGATACACGTCCGGGTGGATGCCGCGCTTGTGGGCGTATGGCGGCATGTGGCCGCTCTGCCACCGGGCCATGGCCTTCGGTAGCCAATCGGGGACCTTCGGGGCGGGCTCGTCGAGCACCAGCCGGTTCCGGTCCCGGTCGTAGGTCACGCTGGTCCCCACGGTCGTCTCTCGTCTGTCGGACTCGCCAACCACCGCGCCGCCCATCCGGTACTGGTGGACCTTCGGCGGCCTCGGGCTCGGGTCCTCGTTGTACGGGTCGTACGCCAGAACCATGCCCTTCATATCCATCGCGCCCTGGTAGTGCTTCATCCGGTGGACGAAGGCGCAGAGCCAGCTCCCTTCTCCGCAGGACAGACACCGGTAGTGCCAGCCGCCCCTCGACGACTGAAGGATGACGAAGCTCCGGTGTTCGCTCCTGCCGGACGAGTGCGTCCACGGCGCGAAGGGGCACGTGCTGGTGACCTTGTTGCCGCGGAGGCGAATCATGCTCGCCCCGTAATGCGCCAGGAGCCTGGATGCTCGGTCTGGGGTCATTTGTCCCCGGCCAGACCAAGAGCCGCCGAGTGCAGTCGATTGCAATGGCCTATCGCAGAAAACGGTCGCGTGTGCGCCTGCATAATGCGTCGCGCGCACATCCCGCACATGAGGGGCGTGTGTGTCGCGTGCACATACACGGGGGATCGCCTACGCGCGCGAGTATCGGACCACTCGCTTCGCTCGTTCGGCGCTGCGCGGCGTTGCCGCTTGCGCAGCCGGTCACTCGCTGCGCTCGCTCCCGCGCCCCCAACCCCTGCGCCCTTGGGGGGCGTTCCCCTCCCCCCTAGCATGAAAAAACCGTGACGTGAAGGGTGTCGATCATTGGCTGTCGATCTTGGCTCGCAGCGCGATCATCCAGCCCGGAATCTCGCCCTCGGCTGCCGCTGCACGAATCGCATCGAGCAACATCACCCGCGGCTCAACTCGGTGAACGATGACCGCGCCCTTTGGGATGTCGAGCCCACACCAGAACCCGAACGCCAGCGGCAGAGAGCTGAACCGCCACGGGTCGAGAACGGCAAGATCGAGGCTCTCGATGTCCCAGTGGTGACCGCTGGTCTCCGAGTCGACGAGGAACCCGCCCTTCACCAGGTCGTCGAGGAACTCCTGGATGCGCGGCATCAGCTCCGCGCGCTTCTTGAGCGGCAACTGCACGTACCCGTGGATCATCCGACCGAAGTCGAGTCCGAGCATCGTCAGGTCCGCGCGCTGCCCCTTACCCTCATCGCTCATGGACTCGTCGCTTCATGGGCACCGTCGTGTAGGAGGTCCAGCACAGCTCTGCGCAGACCACGTTGCCCTTCTTCGACCGGAAGTTCGGCGCGCCACAACTCGGGCACCGCCCCAGCTCCACGGCTGCCTCCCACGCCTCACGGCATCGGGCAAGGGCGCGCTCTGAGATCGCCTCTACAGCCCCCGTCCGGTTGACCCGGCGCATACCCTTCGTCGCAACGACGGTGCGCCCCTGTGACGTCGTGTGCAGCGCCACGACCCGAATCGCGTCCGTGGCCACTGCGCGAGCGGCCTGGCAGACCACCGACGTGTAGACGACGATGCGCCAGCCGGTGTCCTGGCCGTGCCGAACGATGGACAACTCAAACTCGCGCTCGCGGCCCTTCTTCGTCTCGCGCTCATCGAAGCCGGCCGCCTCCAGACGTCCGATCAGGTCGGCCGCCAGCGCGCGCCTACTCTCCAGGCTCCTGGGGTCGTAGTCGGTCATTGCTCGCCCTTCCAGGAGTGTCCACCGCCACAGACCCAGAACACGTCACTGCTGTCCAGTTTCCGTACTCGAAGCGGTGCGCAGACGTCGTGGTAAACGTCGATATCGATCAGCCGGACGTGTATTCCGCCTTTACCGACCACGCTGAAGGCACGTGGGGATTCACCACACCTGGGGCAGCGCTCCTCCTGGAGCGCGCGCTCGATGCTGATGCCGTGGACCTTAACTCTCTTCATGCCTGCCTCCTGCTGCCTGACCAGAGAATAGACATCTCGGCAGATATGTCAACAGAAAAGAAGCGTCAGCTTCGAGGCAAGGCCCGTCGAGATTCGCACAGTGGCTCGCGACAGCGTCTCTGTCGGTGTCGAACGCAAGGCCCGGCAGCAGACCAGCGGACTCCAAGCCCAAGCTCATTCCACCGCACCCAGCGAAGGACTCGATGAAGGTATATATGTTCAAAACGGCACGCCGTCGTCCTCTTTGAAGCCCTCATCGACGAAGCGCTTCGCGGGCTCTTCGGAGCCCAGCTCGTGGTACCGATGCTCGTCGAAGTCCCAGTGCGAACGGAAGGCTTCGACGACGACGCCCCGGCGGACCTTCATGGGCTCGACCAGGATCAATCTGTCCGCCTTCATGTCGGCGTCTTGGCCGAGGGCGAAGACGTTGTAGGCGTCCCACCCGGCCTGATCGGTGAGCGCGATGGTCCCGAGTCGGTTGCCGCCTCCGCGCTTCGTCGAGACCTCCGCATCACGGCTCTGCTGATGCATGCCCACGAAGGGGACCTCGAACATCTTCGCGCGGTCGTCCATGTACTCCAGGGCCGCGATCGTTCGTTCGGTCTTGTCCCGGCCCCAGCGCATCCGGTAGATCGCATCGATGCCGACCAGATCTGGCTGCACGAGCGCGATGGCCGAGTCGATGGACTCCCTT